>Ga0123352_10012688_pt1 | contig 13331 bp, 7 predicted proteins | sample TergutLab28metaG_FD_89700 | JGI IMG/M metagenome (GOLD analysis project Ga0123352, IMG submission 89700) | Labiotermes labralis P1 segment gut microbial communities from Petit-Saut dam, French Guiana - Lab288 P1 | ecosystem: Host-associated > Arthropoda: Insects > Digestive system > Gut ... | reverse complement strand
GTCTTGACAGACTGAAACATGTAGGAGTTGTAGGAATTATTTTAAACAAGTGACGTGTTTTAATGTGTAAATAAGATTTTAGTATCACATATTGGTGCAATTAGTTGGTTATATTTTAATAAACCTCTGTATATATTTGTTAAGAATAAGTAAAACCCATTAAGATTCGTTTAAAAATGATTTAAACGAAAGGGGAGATCCTTTGATAGACGATATAACATTCACCCAACTGTCCTTTGTTCCTTTACAACATGAATATTCATAGATGAGAGGTTTCAGTTCCATTTTTGTTACGAATCGGACATGAAGCAGTAGATGCGGGGTAGGGTAATCATAAAACCATTCAGCACCCCAGTTTCAGTGACTGTTTTCCACAACCACAACTGACAGGATAAATTTTATTTTCCATAATTCAAGCTTATGTATGCACTTCTTGATGACGTATATTTACAATCACTATGTAGAAGCAGATATAGCCCAGGAATCGAACAAAGTTGGTTGCTTGTGTTAGCTCACTGTTGTGTAGACTCGATTCAGGATAAGAGCACCTGAATGGTGAGAGAAGCAAACATAAATGCAGCATTTAATTTAATAATCATAATAAGAACAAACATAGATTTGAGGTCCGCAAGACAGTGGAGAGTTATATTGTGTCCTTCTGGGCTGTGACGCGGTTCAGTCTGATAGGTGGGCAAAATACTGGTTTCCCAGGAATATTCATCTTCAAATGGAAGCATAACTTGTTTGTTGGGTCTTAACGGCGAATGGTAGAGAAGATTGGAGAACATTACTATAACGTAATGAAGTTTCAAGCTCTCTGGGATAGAATGCCTTGTTGTTTAGCCTATAACTAATAGTCTGATGGGGACTGCTGCCTCAGACTCTACTGAAGATCTCTTGGACTTCCCCGAAGATGAAGGTAGCAAGCTTCTACGACATGTTGAAACCTGTATACATTTATCGTGGAACGGGATGGTATAGTCGGTATAGAGACCCTCATGGTCCGGAGAACGAATCCCAGTGGGGAAGAAATTTTCCGCACCCGTCCGGAATAGCCTTCGGATACGCCCAGCCTCCTGTACAATATGTACTGGATCTCTTTGTGGGAGGCAAACCGGCCGTTGCGTGGCGTTGACAAAGCACAATATCCAGCGCCTAGTTAAAAAAACAGTAGTCCTATAACTCCCCCTCTCGGGAAATTTACCTTGCATACACTCATCCCTCCTGCGGGAGTGGTTCTACGACCCCCGCGAAAAATGAAAAGGGGCAAAAAATTTACTGCCCACCTTAATAAAGTTTTAGTATTTTTTAGTGTTTTTCTTTTCTTACCTGAAACATTGTGACGAACGCTGCTTCTCCTCCACCCCCCTCAAATCTTTGATCATCATGTGGTTTGGCTCGAAGGCCTGATTGAGTTGTCAAGCAGTTTTGACGTTCCTGTCCAGTGAGGGGTTCGCGGGATGTGAAGATAAAGGTTCAGTGTATCCTTAACTTTGCTTCTAGAGGAAGGTGAAATGTCAGCTTTACATTTCGGCCGTTTTATCCCTTGCGTCATCTGCAGTTTTCTTATCAACTACTGTTTATCTGATAGGAAACTAAAAAAACCTAGCTGCTTCTTCGCTGTGTCTCATAGAATAAAGAAACACTGCAAGCGTGTTGCTTGGAGTTTAGCGGGGTGGCAGGTGTATGGTGGGAATTCGATTTGAATTAATAACAACACACTTATCCAGGCGGCCGCACTAACCTCCGTAATTCTAAGATATCACCCAGTTTACGCGGTGGATATGTCAGGACGGCCGCCCGGCCAAGATTCTCCTTGATCGTTAAAATGGAATTCCTGCCATGCACCTGTTACCCCGCTAACCTCTAAGCAACGCGACTGCTGTGTGTCTGTACGGTTAGTAGCCAAGATACATGTTAGAATTAAAAAGAATCATAGTCCATAGACATAGGTGCTGGCTTTCTTCATGCGAATAGAAGCCAAAGACAAGCGAGCAGAGACAGAACTTAATTATGGACTCGAATGCTTGCCAGCAGCTAGTGAAGTGTTCAGTTTTATACCCACTCAAACTTGATGCTTATTATGAGCCACTATATATAATTCTGTGATCTCTTTGCTGTCCGTCTCCACTTTCACATCAACCAAGCTCACAGCAACACGCTGACCCCAACCCCAACCCTCCAAAAATAAAATCAGTTGTCGCTCTAAGGACAGGACTATAGAAACAAATTAACTAACTTTATTTCACAACAAGACAGACAATGCACTATAACGTAACAATGGGGTGCGTACATTTAACCATTGTTGTCGTTGACAAGAAGTAAGTATTAAATATTCTGAGAGTATCTTTACAGCCTTAGGTATCCAGCCAGCATAAAATGCGCATGCGCCATATTGTCATCTGTAGCCTGCCCGGTTCTGCAATATTTTTCCAAATTATTTCAAGAACGGCACCATATTTTGAAAAAAAATGTGTTTTAATTTTCTCTACACCTTTTGTCTGAAGAATTTGTAATTCTAAGAAGAACTCAAGAAAGATAGTACCACAAATGTACACAGGCATTCACGTAATGTATCCGTTGTTCTTGTCACATTTTAATGAAACTTTCATATTTTCGAAAAATCCTCAAATGTAAAATTTCATTAAAATCCGTCCATTGGGACCCGGGTTGTTCCATGCGGACGGACGGACGCACAAACTTGTCGAAGCTAATAGCCAATTTTCGCAATTTTGCAAAGGGGCCTAGATCGTTTAATGTTACAAATAAGTATTACTTCCCTTCCGGAACACAGTCCATGAATAAGCCAAGCTTACATTCTAGCCTTTAAGATCGTTCGTTACATAAAGATACAAACGCAAAACGAAGATCTCCATGAAGGCTGTATTATATATTACGCAGTGGCTTTCTTTACATTAACATTACATCAATACCAATCTAAATTTTGTATCGTTGATGATACACCAAGGAGCCAGAACAGCTCAGCTGGTGCAGTGATCAGGCTACGGGCTGAACCACTGAGGAACTGTTCGATTCCCGGCACAGGAAATTAATCTTTCTGTTCTCCAAAGCGTCCTTGCCGGCTTTGGGGCAAACCCAGTCACTTTTCAAAATGTACCGGCAGCTCTGTACCCAGAAATAAAGCGGCCTGATAGCGAAACTGACCACTTATCCCCCCTCTAGTGCCGAAGTTAGGAGTGAGTGGAGCTAAACTTCGTCTTCCACATACACTGTTTTGGTAGGCGCGAGGACGACTATACCTACATTTCATCCTAAAGATAATTGCATTTCATTGCTGGTATATGGGTATTGGAGTAATCTGGAACAGTATGCTAGCAAACTCAGGTTTCCACACGAAAAATTTCTCCGAAAATTATCCGAAACTTGGGCACGCGTCCTCGTTAATGTTGACCAGCCCGATCCTACGCAGAAAAATTTTAAAGAATATCGGTCGGTGGCACCAAATTATTATCCAGCCTGGGGCGCCCTGCTGTCGTACTTAAGGTTATCAAAACCCAGATTATGTGGTCCCTCTTCTTAAATATATGACACTGTATAGTCTGGTAGCAGTGAACCGAAATGCCACAAAAACCTCTTTCCGAGCGTTTATGATGAGGGTAGTAAAAGGCTCCTGTTAAATATCAGTGGATTACTACCAGACTATACGGCCTCATATGCCAGAGAAATGTTCGGAATATGCTTACTCTTCAATTTATTGTGCTACTATTTTGTTCCCAACAACATTATCAGAGCTTAACTACGGACAATTATAAAGGAGCAGCTGGAAGCTTAAAATAGAGAAAGCCGGCTGAGTTTGTCTGTAATACTGACAACTCACGACATTTCCTTTCAAGAAGTCTGGTACAGATGCAAAGATAACGACGTCTGAGCCAATCTTTGTTAACAGTTTCATTTGATTTTCAAGGAAACGTAAGGTAGCACAAATCCGCAACTTTTCCACTCTCCTGTGTTCATCACATCATAATACTGGAACGAATACAAACGACTTTGAAATGGAGATAGGCAACGTTTTGATGACAATTTCATAATTACAATAATCGTCTCTATAGTTCATAACTCTGAAATGTCATACTGAGGTTGAAATGAATTTCCCGAAATGCAGAGCGAGAAGGTACCTTAACTCCACCGGACGTGTTTTGACGTGTCTGTCAGTTCAGGTATCATGACATGACGTCAGCAGGAATACAGAGAGTCTGGCAACAAATTCAACTAATTGTTGAGTCAAGTACAAGCTACGGGCATGACAGTCCCACAATTCTCACACGAAGATGAACAATACACTCGAACCGGCGAAAGTTCAAAGTTCACATCTCGTAATTGACGTAGAATCCCGATACAGAATATGTTTGGCGCTTCCACAGTAAATGTGAAAGTGCACTCAATTTTACTACATCCTTGGAGAAGAGTACTTCTTGAGAAGCTGAACTTTTTCAGCTAGTCAAGAAACAATCGCGTTTTATGGAAGCCGAATGTTCATTACCGTGCTAACAACAGCCAGCTAGTTGCCCCTATCCTGAACCAGATCAATCCAATTTACCTTCTCCCATCCCTTTCCTTGAACATCCAGCCTAGATCTCTCATGTGGTCTCTCTGTTCTTCAGATTCCTCCATAAAATTGCTGTACGAAATTTTCTCCCCCCCCCCAACACGCAATCCATGCTACGCCTTTCTCGTCCTTCTTAGGGTTACAAAAATTTAAGCTCTTCCTTATGCAGTCTTCTCCATTCACCTTTTACCATCATTTATCCTCCTCAATACCTTCTTCTCCAACACCCTCAGCTTAAGTACATCCTTCAACATTAGATACCAAGTTTCACACCCATATTAAACAAGAGGCAAAGTAAAAGTTGTGTATATTTTAGTTTTCATATTCTACGTTAGCATAACAGGACGTTTCTTTTACTTAACATTTGCAGGACAGTTCCAAATCTTGAAGCAAATAAATCTGCACTGAATTGTGGCGTTTCGTTAAGAATATTTAATTTTTAATCAAATTACTATGTCGCTTCAATTACGCTTTTAGGCGCTTTCGCAAAATTGTGAACAGCGAATGTTAGCTTCGTCATGTCCGTGTTTGTCGGTCCGTCTATCCTTCTGCATGGAACAAAGCGACTCCCACTGGAAGTATTTTCGTGAAATTTGATATTTGAGTATCATTCGTAAACATCTCGAGAAAATTCAAGTTTCATTAAAACTGAATTAGAATAACGGGTACTGTACATGGAAACCAATATGCATTTATGATCAAATCTCGTTCAGTTCTTACAATGAAAAATATTTCAGACAAAAGTTGCAGAGACAACAAAACACATATTTTGTGTTTCTAGTCAAAATTTGGTACACAAATCCCTTTTTTCCGTGCCTTCTACATGCTTCGATACATTGCTTTACTCCACATTATCACCATACTGATAAGCATGTCTGACTGCAAAAGGTAAACGGACAAAAACTGCAAAGAGTGATTTATTAATTAAATCCACGAATTAAAGTTTTTCTTGGGAAGCTAACCGGTCCTTAGATTTTCAAGGATTACCAGTATTATATGGAACCATAAGTTTCATTACCACGTTCACATCAGACCACATATTCTCCATATCCTGAGCCAAATTGATCAAGTCCACACCCAACCTTCCGATCCTATTATTTTAAGATCTGTTTCAGTATTATTTCCCATTCATGTCTGGATATGCCAATAATCTCTTTCCTTCAAGTTTTCCAACCAAAATTCTGTATGCATTTCCCTTCTCCCAAGTGCGTAAGGAATTCCCCGTCCATTTCACCGTCCTTGATTTGATAACTGTAATATGTGACAGGGATGCAAATCGTAATGTTCCCAATTGTGCGACTTTCTGCACACTCCTGTTGATTCTTTCTTCTTAAGGCCCAATATTTCTCCAGCGCCGTTTTCTCGGATACCCTCACCCTACGGTCCTACATTGGGTTACGTGGCGGCGCAGTTTGACGAGGCGCTGCTTACCGTCATTTAACACTTAATTCGTCTTTCTTAGCAGTCGTCGTTTGTAACCAACATAAGCTGCTTACATAGAACGTTATTATTAGCAATACTGAATGGATTCATACAATGACCTTCTTTGGCACCAACACAATATATGTGTGTTGTTGATGATGATGATGGTGATTGTGTGATGTGACAACAAGGACTTGTGCGCCACTCTGTACAATTTTCTTCCAGTGTATGTGATGACAAGCACTTCTGCACCACTCTGTATATATCGTTAATACGCTGCAAGCTACAGTGTCGTAATTTAATACAGCGCTAAACCTAAAACGTGAAACAAAACTCTTCTCACCACAGCCTAATAAGACTCGAGATTTCTGTCTTCTTTTCGAGCGGCAGGACGGACAAACCTACCTTCAGAACCATTTTGAACTGTCCATTGTCCAAATTCAGTTACGTACATATTGCATTTTTAATGTTTTTTTACACCGTGCTTTGCGATAAAATTATGCAACAGAAACCAAAGAAATGCACACTCTTCAAACAAATGCTTTAATTCGATTTTTGACGTCTTCTTCGTATTTCGAACATCATGTGTTCACCATCAGGAAGACGGTTTGTACAGGTAGTTTTTTAATGGTATGTTTTTCATGCATTTACTCATATGTAAGCAGTCTAGAATGTGGACGAACGAGTTCGAAAACTTTTGTGTACAAACTGTCTTCCTGATGTTGAACCCATTAGGTTCAAAACATGTAGAAGACGTCAAAAATCGAATTAAAGCATTAATTTGAAAAGCGCCATTTCGTTGGATTATGTTGCATAATAATTCTTTAATAGCTGCGAAAACCGCAAGACATTTATTGGACACCACAAAACTCTCTCAAATTCTTTTAGGAACATTTTTTCCCCTGATATTTAGAAAGTTACCGTGGTGATGCGTTCAGGAAACTACATAGGATATCATGAAGGGTCCATTATTTGTGTCCGATTTTAATAAACCCTGGAATAACCCCGCTATTACATTCAAATGTTCTCTAATATTAAATTTAACAAAAAAATTCAAACGAGTTCCAGGGCTATTAAACGCGCACAGACGTACGGACAGAGCTATTTTAACAGGTATTATGCAAGGGTGCCAACGCACCCATAATAAATCTACTTTTCTTTAGAGCACTCCCTTTTCAGATAACGACCGAGGGCTTATGCATGACGTACTATACACCTCAGCGGTCGTGTTGTGCCTGTTCACAGCTGCGTGAACTGTTTCAATGGACTGGGCAAACAAGGTGTGCAGATATATGTAACCTCTGTTTCCACCATCAAAACACAGCAACGTACAGCGTTATTGGGGTGGCAGCAAATTACATGGCAGTAATATCAACAAACATATAATATAACAATGTGTACTCTGATATACCATAATGCTATGTAAATTCGCCATTTATTCTTAAGGTAATGCGACTTGTTGCTAACTAGTTAGACAGTTAACTAACTCTAAATAGCACCGACCTTAGTTAACGAAAACTTACGGTATGTCAACTTAATTATCCGTATTTTATATAACATGCAGATTCAATCTCATGACCACAACATTCCGCCAGTGCACATTAGGACGTCACCCTAAGCCATACCAGTCTAGGGTGCACCCAAGCTACACCACAGTTGCAGTACCTTCGGCACTATTTTTCGTTCATGTTTTATTCTAAAATTTCGAGATCTGCTTCTATTTCCTTCTTCGGGTAAAAGGTGAGACATAGTGGTATGGATCCGTTGGGAAGTATCAGCCAGTCACAGTCACTAGAAATGAGGCTCAATTCTGCCTTCTTCCTGAGGACGGAAACAGAACTACCTTCCAAAATGTTGCATGTATAATACGAAAACTCGGCAGTGGATAATGTGAAAACAAGTTTGTCCCTTTGCATGCCACGAAGGCACATGGAGGGGAATACAAGTTTATATCCATTCATTCTTAAACTCGGCACAAGATGGAGATGAATAGTTCATAGTACGCCCCGGCCGTTTTACCCCCAGAGAAAGACTAACCAGTACCCACCGGATAGGAGGCTAGTTAGGACCAACAGTCGGTCTTGAAGTATAAGAGAAACCAGAAATTTAACCTTATCCGTATTCCGTGCAATAGACTGACCACCATAATATGAACATCAACGCACAACAAAGGGATATAACTCCCTTAGAATTAAGGCGACAGTAGTGACATTAGACGTTTGTCTGTAGCTCAACATGAAGTTACCAAAAAGTGTTACATACCTATAATTAAGCTACATTTTATAAATTTTAGCGCCATTTTAATTGGTAACGTCTTATTTTGAGTTCGTAAAAGCACATCTTGGGCAGCATTTAGTATAAACGCATTCCATTCTCAACGAATCCCCTACAATGACTCACAGGGGCAGAAATATGTAAGAGGAACATCACAAAATGACAAATAGTTGTTCACGGTTGTGTGTGATTAGTTGGATTAAATAATCTACAAACGGGAGTAACAACTTGGTTCCCCGATCGACCTACCTGATGCCTGGTCACTACACCGCACAAACCATCCCCGGATAATGTCAATGATGTTAACACGAACAACGCAAATAGCAAGTCCTTGACCTAGTCTCATAAAATGCGCGTATAGGAGTGAGATGTTGCAGACTGGCGACCAGAAAGTCACACTGTAGCAACCATCAATCATCAACACGGTGACATGGCGACTGTGCTTGCAAAGTTACAGGCTCCACGAGATTAACATGCACAGTAAAGTAGTTGGTGAGAAAAATATGATTAGCGGCGTTATAATGCGTGAGTGGCGTCCTTAAACGTCAATCTGCTCCTCCTGTTGCACGACGATGAAGCCGAGTTTCGATACCTCTGCTTCATGCTGAATTACACTACACACGGAACCCCGCCTGTTACGTACACGTGACGTAAGAGCGTTCTCACAAATAAACAAAGCTGTTATATTCTATAACGTCTTAATTCCTCCGTCACTGGAACTTCATATACATGTAGATTTATCGCTCGTGGGAACTATGTCCTTGAGCGAGAGACGGTTGTAGTGTCTACACTAAAAGAAAGAATGCAAAGTGAAACGAAGGAAGAAAAACAAACAAAAAAAAATTAAGACAACTCCCAAGAATATAGGTGTAGTTTTCGGAATTTATATAAAAGAAGAACTTTTTATCGCTTTGACGGTCTTACTGCTCTGCTTCATGACCGGAATTGCAACAGCGTTGCATAGTAACTTTATTAATTTTAAATATACTAAATCTACAGATTTCATCCTAATTACAGACTAAACAAATAATTTGGGCTGGCTTTCTGTGTCTATAGAATATCTGGTTTGCATTTAATAAAATGAAACTTGTGCAGTTTTGAGACACGAACTACAACTAGAGGGTTTCTATTATGGAAGGTGTTTTCCTGATAAGATCTTCCGTAATAAAATGGGTGCCACGGATTTAGGCACTGGAAAGCGCGATTTCTTATCTTTAAGGGAAATGTGGTGGTAACGGAGAAACTGCACACAGAAGACAAAGACAAAGAAACACATAGACTATGTTCAGCAGCTGAAAGCCTGGGAATGGGTGACTACGTTGCTTCAGTAACTCCCAAGTTCCGAAGCGAGGCAAAGCTAATAACTAAGACCTAACTAATTTAATCTTAATTCATTCATTACGTTGCCCGTCTTCAGACAGATCCACAGCCTCTTACAAACCGAGTTCTCCGGAGAGTGCCATTTAATGCGCCTTTCAAATTCCAGTATCTCTTTTTTCCTTAAGGTCATTCAGCAGCTGCTTACGTCTTCTTTCTCGTCTTTTTTTTTCCTTTTTTAAGAGGGAGAGTTAAATGAAAACTTTAAAAGTGCGATAAAAATTCGAAACACAGCTCGATTGTCTTGTTAGTTGACAACAATGATACTCATGGTTTGAAGAGTGGCTAACAGGTGGCAATGGAGACTACATAGGAAAATGAAGTCATTGTGTACCTTTTGTGTTCAATAAATTACGACATAAAAATATCTAAGGTTTTCATTTGACTCACCCTCGTATCTTTCCCTCATAACGTGTTTTAGGGGGCAGATCGTAAGCAAGATGTGACCAACAGTTGGCCGCCTTTCGTTTTATTTTACGTAGGACGCTCCTTTCTAACTTGACGTTATGTAATTCATTTTTATGCTGTCAGCCCAACAGATCTCCTCCATCCTTCTCCAGTACTAAATCTTATCATTATATATATATATATATATTCTGTTGCTACTAAGGTGAAAGAGAACGCAACTATTGCGAATATAGTGCAGTAGCATTAGTAAACAGTTGGAGGTAATAACTCTAATAAAGATAAAAAGAATAAAGAACTTGTAATAACTTATCCTATTTCACTTGGTCAGACACTTTCTGAGCCTTAAATTCATATGTCAAATTTTACAGGTTTCTATCACCGAAATTAACCCGCGAAAAATACAGCACAGCACCGAACCTTCTTTCTCACGTCAGACAAAATCTCATAAAATTTACACTCCTGCAGCTATCAAAATCGAACTCTCGACCTGAAAGCGTATGACATATAGAAAAAGGGAGCCCGTTGTCCATTATATAGAACAGTACTTCTAAAATTTTTCTACTCTGACAGAGCAGGCAAGCACTGAAATGAAGCTCGAAAAAAATGGAATAAATACCACAAACAGCCACATGTGCAGGACCTAAGTAAATAAGTGCCCGGTGCAATCCTTCCGGAGATGGTAATAATCTCGCGCTTAGTCACAAATATTCTTAGTTAGCTGCGCCGGAAATTTAATTATCGTGTTCCCAAGATCCGGCACATTCCAAGCTATTATCTTGCACGCGCCTCCGTACATATTTGCATTGCTTCAAGCATGGGCGTAAATTTGGTTTTGATATCACCTGCTGTCTTCATCATATTCCGGAATGCACAGGATAAGATCCCTAAAGGCAGGGCTGCCCAACTTCAACCCACAGGAAGGCCGCATAATTCGGTAAGGACTCGCCTGAAAACCACACCTGTGTATACATATATTTAAAGGGGGCATTCACTAGAAAATCATTTTTACAAACAATAATTTGAGGTTAAAGTACTGTTGAACGACAAGGGACGACGCCGCACTGAACTCGATAAACACAAAAAAGACTGGCTTACTGTGTACTAAATTAATAGTGATGAGTTATAGATTGTAACTTTTCTGTGCAATAAAAGTTGCCATATTATGCTCTGTAGGTCTATTACACTATGTCTGTTCAATTATATACTGACAATATTCAGGTGACCGAGGGCCGGAAACACTTTCCTCGAGGACCGCAGTTTGGTCAGCTCCACCCACAAGCTTAGTTACTTTCTTCTTTGACCTGACAGTTGCTAATTTCCAATGCGGTGGCTATTCTGGTTACAATCTCTTACTGTGAATTTCGATGTGGTTCCTCTGCTTCCTAAGGTTACTCAGTTCTGGAAGTGGTACTAGTGGTACAACCACCTCTCACGCTCATGTGTTTACCTTGTTGTCACTACCCACGGCAGGAAGGCAAAAATTACCAGCTCGGAGTGCCCTCCAGTGGCAAGATATTCATATAAAGTTTCACCGAAATCAATCCAGAGTTTCTCACGCAAAACAAGCAAGTAGATAGACATGACCTCCACTTGTTGCATTCTTTTTACGTACATCGTGAGATTGCTTGTTAAATGAAAGTAAAACATGAAAAGTACACATTACCTCTGGAAGTTACGGTGGGACCAGATTCATCAGGCTGAGTGCCAGGCCCTTGTGACAAAGTACTGAGTCTTCAGGTTCCTGTCTTGTCCAAATGAATGACCATGAACTTATCATGACGGAGACTTCCCGCTGAAATAGTTTCACAACTGTGTTAAAGGACAGAGTACAGTTTGGATCAACTGCCACGACAGATTTTGGGGGAACTTTTTGGATACCAAAGTGCTCCATCTTGTCAAGATTTGACTTGCTTTTCTTAGCTTAAGTTGGGGGTGGGGGTGTGCGCGCACAATATCTGATATAATAAAAGCTGCAATATCCATCATCTTTGGGACCAAACGTTTGCTGGGTATTAGTGTTCTGGCTGCTACAACGTTACACATAACGTGCATTTTTGTGAACATACCAACCTCCCAACAGGCCGAACTCTTAAACTGTCACTTAACAACTTGTCCTGGTTTCCCCACTGCATTTCTATTCCCTTTTCATCACTACTTACATTAACATGATGTAGATCCATACACAAAGCTAAAAAAGACCAAAAACACCAAGAAGTAAAGACCGCACTTTTGGAAACAATGCCAGGTGTTAACGGTTCATTGTATAGTGAAATTTAATGGGCCTATCAGTCAGTTTCCGGTTAACTGAAGCTTCTGGATCACCCAGTGCTAGATATTACTGCTTTTACTGTAATATAAACTTTTATCACGAGCTGAAAATAATACTTAAACACACTGTCAGTTCTAATACAGAGTGTTCTTTTATTGTGTCGCCGCACACAGCAGCTGTATCGCATAGAAAGATGGCATCTGCTGGATCATCCTGTACAGGCTTCTGTGCTCAGGGACATGATAGAAGGAATTCACTGTATAATGCTGCACAAGAGAGGCCATGTTGAAATTAATAAACATCTGCAAATACCAGTTTCACTGATAGGATAGCTAATTGAGAAAAATCAAACTCATGGAGTGACAGTAAATGTGTTAAAAGTGAGAAAACCTATGGGAAGTAAACAGGCTTGTTGTGCATCCTGCTGATTACGCCACACTTCACCTGAAATTATTGTATGATAAAGCACAGACAAGTCACGCTTTTAACGTTCATTTGTCATGAATTAAGTCCACTAACACATTAAAAAACATGCAAGGGCAGGAAAACACCGAATACTTATAGTATCGTTTTATCCCATTCCTCTAAGATATGTCTTAATAGTATTCTCCAGTACATGTTTGGATCCACAAGTTGTCTCTTCATGACCACAATTTTGCAAGCAGTTTTTTCATCTCCCCTTTGTATGCCACATGCTTTCTCAATCACACAATACTTGATTTCAGCAACATAATTTCTTGCCAAGTCCAGTTCCCTGTTTACACACACACACACACACACACACATACCCACACATAATACATACATACATACATAATACATACATACATACATACACACATACATACACATACATATGTACACACACACACACACACACACACATACACAGACACACACACACACACACACATACACACACTTACATACACATACATACACACACACACATACATACACACCCATACATACATATACATACATACATAATACAGACATACATAATACATACAT
>Ga0123352_10012685_pt1 | contig 13332 bp, 16 predicted proteins | sample TergutLab28metaG_FD_89700 | JGI IMG/M metagenome (GOLD analysis project Ga0123352, IMG submission 89700) | Labiotermes labralis P1 segment gut microbial communities from Petit-Saut dam, French Guiana - Lab288 P1 | ecosystem: Host-associated > Arthropoda: Insects > Digestive system > Gut ... | reverse complement strand
TCGTCAATTGAAACTGTCTTAGATTTTAACTCTAAATGACCATCCATCATGATTAAATCACCTTTTTTGTAATCTTTAATCATTTCGGCTTTTCTTCGCCAAAGAGTAATTGGCATAAAATCAACTGCTTTTGATTCTGTTCCGTTTTCATCAAATATAGTGCGCTCGATTGCGATTTGGATATTAGCGACTAATATATTGCCTTTGACAATATTTATTGCCGGATCGGCCGCTAATCGCCCCATTAATTCTGTTTTATTTTTATAACTCATTTAATACATCTCCTTCTATTTTATGACATTATTATATCAAAAACATAATGCAAAGTCAAATGAAATATGATGCAAAATCAAATAAAACGACAAAAATGAAAAAAATAGAGCTCTTTTTGCGTGATTTGCCAAGATTTTTCAATAAATCAGACTCTCTGCAATAACTAATCATCATAACAATGCAAGGGAATCAAAAAAAAGTTTTCTCGGCATAATCCTCACAACTAACGTTGCTTGGAAAATTTATTCCAATTTCCTTTTCTTTGCTTCTGATCCTTTAGCATGTTTCTCTTCTTTTTGCGTAATTTCAGAGAGTCAGATTCTGATTTACACAAAATTTATAAGAGCTGATAAACTTAAGAACAGAGGAAGAAAATTATGAAAAAACAAATTACAGTAAAATATGTAGAAAGGAGCAATCTTAGTAAAGGCTATTTAGTTGAAGTTTTGGAATGCCAGCTTAAAGATTTAAAAGTAGGCCGGCAAGCTATAATTACTTCTCGCGGCAATGGCAGGGCTTTAGTAAGTATAGTTTCACTTGAAGCATTAGGATTATATAACCATCAGAGCACAGTTGACAATGGTAATAAATTAATTCAGGTTTTAATCAATGCCAAGGAAGACTGCCAGAATGAACTATACAAAGTTGAAGGTGAAATCTACAAACTTAACGCCGAATTTAAAGAAAAATATAGCATGTTATTTTATCTTAAAATTGACGCACCTGTGATTGATGAAATGAAAGGTAAAATGATTACTCTCGTCACAAGGGAAAGAGAGTTAAAAGCAAAACTTAGCACGCTTACAAATTAAGTTATTATGGTTTGGCTGTTAACCTAAAAAAACGGCCTCCAGAAAGGAGACCACAAAGTGGCAACTATTAATGAATTAAACTATGAAAAGATTGTTGATGAAATTAAAACAGCAATCAGGGAATGTGAGGAAGATAATGAAGATGAGCTTGATAATTTAGACCATCATAGAGGATATATTGAGGGTTTAAATGCAGCTCTGCTTCTTATTGAAACTTATAAGGATTGGCACGAAGATCCTTGTCCGATCGCCGAACATATTAACGAAAGATTTGGAAAGAATTTCAAGCAATTAACCGCTTGGCAATGGCATAATGAATCTACCGGTGTTGTTAAGTTGATCTTTGATAATGGCGCAGGTGAGTTTATTATTGATATGTGGAGTGAGAAAAATTATTCAATCCTAGCTTATATGAATGTTATTGTATATGGGTAAATAAAAAAGCTCCAGTGCATTTAAACGCTGGAGCTTTCATATAAAATAATTATCTGAAGATAAAGTGATAAATTCTGTCTGCATTGAATTGCACATCGGCTACTGCTCTTAGTTTCCTAGCGCGAACTTCAATTATAAAAGTATGTTGATCATTTAATTGTGAAAGATTTATAGTTGCATGCCAGATTCCGTTAACGCTAAGTTCCCTGCTTTCGTATACAATTGTACCAGTTGTAGCATTTCGAATTCTAAATTGTATGCGAACGTCATCATTGTTATTTCCTGTTGATGTATAATTTAAGGATAATTCGGCGGATCTGAACCCAAAACCTATAAGTGCAGCATTTCTCATCATAAAAACATTGTGAACATATCCTGAAGTGTCTTGATATCGAAGCATTTGATTTAAAATCGTATTATTAGAAGGGCTCATCAAAGTGTCTAATTCAACATAGTTTGACCAATTATTTGACCATTGCCCAAAGGTAGGAATACGAACACTATCAACTCTGGAACCATGAACAACCGAAAGTTCTCCATTAAAAATATTATTGTTTCTTGCCCAGGTCCTAGCAGCATTTAATTCTGTTGCAGTGAAATTGGTAATGGCGGAGGGAAATTGGGAGCTGTTATCAATGGCACGCGTTATGTCGCTAAGCATTGTTGAACTATTTCCTCTAATTAATCTGAGAACAGGTATTGCGTCTTGAGGAACGCCAGTGGATATGACAGCATTTAGAATATTACCGCTTTGTGGATTTATTAAACTTTCTTGATAAAATGCTATAACTGATGTCATTCCAACAGCAAAATAACCAGATCCGCGTTCTGGAGTTAAACTCCACTGATGTCGCTCGCCAATAGTTAATGCTTCCGTAACAGTTGTGGCATGTCTTTGTGACCAACCAATTGCTCTACCTAAAGTGAGCGAAGTACTTATTTCAAATATTCCTGGCTTTCCAACAGACGCGCTAATTGTAACACTTGAAGAAAAATTATATGATCGTTGACTTTCAATGGTTGCCGCAGAAGAATGTGCTCTTGATTCTTCAACTGTGATTGAGTCTGGAGCCAATCCATCATAATGTCTACCCATAGAAGCCCATCCTATAAAGGTATTTACTCTACCAAGTTCATGAAGCATAGTTATGTTGCCGTTTACATCAAAGCCTCTAGTGATTAACTGTCTAGTATCTTCTGGCCTAGTATTTACTAAATTTAAAACTTCCTGTTCAGTTTTTATTTCGGAATTATTATTGCTGGAATTATCGGATAATAATGCGCAAGCAGTTAAAAGTAATGAAAATAAAGCAAATATTGCAACACTAAAAATATTCTTTTTCATAATAAAGAAGTCTCCTTTTATTTTTTATACAATATAAAATACTTAATACTTTGTTAATTGAACTTGATACTTATTTCTTTCAAAGAGAAAGATGAAAAGTTTAGAGCGATACTTCATATAACATTCCTGTGTAAAGATTTAAATTATTAAAGATGATAAAATTTAAATGTTTGCTACAGTATCCCCCTTTACTTTGACTGCTATTTGTTCGACAAGCTATTTAAAAAAGATAAAATGTTTGTTTTTATGAACATGTCAAGTTTGCTAAAAAGTCATCATACAACAAAATAAATATTTTTTTTGAAAATCAAAATCGATAAATGACTTTTCAAATTATTCCCTAGAACGAAAACATAATGTAATTGATGGAATACAAATATTATATCAAACTTTGTCGAACGCGTCAATCTAAATCAATGTTTAAAATGATCTTTTGTTCAACAAAAATCGACAATTTACCAAAAAAGTCACTTAAAATACATTGAAGTAACTATTATTTTTTACAATAAATCTATTCTTAAATTAACGGGAAAAGCACATGCTTATTTTCGCCATTTGTAGATGTTTTAATCCCTATACTATTATTTTCTTCATTGCGAATTACCCTATTTACTGGATCGGCAATTCGACCTACTATTCCTCCAACCCAATTTGAACCTGTTATATTGCCGCTATTGTTATTATGAATAAATGATATGGCATGCCATCTAGTTGCAGCAGCCTGTGACCCTTGCGCCATTCCAACTACTCCGCCGACATTTAATCCTGTTCCGTAAATGAATCCGGAATTTGTTAAATTGCTTAGTACAGTGGTTCTATTATTTACCACAATTGGACTACTTACTGTAATTTTACCGACTAATCCTCCTACATTTCCAAAAGAAATAATATTTCCACTATTTTCTGAACTTTGAAAAGATCTCTCTGACGAATCCCAATCAATTCTACCAACTATTCCGCCAACATTATTGCTATTAGGAGCATTAATGTTCCCAGTATTAAATAAACCGGAAGGGTTGCCGCCTGTCAACAAACCAACTACACCGCCAATATTATCGCCTTCACTACTGTGATTGATTTCGGCAATATTTTGACTATTGGTTATATTTGTTGCTTCGCCTGCTATTCCGCCAAGATTTGCAAAACCTAATGAATTTGCTCCAGTGGCAATGACTCTTCCTCGATTTTCGCATCCTGTAATACTTCCAGCTATTCCCGCTATTCCGCCAACATTAGAAACTCCTGTTATAGTATTTTCATTTAAAAATCCCTCTAAATTTGTAGGTAGGACTCCTCCGCCATTTCCAATAATACCACCGACAAAATGTCTTCCTGTAACATCTGCATTATTTTCTGCATTTAATAATACAATTGAATGATTTCTCCACCCGTCTCCACCAACGCCATGAAACCTTCTTCCATTTTTTACCTCTCCGAAAATTCCACCAATATTATCACCATTGCCTAAAATAATTCCTGTATTAACCAAATTTAAAAATGTTGATTGCCTTGAGGTAAAATCTTGTTGGACGCCATAAGAATATCCCGCTATCCCGCCAACATTACTGTTTCCTGTTATAGTTCCAGTATTAGTTAAATTATAAATTCTTCCAACAACTCTAGATTGAATACTTCCCGCTATTCCTCCAACATTGTTTCCACCCGTTATATTTCCGTTATTAAAATAATTTTGAAACGCATTATCTGATGAAACCGGAATTCCAGCAAATCCAAATAAACCACCAACATATTCAGTACCAAAAACATCTGCATAATTTGTTAAATTATTAGATATTCCGCCCATTCGTTCACCAACTATTCCACCTATATTTCTTGATAAATTTCGTCCAATTGTCCCGCTTAAAACATTTATATTTTCTAAGCGGGTATTCGTGGATTTCCCCGCGACTGCCCCAGCAAAGCCAGCATTAATCTGAACATTAGCAAAATTTAAATTAATAACAGCTCCTCCATTTATTTCGCCAAACAATCCCGTTCCAATTACAGAAAGAGTATCAATTTGTAGATTGCTAATTGTATGTCCGTTACCATCAAATGTACCAGTAAAACCATTAATAGGAGTCCAGTTGGTAAATTCGCTTAAGTCAATATCAGCGCCTAATCTATATCGGCTATTCGAATTACTTAAGGTGCTTAACTGATCTGCTGTCATTATTATATTTGCATTACTCAAAGAACACGCACCTAAAAGTAATAAACAAATAATACAAGCTACGACAATCTTTAATTTTTTCATTATTAAATTCTCCTTTTAAAGTTTGCGATAAATTATTACATTTTGCCTCTTATATTTTATTTTAACATAGACAAACTATAAAATTCAACAAAAAGTCGTCGACAAAATGAGATAACACTCGAATTTTAATATAAAACACTAAAAATTCCAACATAAAGCGTCGAAAAATGTCGTAAAATATCGTATATTATAAAGCCAGAGAAAATTCAAACAAAAAAACCACTTCTACATCGAAGTGACTATTAATTCCCTTTATAATTCTCATCATATCTCACAATAAATCAATTCTTACACACGGGACACTGAATAAAATAAATGCCTTCATAATACTTCTCATCTTTACAACTATATTCCAAAACTGACGAACATTTATCGCAAGTTGCTTTCTTTGGCCATGGATTATCTAAAACTTCAACCATGCTTTTCCTCAAGATAAGAAATGCTTTTTATAAGCAAGAGCTTTATTATCGATTACATTGAAAACATCATAAGGAATAAGAGTTCCATGTATTTGATTAATCGGAAAACAACTCAAACAATCAAATTCAGGATACGGAGCCGCGCCGGCCATCTCTAAAATAATATCTAGTTCGAATAACATTGTTTTACCGCAATCTGTGCATTGAAATTCAACAAAGGAATCAAGCACTTTCGTGCTGGTGACATCATATATATCAACTGAATTATCGAGAGTTCTTCTTATTATTTCTTTATTAGAAACTGGCATTTTTTTAATTAGATACGGTAAATTGGTCATAAGATTTAATCTCCTAACAATCAAATCATTATAAATCATTAAATAAACATTGTCAAAGGATTGAGTGAAAGCTTCACTTCTTATTCATCCTATATTCAAAACTTTAGAGATTTAAATAAATATTAATTTACATATTTAAATCTTTATGTAAAGACATCTTTACAGCTTTCTAACTCTGTGTAAAACTTAATAATTAACTTTCTAACTTTCAAGAAAGCTAGCTATCATGATAGCAACATAGCAAATATATAAAATCATTATAAAAAAACCATGTGTACATAATAAAAACACGCTAACAATAACATCATGAAAAAATATAAAACTATTAAACAATTTAACCAGGACAAACGAGACCGGATAATAAATATTCCTAGCTTTATGGAAAGGCCAATCGAAAATGATTTAACTTTGATTCAGGAAATGTATGAGCATCATAAACCTTATTATAATAAAATATCATGTGTAATCATAATCCATAAAAACGAAGGCCTAGCGGCCTGGCGAGAAAAGTATAAAGCATTAGACTTGTTGATGGGATTAACTCCCGAAATTGAAACCAAATGGCGGAAAACATATCTACTTGGTGATACCGGCAATTTTATATCTATTTACTATTCACATCTCAAGAAACTGACGCTTTACAACACAAAGGCATATAATGCTACTTAGATAAATAACTGTCTTAAACAAATATAAATATTTCTTGATTGTCTTTAATGACTATTATATAATATTTATGTGGACCGTAAGGAAAGCCCTTAGAAGCATCAAGATTTTTATGTTAAGCTGCGTTTCTTGGCAATCGCCGCAAGTTCTTTTGAACTTGAGATTGGAGGTTGTTAAGATATGAATTTACTTGATTTTATTCCAATCATAAATTGGTTAATATTTGTAATTCGTTTTGTTTTCTATCTTAAGAAAATAAAAAAAGCGGCCACTACCCTCGAAAGTATTTAGCCTGCTTTAGTTCTAAATGCCAAGAAGCGTAGACCATAAAGTCTGGTGCTTTCTTTGGCTATATTATACCAACTTCCATTTTAAATGTCAAGTGTTTTTGATCAGTTGAAAGTCGGGTACTATTATTATATGTGTAAATTAATTAATTATTGCAATAAGGCAATTATTTTTTATTTGAATATTTTTTCTTCTCTACATATACCTGTCTTAATCTTTGTAACTGTCTTATGTATTGCTTAAAGTTAAGGATCAAAGATTTAACATAATCGTTAACTTCTTCTGAAGTCTCATACTTTTTAAATAAGTTCATGCATTGTTTAGTGGCATTGTCTAAGAATAAATCGATTGGCTCATCAATAAAGTTTTTTAAATCAAGCATAATGTCAAATGCTGAATGACTTACATCCATCGGAAAATTATCGCTGACAAGTTTGGCAAAACTTATAACGCAATCTTTCATATTATTATATGTAAAATCAAAGATACATTCATTTTCTAATTCTTGTTTCACTTCATAATTCATTCGAACAAGTGCGTCTATTTTCTCCATAGTGCTATCGCTTAAATCGTCATACGATCTTAAAAATGTAAATAAGGCATGTCTTTTGGTTGAACTGTCATCTTTGCCTAGATTCAATGATACAATGCTTTTTGAATCTTTAATGGCTTGTTTAAGTTGCTTTTGCTGCTTCTCTGTTAATTTATATGCTTTGATCATTTTTTCTACGAAATCTTCAGGAATAGTTCTTTCTCCTGTTTCCATCATTGAAAGAGCGGTATAAGATAGTTTTAGTTTTTTCACCATTTCTTTTTTGCTTATGCCATCATTATCTATTCTAAATTGTCTTAGCCACTTACCTAATTCATTGGTATTAACATAACTCATAAATTTTGCTCCTCTTTATAAACTTAGATGTTATTTACATGAAAACTGAATAATTTAATTGTTCTTTAATCTTTCCATTTTCCAACATAATTAATAAATGCGTGTTCTTCAGTTAAATCTATAGCCTTTAAACCTAATTCTAGGCGAGATAATTTTCGAAATTCGTGAAGTTGGATGGTATTAAACATTTGGGAAAAAAGAATTTTTCCGAAACAATTTACTAATTTCGAATCATTGCATGTCACTATTAATTCATTATAACATTCACGGGCTTCAATGGTAAAATACTCTTCATTTAAGCCACTTTTTTTAACAGAAACTTTTGTTTTATCAACCCATGGAGCATTAGACATATAATCGTCTAAAAGTTTTAAGCTTCTAATTATTGCATTTTTTTTAACTTGATAGATTATTTCTTTATTATTAAAATGTTTTATAGTAAATATTGATAAAAAAATAGTTGCGCCAATACTCACCAAAGCAGTAATTAATACTATAAGTTCACTTGAAGACATTTGCTCATTCCTTTCCAATAAAAGTTATTTGTTTTAATTAATTTTTTGATTAGTTTTTTGCGCTAGAATTCTATTTTGTTCTTTTATTTCTTTAGTTAATAAATCTATACTTTCAGTAACTTTATTTGTCATAATTTCTTCAAAATTAAGACCATAAAACGAAGCTAATATTGGATTAAGATTTATACAAGTTTTTTCAGTTATTTTTTGATCTAGTGTTTCGTAGTTAAACTCAAAATAGACTGTTGTGTTTTTTAATCTTTGATAAAAATCATCGCCTGATGTTAATTTGTAAACAAAATAATTTAGTATTTGATTTGGTGCAAAATAATGCTTTTGTTTAGTTGAATTCTCTATTAAAAGCTTAATCTTTGGCCATTGGTTCTCTTCAAAAGATTCAAAAAATTCTTTTGATATACTTATATGTGCATTTTGTATTAAGCTTTTTCCAATATTTTCGAAACTTAAAATTAATTTATTGTCAATTTCTTGAAATCTAGCTATTAAAACACCTCTATTCATCTCAAAATTCTGGTTTTTCATTTCGATTAATTGATTTTGAGATAATTTTGTTGTTTTTCTGTTAGCTATCAAAATTAAAATAGTTGTTAGGACATAAATAAAAGTTAATAATGCTATTATAAAACCATTATTTTCATTTAACCAATCTAACATTTCATCGCCCCTCAATTGATTCATAATAATATTTTATCGCAAAATTCTTCTTTTTTCAACCTAAACATCAAGATTTCAGGCCATCCTTCGTGATTGGCCTTTTCTTTTTGCTTCTTTATCCTTTTTTCAAAACAAGCGTTAGCTTGCTTGTTGGCACCTTCATCATAACACAGCTGTCTAAATTGTTTAGGTATTTCTCGGCATATACTCATCAGCTATCCGAACAGTTAGAAAGTTGACTTTCCAACTATTCAGGATAACTTCTTCCGTTATTCCAATTTGCCCTAATCAATTTAGAGACTCAGCCGCTTTCGCTTTTGTGTTTATTTCTTTGTTGCCAAAAGGTGATGTCACACAGTGACATCTAAAAAAAGAAAAGAGGAAAAAGCTATGGCGAATTATGCAGTATTTGAATTTAGAATGAAAGGAAAATTTGAAGACAGAACGGAGGTGTTGAAATTATTCAAACAGGAATATAAAATCAGATTTGCAATTTCTGATGTTCATGACTATATTCATGAAGAGGATGAAGAAACTACGATAGTTTATGGGGATTGCAAGTGGAGCGTGTACAATTGTCTTATAGAAGGACGTAACTTTCCTAATTACAAACTAAAAGATAAAATATCTGAGTTTGAAAGTGTGGATTGCTGTTGTGACAATATTAATTTTGTTGATGTTTCTTCAGTCGCTAAAGTGTATAGTCTAGAGATTCAGATTGCATCTGAAGAGCGAGGGTGTATGTTTATGGAATTTTATCATATTGATGCAGAGGGCAATATTTTGGTCGATGAGTGCTTAGAACCTGAAGGGTTACCAGATTATGGCGATGAAGTTCCTGATGACAAATGGGATGAATACTATGAAGCTGAAGATGCATGCTATCAAAAAGTTAATGACTATTTTACAATTTAGCTGGTGAAAAACCGGCTTTTCTTTATGTATTTTTGCATACGGACGCATGTCCCTTGAAATTACAATATATCATAGCATAACGGACAACTTCAAAGAGCTTTCTCGGCTTATGCTCGCTTTTGTAAACATCAGCTCCGCTAACTTCCAATCTTCTCTTTGAATATGCTTTATCCTTATATGCTTTTCTTTTTTTGGTGTAATTTCAGAGATACTGCTTCTGATTTACACAAAATTTATAAGAGCTGATAAACTTAAGAACAGAGAAAGAGGAAAATTATGGGATTAGATATGTTTTTATATATAAAGAATGGCAAAGAGTATGAGGAACTTTGTCATTGGCGAAAAGCAAATGCAATTCATAATTGGTTTAAAGAAAATGTTGGTGAATGTGATAATGAATTTGTAGATGTAAATAAAGAACAACTTCAAAAACTTGTTGATGTGTGTATTGAAGTAAAAGAAATTTTGGATTCAAGAACGAAATTTTATGATTTGGCAAATCAGGAATATTATTCCTTTGATGAAAAAACATGTGAAGAAATAATAGAATTATTACCGCCGCTTGGAGGATTCTTTTTTGGAACTACAGATATTGATAAATATTATTATGATGATATTTCGGACACTATTGAGAAATTGGGCGAAGTAATTCAAAATGTAGATTTTGATAAAGACCGCATTCAATATTATTCTTGGTGGTAAAAAGTTGCTCTGTGCTTCGGCGCAGGGCTTTTCTTTTTTTAAATCCCTGCGAAATATGAAAAATACAGGCTGTCTAAATTGCTAAAATTTCATGAAATTAACTCAATAATTTTCCGGAAAGTCACAAATACGACTTCCCAGGATAATTTCTTCCTTCAATTCATTTTTTTATATCAATTTAGAGACTTCAGTCGCTTCGCTTCCTGTGTATGTTTAACGAAAGGGCGTTAGCCCCGTCAGACTCTCTGTAATTCCTGATCAGCATAACATAACCAGAAATATTGCCTAGGACTTTCTCGGCTTATGCTCAGGTCTTTTCCTTGCCGGCGCAAGCCCTTCCGCTAACTTCCAATTCCTCCTGGCAATCTTTTTATTCTGGATATGTTCTTCTTCCCTTGGCGTAATTTCAGAGAGTCAGATTCTGATTTACACAAATGATGATTTAGGAAAGAGAGGAAAAAATGACAATTGCAAACTTAAGAGAAAAATATCCGCATCAAGTCTTTGAATACTTCACTCAAGAGGGTACGAGATTAAGCACGAAACATTTGCAAAATCTTAAAAATGATGATAGTGTAATCGGCTATGAACCAAAAACCTTTTTTATCAAAAGTGAATTCGGAGATACTGAGCATCAAGTAATAAATATTACATTATTCTAAAAAATATGGTTTACGGTAAGCCATCAAAAACCGCTCCTCAGAAAGGGCATTAACATGCCTAATGAGTTAAAGAAAGGAATTTAGCAATGGATTATAAACTAAATAAAGAACAGCATCTCACATTAAAAGAAATAACAAAGAGAGCTAATGATATGAACATTAAAATCGGAAACGATTTTACATTAGAAATGGATATTACATTAGCTGTGCAACATTTCAATTTAGACCTTGAAAAGTTATTAGAAGCAAATACCTTCAATTTTGCTCATGACATAATTGGAATACAAAATAATATTGACAGAGAAAAGAAAGAATTTAATAATTACTTTGTTCTAAGATTTTCAAGGGAGGTAAAGTAACGATGACTAATTTTAATAACAACAAAAACTTTTATCCAACTTCTAATGCATTGATTGAAAAAATGATAAATGGAATTGACTTCTCAAAAGTTCAAACAATCCTAGAGCCTTCTGCTGGCAAAGGAAATATCGTCGAATATATTCAAGCCAATAAAACAAGATATAATCAAAAATTAGATATTGATTGTATCGAATCCGATCTAGAGCTTCAGGCAGTACTTAAGGATAAAGGAATGCGACTAATATTTGATGATTTCATCCGATTCCAGACGTTTAAACGCTATGACCTTATCATCATGAACCCGCCGTTTGAAAATGGCGATAAGCACCTCATGAAGGCTTTAGAACTTAGTTCTAGTATTGTGTGTATATTAAATGCGGAAACGTTAAAAAATCCTTATTCCAACAGCCGAAAGCTATTAGCAAAAAAACTTGAGGAGCTGAATGCTGACATTGAGTATGAATCAAACGCTTTTCTTGATGGTGAACGTCAAACAAATTGTGAAATTGCAATTATTAAAATAACCTCTACTTCTGATGAATATGAAAGCAAAATCCTAAAAGACTTAAATTTAGAAAAATCTAAAACTATCAAAGAAGTTCATGAGAATCAGCAAAATAATGTTATGCATCATGATTTTATAATCCAACTGGTTGAACGTTTCAATTATGAAACTAAAGCAGGGATTAATCTAATAAACGAATACCAAAAGTTATTGCCTTATTTAAAGGATGGAATCGAAAGTGATGAATATAAATATGTTCGCCCGATTCTTCAATTAAAAATGAGCAGTAATGATAAAGATTTATCTGACAACTCTTTTCTTGAGGAAATGAGATTAAAGTATTGGCGTGTGCTATTCAACAATCCAAAATTTATTGGTAGAATGTCTTCTAATCTTAGAACTGAATATTTTAGCAAAATTGACAGCCTCAGGGATTACGACTTTAATGTTTATAATATCAAAGAAATTATCAAAGATATTGAGAAACATCTTAATCGAGGAATTGCGGAACAAATCTTAAAACTGTTTGATGATTTAAGTTACAAATACTCCTATATGGATAACGGAAAAAACACTTATATGTATGATGGTTGGAAAACGAACAAAGCTCATAAAATTAATAAAAAGATAATTCTTCCGCTTAATGCATTTTGTAAATATTCCGATAAAATAGATTTAAACTGGGATGTAAAAAATCGTCTTGAAGATCTTCAAAAAATATTCGACTTCCTCGATATGAATCGTACTGAAAATGTGTGTATCAAAGAAACCCTTGAACTTTCTCAGAAATTGCAAATTCATACTAAAATTAAACTAAAATACTTCTACGTAACTTTTTACAAGAAAGGAACTGCGCACCTTGAATTTACAAACGACGAACTTCTTAAGAAATTCAATATCTTTGGTTCTCAGCGTAAAGGCTGGCTTCCACCAACTTTCGGAAACAAATATTACTCTGAAATGTCTTCTTCTGAACAAAGCATCATAGATGCGTTTGAAGGTAAAGATTCTTACAATGAAACAATGGATAATACTGATTATTTTATTACCAAGTTTGATAAGGTGCAACTGATATAATAAAAATTCGATGAGCGAAAATCTCACCGAATTTTTTATTTAGTATATTTCTAGTAATACGCCTCTTCCCTTATGCTTTTGTTAAGGATGATTCTTAGTATTTCAAATTCTTCATTTGTTGTTGCATTATGATTTATTCCTGTTGAAAATAAATCCATAGAAAGCATTAATGGTACGTTGACTCTTGTGATATTAATAT
>Ga0123352_10012684_pt1 | contig 13332 bp, 5 predicted proteins | sample TergutLab28metaG_FD_89700 | JGI IMG/M metagenome (GOLD analysis project Ga0123352, IMG submission 89700) | Labiotermes labralis P1 segment gut microbial communities from Petit-Saut dam, French Guiana - Lab288 P1 | ecosystem: Host-associated > Arthropoda: Insects > Digestive system > Gut ... | reverse complement strand
GGGTCAGCGTCACGCCCCGGCCGCTCTTTATCCCCGGGAAAGACCCGGTACCCATTGTACAGGGGGCTGGGTGGGCCCCAGGACCGGTCTGGACAGGTGCAGAAAATCTCGTCCCCACCGGGATTCGATCCCCGGATCGTCCAGCTCGTAGCCAGTCGCTATACCGACTGAGCTACCCGGCCCACATCTAATTTAAAACTGTGTATTAATTTAAACCTCATTATTCGGTCTTTTGGAACAATATAATGTTATAATTCGTAACACTATAAAGAGAGGCCACTTACTTACTCCATGGTGCAGAGTCCTTTTTGAGCAGCTAACTGGTTTGCAGCTAGTCAAGAAATTCCCCGCATTTCACGGAACCCGAAGGTTCATTACCGCACTCACAAGCGTCCGCCACCTGTCTTTATCAAATAAATTGCATCTCGCATGTGAATGTTTCGTAATATAAGTGTTTTATAGGGACGGGTTGTTAGCACCTCGCCCAACCCCCAAGCTGGAGGACCACCCCTCGTCGGCTGTCCACGACTGCTTATTCAATTTATTCGCAGCTACCCTCCTTATCGGAGGTCTTTCCTCTATCCGCAACCTGAGGGCGCGCCATGCCGTGGTGACAGGGGCCCACTACGCTCTACCTCTATATTGTAATGTATCTGACACCTGACTGATGATTGCTGATCTGGACAGCCGAAAAATTTTGGTGTGTAGAATATGAGAGTATTATAATAGATTTGTATGGTTGTGTTTGTTCGGATAATTAAAGCCTTGTTAATCAGAAATACACACTGTGCCGGTGCTTATCACGCAGATATCGTGTAGCACCGAATCTCTGCCAACTTCCCGGATAGAACTCGATTGACCCACCGATCCGTCCACGAACCCTCTTTGACAGTTTTATTATGTTAACAGGCTGTTTGCGAAGTGCACAGTTATTGGTGGATTTCTCGTGGACAACCCTTGCGTGAAGCCGACTTTGTAGAAGAGGACCGAGCATTGCTGCTGGGTGACACTGGAACGGGTTGAAAACTGTGATACTGATTCAAATTGTTATTGTTTTGAGAGGTTATGTGAGGATCGGTTGGGCTGCTTTACGATGCATTTGTTGGTGAGAGTTTTTGAGGTTTTCACAGCATTATAATCTAGCATTTCGGTGTTCTGGAATTCAAGGGTCATCGCTGAGTTAAGTGCTTCCAGATGTTTCGATTGACCATAGTGCTTTCATCTTCGAGTGTTCAAGGTCTGTGAACTTTGAACGCATAAAGTTACTTCTAAAGTTCAGTATCACCAAGCAACACATCGTTAGCTCTCAGAAGATAAGAATAGTAGATTCGGGTACATTTCGTGAAGTTTGGGTGGATTTGTTAGGTTAGGTCAGGGTTAGGTTAGTTTATGTTGGCTTAGGTTAGGTTCGGTTAGGCTGGCTTAGGTTAGATTGGGTTAGCTGGGGTTAGTTGGTTTAAGTTAGATTGTGTTAGGTTGAGTTAGATTAGGTTGATTGGGTTAGGTTAGGTTCGGTAGGTTGGCTTAGGTTAGATTGGAGTAGGTTAGCGTAAGTTAGATTGGGTTAGGCTGAGTTAGATTAGGTTAGGTTGATTGGGCTAGGTTGGCTTGGGTGAGGTTAGGGTTAGGTTAGGTTAGGTTGCCTTAGGATAGGGTTATTTTGGTTTAGGTAAGATTGGGCTACGTTGGCTTGGGTGAGGTTGGGGTTAGATTAGGTTAGTTTGGCTTACGTTCGTTTAAGTTGGATTGGGTTAGGTTGAGTTAGATTAGGTTAGGTTGATTGGGCTAGTTTGGTTGGGTTTAGGCTAGGGTTATGTTAGGTTAGTTTGGCTTAGGTTAGATTCGGTTAGGTTGGCTTAGGTTAGATTGGGTTAGGGTGGTGTAGGTTGGCTTAAGTTAGATTGGGTTAGGTTGAGTTAGAATAAGTTAGATTGGGTTAGGTTGGCTCAGGATAAGGTTAAGTTGGTTTAGGTTAGGTTAGGTTAGGTTAGGTTGGGGTAGGATTAATTTGAGTTAGGTTAGTTTACGTTAAATTATGTTAGGTTAGGTACAGGTGGAGTGGCTTTGGTTTGATGTAGTTGCATGGTTGATGCTTCCAAGCATGATTCACTTAGTAATCTCGACACCCATTGTATTGTATAGAATGCCTCTTCGGTGTACAGAACAATAGACATTTCACAGTTCTACGCTGCTTAATATTGCGTAAGTCGCACTTACGCAAGACAAACTGTTGTCCCAGTATCTGCGAATAATATTTGGTCGATAGAAGACACGCATGTTTATGTAAGTGAGACTGGCACAGACGTTGTTGGGTACACTTTCCTGTAACTTACGGTCTGTTCATGCACTTGTTTTGATGTAATTTTACCGTGGCGTTTTGAAGTAGAGGGGGTTTTTTTTCACGTATTTCTTTCTGAGTTTTAACCGATTCTTAAATTGTTACAGCAGGAATCTTAATTTATGTTAAATTTCCCTGCCAGTTGCTACGGTCTTACAGCGTTGTTTTTGTAAACGAAATATGAGTATTGAACGTTGATGGAATTGTAGTTACCGGGTAAAGCCGAAAATCTCTGAGAACAATCTGTCCTTGTGCCACTTTGCCCACCACTAATCTCACATGCGCTGAGCTGGGACAGAAACCATGCGTCTACTTGCGACTAAACGTCTTGTGTTGTGGCAGGCCACAGACGACAGCATCAATAAGTATTTTGAAAATTTGTGCGGTTTAAGGGAATGAAGGAAAATGCCCTGTAGTATTGCTGGTGAGTGTAACACACGGGACTTCATTTTGAGAAAGCGGCAGTGGGTACGGACCCGTTATTTTATGTTTCTTAATTCTCGGTAGACCGACGTTGTTCGGGTGATCAAATCGAGAAGAATGAAATTGGCGGGGCATGTAGCGCGCAGGGGTGAGAAGAGAGTCGTATACATTGTTTTGGTGGGGAAACCTGAAGGGAGGAGACCACTTGGGAGACCTTGGCGTAGGTGAAGCAGTCCCGTTACAGGCCTGGTGTGGCCCAGTGGGTTCCAGGAAGTTAAGGTTCCCAGATTACATGACAACGGCACATGAAGGTGGTAATGTTGTCAGCCTTACGCACCAGCCGCCTTTACACCCAGGAAATACTCCTGGTACTCATTTCTGTTAGAGGCTGAGTCGACCCCAGGGCCATAGTGCGATCGGAAGGACTTTATACCCAGGCGTAGATGGGAGGATAATATTAAGATGGATCTTCCGGAAGTAGGATGTGGGGGCATGGACAGCATCGAGCTGGCTCAGGGTAGGGACAGGTGGTGGGCACTTCGTGAATGCGGTAATGAAACTTCGAATTACATAAAATGTGGGGGAAATTTCTTGACTGGCTGAAAACCGGTTAGCTTGTGAAGAATGACTGCTGCATGGAGTAAGTCTCGATAGACTCTTGAATATTCTTTGTTGCACTTGCCGGCGCTTGAGCCGCTGAACGTGCTCTGTTGACATAGTCGACATGTACTCTACTGTACTCACGTACCGTTGCACTGTGCGTGTACCTGTGCCCGGCAGCAGTCGGGTTGTTGACCTATCCCTTCACAAGTCTGCGAACTGTTACAGGCTTATTGCTTACAATTTGTGTAGGTCTTTCGAATTTACAATTTCACGGGCTTATACCTGTATGGTCACCCTCCGCTTTTACGTTGATTTCTTCGTGTGACCATTAAACCGTTTTCACTTGCTTATTCCTGTTTTACGTCGGTGTGAAATGCAGGCCTACGTTATGTGTGTTCCAGTTGGTTTTATCTCGTTGCCTGAAATCTTTCGGTATATGTTTTTAAATGGACACATTTGTGTTATGGCTGTAATGATTATAAACCCTGAAGGTCCCGCTTTGCGGCGGTGACCTTGAACATAACCGGTCGTAAAACCATTGGCTGAATTTAATAACTGTCTAACAAGATGCGACTTATTCAATTTATTACATTTCTGTAGGCAGCTCTACACGTTTCGGGTATTGACACCCATCATCAGGAGCTGGTACAGTTGTAATTGTAGCGACTGGTATTGATTAACCGGGTCTACTACCATCCGCTCTCGTTGTTGAGCTGGAACTCAATAACGAGAGTTGTTGAGTTGCAGCTCAACAACGAGAGCGGATCGTAGTAGATCCGGTTAATCAATACCAGAAGCCGTAATTACAGTTGTATGAGCTCCTGGTGATGGGTGTCAACACCCGAAACGTGTAGAGCTGCCTACAGAAATGTAATAAACTATCGTTGTTGAGTTCCAGCTCAACAATGAGAGCGGATGTTAGTAGCGACACAAAATTACATACCGTTCGGAGTTGGTATATCCTTCACGCGCGGGTGCCTTTAGTCCCAAATTGTTCCACTGGGTTTGAATTTTTTCACTCATGATATTACGTAGAGACGTAGTGAAAGTCTTTCAATGCGGCTTCTCTGCTACCTTGCACAGGGCTGCTAGGGTAAGTGTCTCGGCCTTCGCGTGGAGAGATAAATGCACGCCAGATGAGATGCTGGTGTGTTTAGTGTCATCTAACAAGTTCCTTCTCGTAGACACTGCTACGCCGAAATAGTCGATTTCATATATTCGAGTAGACGTGTCTTCTCACCGTCCGGATATTCTCAACTACCTCTGTAACAAGGGGTACCGCAGTAGCACAGTGGTTAGGGTGCTGTGCTACAAATCTGAAGGTCGCTGGTTCGATCCCAGCTGGTGTCATTGGAATTTTTCATTGACATAAAATCCTTCTGATCGCACTATGGCCCTGGGGTCGACTCAACCTCTAACAGAAATGAGTACCAGGAGCATTTCCTGGGGGTAAAGGCGGCCGGTGCGTAAGGCTGACAACCTACAATCGTCCTGTGCCGTTGTCACGAAATCTGGGAACCTTAACTTCCTGGAACCCTCTGGGCCTGTCCAGGCCAGTAATGGGACTGCTTTACCTTTACCTCTGTAACAGATCTTATTACATGGGTACCCTGATTTTCCGCCTGGCTGCTGGCCATCCTGACGTGTGTTATTTTTCTGCCTATCCAGGCGAACACGTGAGTATCCCAAAACATTTCACGTTATATGGAGATCGTTACCAGCATTATAACTATCTCAACCCGCTGCTCCCAGCCCTGTATCAGCGGCAGTCACAACAGTGTTGTTAAATAACTGAAGATTCAGTCGGTGTGCGCCATACCTATGGACCATGGTCACTATCGGATATCTTGCACTTTACTATAAACGATCACGCTGCAGTAAGTGACGTGTGCGTCTGATAGTTTCCGCTCGCCCTTCCTCCGTTACCTTGGGTAGTTACGTAATACGTAGTGACATTGGAGACTATATAGTTTGTGTACACTGACGAGCTGTGTTTAATGTTTGTCGTGTCTGTTGTTGCAGTGATCAGATTCGTGGGTTTTGTGCTTGTTGCAGTGACGAATCGTGTTTGATGTGTCTTATCGCTTGATGCAGTGACGATCCGTGTTTAATGCGTGTCGTATCTCTCGGTGCAGTGACGAGTTGTGTTTAATGCGTGTCGTATCTCTTGGTGCAATGGCGAGTTGTTTATAGTGTGTGTGTGTGTGTGTGTGTGTTTGTGTTTATGTCATATCTCTTGGTGCAGTGACCAGTTGTGTTTAATGTGCTTATTATCTCTTGCTGCAGTGCCGATTTAAGTCTGATGTGCGTCGTATCTCTTGGTGCAGTGACGAGTTGTGTTTAATGTGCGTCGTATTTCTTGGTGCAGTGACGAGTTGTGTTTAATGTGCGTCGTATCTCTTGGTGCAGCGACGAGTTGTGTTTAATGTGCGTCGTATCTCCTGGTGCAGTGGCGAATTAAGTTTAATGTGTGTCGTATCTCTTGGTGCAGTGTCGAGTTGTATTTGATGTGCGTCATATCTCTTGGTGCAGTGACGAGTTGTGCTTAATGTGCGTTGTATCTCTTGGTGCAGTGACCAGTTGGTTTAATGTACGTCGTATTTCGTGGTGCAGTGACGGGTTGTGTTTAATGTTTGTCGTATCTCTTGCTGCAGTGGCGAGTTATGCTTAATGTGCTTCGTGTCTCTTGTTGCAGTGGCGAGTTGTGTTTGTATCGTATCTGTTGCAGTGACGAGTTTTTTTTAATGCCTGCCATATGTGTAATTACAGTGACATGGTGTGTTTGATATCTGTCGTATCTGTTGTTACAGTGGCTTCGTCCGAGGAATCGCCTGTTGCTATGAAGCTGAAAAAAATGTGGCTGAAAGCGCCCGTACCCGAAGACGGGGACACGAATCTAGGTAAGTGTTGATTCTGTGAAGGTCTGTGACAGTTTTGTAAGTAATAGTGACGATGCAGGGTGTCCGAAGTGTCGTTTTACTGACATGCAGCAGTGCTGTAGGTACAACCCAGTACTGCAGTTAGAGACTGTGAGGAGCTACAGAAGTTGGTCAAGTTGTGCACCATGTTCAGTGCTCATTTAACTTCTGCTGAGCGCTGATTCGTAAATTCGGCAATGTTTCCCAGGAACCTGAGTGTGATCTCGGTAAAGCGACTTTTAGGACACGCTGAACTGTTATGTTTCTCCATTTTGCGTTAAGGATGAAAGGACATAACAACAATATAAGGTCCATGGATGTGTAGGTCATATTTGTTAGTTCCTGATGGGTCAAGAACCGGCCTGGTACTGGCTAGTGGAGAGAAGCGTGATGCTACCAGTGACGTTTCTCTTTTTTTTTCTCCTGTGGCGCTGCGTCCCAACGCGGGTCATGGCCTCCTCATTCTTGAGGTTTCTAGATCACACACAACGACGCACCACAGTCGGTAGGACTCCTTTGGACGCGCGATCAGTGCGTCGCAGAGACCTCTACCTGACAACACACAACACTCACAACAGACGATTATCCATGCCCCCGGTGGAATTCGAACCCACGATCTCAGCAGGCGAGCGGCCGCAGACCTGCGCCTCAGACCGCACGGCCACTAGGACCGGTTACCAGTGACCAGCAGATTTATTTCGTTGGCCGATACACTTATCCCGCCGTGCAAACGGAGAGTAATGCGAACACACAGCCCAAACACGACTTTGCGTATAAGTATATATAGCCACCATCAGGCTCAATACAGAACCGTGCGTACGAAGAAAACTATAATATGATGCAGTAAGAAGTGTTACGGAGGAGATCGTACGTCCAACAATATCGAAACCTGATGAGGAAAGTATGTAATCGAAATGCTAAAACATATACTTTAGTCAAAAGACGAGCTCTTGTCCGTAATATTTTTGTTGCATTGTATGACAGTCATGTGCCGCATAACGACGTTTCGATCAGCGACGGACCGCATATACGACGGTGGTCCCATAAGATATCATAATATAATATTATAATAATATAATATTATACTTACCATTGTGTTACAGTTGCCTACAGTATTCAGTACAGTAATATGCTGTACAGCGGTAGCACAGTGGTTAAGGTGTTGTGCTACAAATCGGAAGGTCGCTGGTTCGATTCCAGATGGTGTCATTAGAATTTTTCATTGACATAATCCTTCCGATCGCATTATGGCCCTGGGGTCGACTCAACCTCTAACAGAAATGAATACCAGGAGTATTTCCTGGGGGTAAAAAACGGCCGATGCTTAAGGCTGACAACCTTACCACCATCCTGGGCCATTGTCACGTAATCTGTGAACCATAACTCCCTGCAACCCTCTGGGTACCTCGGGCCTGTAATGGGACTGACTTACCTTTGACTATGCTTTACAGGTTTGTAGCTTAGGAGCAATAGGCTATGCCATATAGCTTAGGTGTGTAGTAGGCTATACTATCTAGGTTTGTGTAAGTACACTCTATGACGTTCGCATAGCGACGAAATCGCCTAACGACACATTTCTCAGAACGTATCCCCGACGTTAAGCGACGCATATCTGTATAGTTTTTTTCCTACTTCTGTATTCAGCCTGATGATGGCTGTGTATCGCCGAAACATGTAGCTGATTGTTACGTATAGATAAAGCTGTGTTTGTACTGTCAGTTTGCCTTCTTCATTTACACGGTCCTATCGTGGTTTATTTTCGGATACCAAACTCAAATGTAGTGGCACTGTCTCGAAAAATGGAGTTCCCATGGGCGATATTTTAGCGATAAGTTTTATGAAGTTAACTGGTTGCAGGTTTTGTAAGAACCACGTGCCGTTTATTTATACTGCGCATTTCATTTGTTTGTGAACTGCGAAGCACGGGATCTGACGTCCTAGTTATTGGATAGTGTTGTTAGTTCTCTAGCAACTTGTGTGTAATGGTGTGTTCTATCGGTATCACACTTTCGTGTCTCGTGGATTACGCACCTAGTAATGGCGGGAAACTTGAACCTTATGCACATATTGATCGAATTTCACTCTCAGTTTAAACGGAGCCGACGATGTGGTTGTTCTCTTGTGAGTCGCGTCGCTGTATCCACATCGGATGGCAAAACAATTTCTTCCGGCACCTCCCCGCACCCCAACCCCATTTGGCCCCGTCCTTTTCTTTTACTGCTCTCTGACGTCATAGCTGTTGGTCTTGAAAGAAACTGTGTACGGAAATTGTACAGTAACATTTCCCATCCCCCCTTTGTGGTGCCGTTGGACGCACCCTTACCTTTACCTTAATTGGACGCTGGTGCCTAATGATAACGGTAGAGGGACGCTTGGTTGCAGTTCCGTCCTGCAAGTGTGTTGTAATTGGGTTACGTATGCAAACTATAGCCTTATGTTGATTCTACTGGGGCTACGTGGTGGCGCAGTTGGTTGAGGCACTGCGCTACAACCCGGAAGGTCGTGGGTTCGATTCCCGATGGTGTCATTGGAATTTTTCATTGACATAATCCTTCCGGCCGCACTATGGCCCTGGGGTTGATTCAGCCTCTAACATAAATGAATAAGCTAAGGGTAAAGCAGTCCCGTTACAGGCCTGGGGTGGCCCAGAGGGTTCCAGGAAGTTAAGGTTCCCAGATTATATGACAATGGCACATGATGGTGGTAAGGTTGTCAGTCTTACGCACCGGCCGCCTTTACCCCCAGGAAATGCTCCTGGTACTCATTTCTGTTAAAGGCCGAGTCGACCCCAGGGCCATAGTGCGATCGGCAGGATTTTACCGATCAAAATTTCCAATGACACCAGCTGGGATCGAACCAGCGACCTTCGGACTTGCACAGCACCTTAACCACTGTGTCACCGCGGTAACAGAAATGAGTACCAAAAATATTTCCAGGGGGATAAAGGCGGCCGGTGCGTAGGGCTGACAATCTTAACACTTTATTTGCCGATTGTTTTGAATTCTGTGAGCCTCAATCTCCTGGAACCCTCAGGGCCTGTCCAGGCCTGTACAGGGATTGCATTTACGTTTATTCTACATCTCGGCCGTGGATGTAGGTGAATTGTGAGATTCACGCTCCTTCCATTTATTGCTTCCGGAAAGGATTCCTACCCACCATCGCCCATTGAGTAAAACGCTGGTTGGGCCCGCGTGTGTCCTCGTGGTTACATAATCACAGGCCGGCTGTTTGGGAGCGTAGTTGTATTGGTTTGTGATCAAATTGCAGACTTCGTTAGGAATTCCTGTTACGCGTCTTTTTGTTTGTGGGTGTTGAGGGGGGGGGTCGTGTGAGTAGCCCGTGTGTCGAAAATTTGGCCGTGTCTGGAAGAGAATTCTTGGTAAAGTGCGCGGTTCCGTTATGATTGTGGGTCACAGCCAACTGTTTTCAAGGATAAAATAGCTGACGTTAATACCGAAATGTTTTGAGAGACGAATGGCGTAAGTCATTGTAAAGTAGTTTGCGCTGGAGGTGGTTAGTGAAGCCAGTTGTCTGCTGTGACTCGGTGTGTGGTGTCCGTTGACACGTTTCTGATACGTGTTGCTTCGATAACCGCTCATCTACAGCATGTGGGCCTGCGTGAAGCTTTCTTTGTACTATATCAGTCCTCGCACAAGAAGGCTTACTAACGTATTGTCTTACCAAACCGATGAATGACGTCAGTACAGTACACTGGACGTAACGCGCTAATCTGTAGTTCTTTCGCAGTAGATCAGTAACATCCACCAGCAGTTGTTTCAGTATCCATTAATTGCTTCCGAATATGTTTATCGGTTTTGAGGCGCGTTCGTAAAATTGCGGAAAGTGACTAATTGCTTCGTCATGGGTATTTTTCGACAGTGTGTTGATTAAGGTAAAGTTTTACTGAAGTATGGCAACAATAACGGGTACTTTACATGAAGACTTTGACAGTATGTTACTGAATTCTTCTTAGAATGAGAAATTTCTCGGACAAATATTGTAGAGAACGTCCTAACGTACATTTTACGTTCAATAATCTCCCCTCCCTCCCCCCCCCGAAAACCGAGCCTTTTATGTGATAATGTGGAAAAATGTGATAGAGCGAGAAAGGCCACAGGTGGCAACATAATACGGCGCATGCGCATTTCATGCTAGACGACTTAGGCCAGTGTTTCTCAACCGCTGGGCCGCGGCCCGGTACCGGGCCCTGGCATCAATTATACCGGGCTGCGAGAAGTTCTCCTGGAATTGGTAACTAATTTAAATGTAATTTTATATTTGTCAACATGCCACACCGTACACACAATTGTACTAATACTCTTTATGATTATGCCATAATTATTAATACCTATGTTGGTTTAATGTATGAACTTAGAAAAAATTGTTAAGGTACTGACGAGTAAATCTGTTGGGACCGGGCCCTTGTCTTATGGAAAAAGAATTTACCGGGCTGCGGTCTCACAAATGTTGAGAAACACTGACTTAGGCCACACCACACACACACACACACACACACACACACACAATAAGAGTATTCAATTCTTATTCATTTTCGCGCAACAACAGTGGTTACGCGAAAGCCCCTGTGCGCGTTAGATTATGCGTACTGCGTTGCCCATCTCATTTTTTATTGTTCATGGCAGTTGTGTGTTCTTAGAATACTTTAATCAGTCCAGGCGTTACGTAGTTCTTTGAAACCCCCACTAATTTTTTTTTTTAACGTGATCGACAAGCATTTTGTGTGTGTTGGAAAGTACTTGGATGCATGTTCCGTGAATGCAGTATGACGTTTTGAAAATTTGTGTCCTACGTCACGGATTAATATAATAATAATAATAATTAACTTCAATTAGATTGTCACCCGGTGACAGTGGTTATTTTACATGTATACAAAACATGAAATCGGTTATTACTGAATTTAAGTCGGGAGGGCTACATGAGAAGCATGTAGTAGCAACTTGTAACCTTTGGAACCATCTCAGCATTTGCTTTTAGACACAAGGAAAACAAGAAAAACCTGTGTCCAGGTGGTCGGTCGCAGGACCTTCCGAATACTGACTTCTAGCCAGCAGTCTGACCAATGCCACCATTTACGATCTGCTAACTGTCCTTGTGTCGCTCATAAAACTCCAAACATGCGTAGTCTTTTGATGCACTTAGACCCACACCTGAAACCTCTCATTGTCGCTGGTTCGATTGGATGGGCGGTAAACCGCCTAAGCCCCAGGTAGTATGACATTCTGTTTGATCCGGAAGTACCTGACATTATCATTTTAGTCTCGTAAATTGATTAATGACTAAATCTGCAATGTTGGTGCTTGTCTGGTGTCACCAGGCGTGTTTGACAGCTACTCTGCGTCAGCAGGCTTTTAATCTGCAGGTGATACTTATTTAACTACTTAGTTTTTTCTTTCTTACTTACTCCATGCAGCAGAGTCCTTGAGAAGCTAACCGGTTCTCAGCTAGTCAAGAAATTTCCCGCATTTAATGGAACCCGAAGGTTCATCACTGCATTCACAAGTGCCCGCCACCTGTCCATATCCTGAGCCAGCTCGATCTATTCCACACCCCTACATCCCACTTCCTGAAGATCCATCTTAATATTGTCCTCCCATCTACTACGCATAGATCTCCCAAGTGGTCTCTTACCCCCAGGTTTCCCCACCAAAACCCTGTATACGCCGCTCCTCTCTCCATACGCGCTACATGTCCCACCCATCTCATTCACATGCAGGTGATTGTAAAGAATGTACGTGCTGTAAAATTGATGTATCTGCTAAATGGAACATTGTGTTGCTGCAATTCGTGCACTGTTTGCATGCCTGTACACCATAAATCAGTGTCAGATGTCACTGTCGGCCCCCAACATTTTGCGCACATTTCTGCGAGCCGGAACACAAACACTCGACACTTTTCCATAAGAAGTCAAGAGGAATAGAGGCAAAAGTATGTCGAATTAGTTGTCCCAGGTCATCGGGTGTTCTTGGTTTTGATCGGTGAACTTTCTCTCTGGTCGAAACACACACAAAAAGTGGTTTATCGCAGGCTGTTTATTTGGTTCTCGGCGCCCAATCCACATGCCAGGAAGATGGTAGTGAAACGAGATTGGTAAGTAAATACATAATGATGGAGGGCTTTATCTCTTGAACGGAGTGCTATACTGCTACGATTTGCCTGTGCAGTAACATTTTATGAGCAATAACGTTTTATTTTTGTTGTTGGTATTTACTTCGCCGATCAGGCTGTTGGCAGCATAAACTGCAATATCACAGGCGGCACTGTGACGACTCTAACCTAATTGTGACCATTGTTCGGTGCCTAGTTGTGCTGGGCGAACGTCCAATTCGTTTCATTTGGGAACTGCTTGTTACTGGGCTCATTTTAAATGGTCGAAAAGTCCATGAAGTCATTCTTCCTGGTCTTCTCTTCCTCTGTCGAAACGTCGGGCACCTGTCGCCCAGTGACCCGGAGACAACCACTCTGTCGAAACGTCGGGCACCTGTCGTCCAGTGACGCGACACAACGTCCCAGCAGATCGGAGGCGTAATTGCGCCTCTGCGAAAGCGTAGAAACTCGATTTTTTTTAAAAAGAAACGTCATTTTAGAATTGCGATGCGGTGAGTTTCTGTCTCAGCTTTTGTTACAATTTGTTTTTCTGACGTACGTAAAAAATGCCAGTTTCAATCAGCCGATATAGCATAAGCAGCTTCCATTAAGATGTCCGAATGTGGCCCCCGAGAGGCAGACAGACAAGAGACGCGTCTGAAGACGAACGCGACGACTCGAATGTTTTCTTTCACTTCGTTACGAAATGTTTGCAGTTTTACTGATCGGTGTTCGTACTGACTTACTGGGTTTTGTGCAGGGAGTTACTAAATGCATGGAACAGGGCGTATTTTTTGGGAAGCTGGTAGGTCCTCGGTCGGTCAAGGATTGCCCCCCCCCCCCCTCCCTGGGAACCCCGGTTTTTTTTAATTTGACTAACCGCCCCCCCCCCTCCCCTTGGCTCTCCCCCACCCAAAACCCCCCAACCCCCCCCACCCCCACCCT
>Ga0123352_10012682_pt1 | contig 13333 bp, 8 predicted proteins | sample TergutLab28metaG_FD_89700 | JGI IMG/M metagenome (GOLD analysis project Ga0123352, IMG submission 89700) | Labiotermes labralis P1 segment gut microbial communities from Petit-Saut dam, French Guiana - Lab288 P1 | ecosystem: Host-associated > Arthropoda: Insects > Digestive system > Gut ... | reverse complement strand
TTTATCGGACAGAGACAACACATTATTAGGACAACAGATGAGGTTATGCCCTTCTATAGTATGTAGAGTACATACCAATTGTATAACACGTCTCATTTAGTGATAAGGGTCATATATAATTCTGAGGTGTGTCATCTCTGTAGTGTGTAGAAAAGACTAATAGTTAAGTAAACATCAGTCATGAAACTACAACTATGGTAGTATGGATTTAACGCGAAACGATGATGAGATCTCAGCATCACCTCGCAATATAGTTATATATATATGACACTCTTTGAGCAAAATTGTAATAACCTGAAGATAGCCGCTATTGGCCGAAACATGTAGTTATTTTTTGCTATTAAATACCATCATAAATCCATACTACCATAGTTGTGGTTTCATGACTGATATTTACCGCACTATTAGGGTCATATATAGATTACTACCAAAAACCCCTAATTTCGTATCTCGAAATATGGACTGTCACGAAACGAAATAATTTTTTTTATGAACGTGGATCAAATTATTTTCGAAATATATATTATCTGTGACTTCGTGCATAGGACTCTTCACCTTTTATGAAACTAATTTTTTACTGGGAAGCTCACTGTACGGCGAAATAACGTACACAGTCCGACCGGATTTGTCCTTCCATTTCCCGAAGCGACCAACCTATAATGCCAAAACAATATTAAAATAAACGTTACTTTATTATTATTATTATTATTACTACTAAAGCTAACATTTTATAGTCTGTACAGGGGCACTGATGAGTCCTTAGCCCGACCAGGAAGGAAACAAGCCAATGTTTCTGTCAGAATGGCGTGAATTTCCTTCGGTGCTTTGTCTTGCAGGAAATTAAAAAAATATGATGACAGCTCGCGTCTCGCTGTTGTTGAAATCGCGAGCGTCCCTGGTATGCTTCCGAGCTTGTTTCCTTCCTGGTCGGGCTAAGGATTTATCAACACCCGGTATTAGGCGACGGTCGGTAATGTTTAAGTAAAATTAAGACACGCCCGATTCCGACTTTAATTAAAATATTGTATGAATTGTTTTATACCAAGAGAGCTCAAAATCAATTTCGTTCAGTTATTTTGGTGTGGCTTCAGTCTGATACACGCAAAGAAAATGATTTTTTTTAATTTTTAAGGTGTAATACGAGATAATTTCCTTATGTGATTTGGTAACTACCGCAGTTTTAGCATTTGCCTACATTAGTTTGTGCAGCAAACAGCTGTATTTCCCGGTAGAGTGAGTAGGACTATTGCCTTTTGGTCAGTAGATCCCCGTTTTAAATCTCGGCCTAGCAGCTAGTTGCTCACTCAAGTTTTCCCGGGCTGTCGGTCCCTCCTGGCAAACACGGCGATACTACAACAAATTAGGCAACAATCGCTTCCTTCCACATCATTCACAAATCATCATTCACTAGACATCATACGATTCACAGCTACATGTCACGGACTACCCACAGCGACTGTGAGTGAGTCACAACATGGAACGTAGTGAAAAGAAAGTCTGCCGGCGTCAGTGAAGTAATCAATTTTCGCCGTTTTCTTTTATTTCTTAATGTGCTACGTTGTGTGTATCTTTCATATGGAGCGGTGGATAGACAGATATTCTGATCAGGTGAAATGGCACGAATTAAAGCTCACTCAGGAGGTTAAATAAAGACAAGAGGGATTTAATGAGTATGTGTGAGGAGGAGAGGTGCATACCGGTTTGGTTAGGGGAGCCTGAAGGAAAGAAAACACTTGAAAGGTCCACACGCAGAAGGGAGGATAATATTAAAAGGGATCATCAATAACTCGTTTCCGAAAGCCTGAACTGGATTGAACTGGCGCGGAACAGAAATAAGTAGCGGGTTCTTGTGGAAGTGGCAACAGAATTTGGTTCCCATAAAGTACAGGGAATTCCCTGAGAAGGGATTCTGCTCCACATAGTTAATCTAGTTAGTTATTTAGTTAATTTAGTTGGTTGGTTAGTTAGTTAGTTGGCTAGTTAGTTAGTTAACTGCGTGCTGTGGAAACACTCCCAAATAATATATCACAAAAATGTCACTAGCGCAAGTATGTTACATAATTTTTAAGGGCCCCTCTATTATCCCTTTAAAGACGAAGTGCAGGCGGCTTTATTTAAAGACCCAGTCCGTACCGCGCTGTAAACACTTTTCATCTTGGCTATACAAACCAATCAGTTTATGCTGTAAGTGGCACAAGTCGCTGTTTGTTCTCAGATAAATACAAAACACACAAATACAGTGTGGGCAGAGAGTACAGTTGTTGAATGTTAAACTGTTGATGCATCACGCAATCATTAGGCTTTAAATGGTTAATAGAATACTGTTTTTTCTTGACTGTAAATATTTTTGTTTAGAAGGATAAAGTTTTTATTATCCTTTATTTGTCTGTCCGTAATTCTTACACTAAAGACAGTCTGGTAAATTAAACACACGAGGCACATCCTCAACCCTGGATGGAAGTCACACTTTTTAATATCGATATACTTCAAATAAATATAATATCTCCTTGGCTTTTCAACATTTGATTAAATTTTATTTGGATTCGCATATCAAAAATGAATATTAGCTTTGTCATGTCCGTCCGTCCGTCTGTCCGCCCATCCGTCCGTCTGTCTGTCTGTCTTGTTTGCATGGAACACCTCGGCTCGAGGCAGACGGAATTCTGTAAAATTTTATATTGGGGCTTTATTACTAAAACACAAAGCGCCAGGATGTTTATCCTCGCCAGTATTCCGCAACTCGATGTCTCGGCGCCTCCGTCCTACTGGCAAGTGGCAACGGGTCACGTTCTGATTCGTGACCCATATTTCAAGACAACGTACATAAGGGTCGAAAAACCAGAGGGTAAATTTCTTCATGAAAATTTCAACATTTGAGTTTTACATCTCCATACTGTCTCCAAAAGTGGAGCACCAGTCACCCCGTGACGCAAAGCCACACCTTACAAGAACGGAAACCCCCCAACTACACCGCTGCGAGTAACTGAACAATTGCATTTCCTGAATTTTTAACATGAATTCCTTCAGAATTTATTTCTAATTTAAAGTTTGTATTCCCCTCTGGGGAGCATTCTGTCCAGCAGTTTGTTGTCATTATGAGTTTGGAGATTAACTAAAAAAATGGCACTGTAATATTTATTGAGTTATTATTAGAAGTCAATTTTATTTCCCCTTTTGGTTATAAAACTAATGTACACAATTTTCAGGTTCAATGATTCGTTTTATTCAAACAGTTTTCATGTGAATGGTTTTCGTTAAAAAAAATTGTATATTGCAATTGAGTTTGTATGGAAGAATTTCCACGTGTTAATAGCAGAAAATAAATAGAGTTGTGTTCTAATGTAGTCTCCTTTTTATGCCACAGATTGCAAGTTCATATCTGGAACCAAAATAAACATTTTACTACAAACACAGGGAAGATAGCGTAAAACTTGTAAAAAAGAATCTCGAAAATTTATTTTATTTATTTATTTATTTATTTATTTATTATGTTACTAACTAAACGGTTTTTCTAGTAGCGCATGCTGTGGGACAAATTTTGGGATTAATAAAGAAAAATATAGTGGAAATATTTTGTAAGAACGCATCGTGGCCCCATTTGACGCGTTGCCTTGGCAGTTGTCTCAGGGCCTGAGTAAAATAATAAAACTTCTGTCAGGTTAGTCAATTTCTGGTTCGATATTTGAAACACGGACCTACCGAACTTGAAGCAGGAATCAGTTTATTATAATAATATTATGAAAACATAAATTACAAAGTTACTAATGTCTTAGGGATGGCATAAAAACCGTAGACGGATAGGAAAGCAAAACAAATGCCACCCTATTATAATGTCACTTCAAAAGTTCCATTTGCCTTAAACAGAACACAGCAATAAAAGAAGTAGGTAGGTTTTCACCCTTTTTATAGGCCACGAAGGCCCTTAAGGTGAGTAGAGGTATAGCTCTACTCTTTCTAGGACCTCGGCACACTAGATGGGGTTCGGGGGGTCAGGCCCCCGCCCCGGCCGCCTCTACCCCGGAAAAGACCTAGTACCTTTTGTACAGGAGCCTGGGTGGGCCCCAGGGTCGGTCTGGACGGGCGGAAAATCTCGTTTCCACCGGAATTCGATCCCGGACCGTCCAGCCCGTAGTCACTCGCTATACCGACCTAGCTATCCGGCCCTAAAACAAGTTCGGTATTAAAAATAACTGCCATAGGCCTAACGTACTTGTCCCTAGCAAACTCTATTTATTGATTACATAAAGAAGATGTGAACGAGTTGGGAAATTTTGTGGCGTATTGCGAAGGCCGTAAGGAAAACCTTTTAAAATTGTTAAAAATTTGGAATGTAATTCGAGCAGTTTTATGATATTGCGACGTTTTGCCCCTAGCAACAAACGTGAAATTTTCCCCCATATACAATGACGATTACCAGATTAGGAAAAATGAGGCTGACGTGACAAGTGCAGTGATATCGAAAGATTATAAATGCAAATAAAATTTTGGTCGGGAAACCCAAAGCAAAGACACATCCATTACAAAATATTTGCTTCAGCAGTGAGATAATATTAAACTGGGCTTTAGAAGGGTAGGATGAGATGATGTAGAATATTTTCACCTGGACTACAGTCAAGGTTAGTGAGAGGTACTTGTAAAGCAGGGGATGAATAGGGATATATCGTGATCGTAAATGGCGAGGCATTTCTTGATTATCGAATAAATTTTAGCCTGAAAACTGTGTTCTTCTGGGTTCTTACGCAGCAAGTAGTGGTAATTCCTTACCAACGTTTTGGGACAAACCATCGCTCTCATCTTGAACTGTCAAGAATCCAAAAAGAATGCTGGAAAATCTAGTACGGGTTTATAGAGGGAAGAGCTTGGGCGGTGATAAGCATCAGTAGCGTGGTGTCAGCCAATAGGGTTGATGTAGGTGGCAGGAGTGACGGGGAGTTCAGTCGTCAGTGCCACTTCGAAGCACGACGTTCCGGGAATGGAAGATTTCCAACAGGTGCAGGAGAGAGAAAAACAAAGGAAACCGTCTAATGAGCAAAGTGTGAGAAGGAATAAGAAGAAAGATAGTAAACCACGTAGTTGATAAATAAATACAAAACAGAAACAATAGGATGGGAGAAAAGTCTTAGTTCTAGTCCATGGTAAACAACCAAGTGCAGAGCCAGGAGACAAGACAAAACATAAACGTGCGGAACAAAGGGGGAGGAGATTAGAAGACTGTAACTGGGAAACAACGAATCAAAATGAAATTGCAGTAAGTCAGTACTGCATCGAAATGAAGCGGCTCGCGAAGACACGTCACTGACAGTATACGAGATGCATGCAGACAAGGAAACCTATATGAAAACTGGAAACAAAGAAAGACGAGGAAGTAGGAGACTAAATTGGTATGAAATTAAAGGAAAGGGGGAAAAGGGGAGAAAACAAACAGAAATTGGGAATAGAAGTGAAATGGAGGAGGAACAATAAGGTACGCAGACGCTGGATAAGGTGAGGAAGGCTCACCGACCCAGGAGGGAAGAAGGGGGAACGGCCTAAGCAGATCCAGTAGGGGCTCTACCAGAGAGCGGGGTTGGGGGATGGAACCAACGTTATAGCGTGGGACAGGTCAGCGACTGGGGCCTTAAAAGGGGCTAAGCTAGTCACCACTAAGGAGTTCATTCGATGTAACTTAGGTAACCTCAGATATAGCGCCAGTGTTTGTTAGCCGCAATTTGTGGTTTTACATCGTGGGTGGCAGTGAATCGAAATAGTGTGTAAGAGGGAATTTATGTCCAGAGACTTTAAAGGCGTTAATTGAGGGCAGCGCTATATCGGGGTTTGTCTGTGGCTCGTTCATTGGCAATTACACACCTTCATTTACGAATCTGTATCCTCTTGACCATTCCAAGTAACACAATGTGGCCAGCCATTACATGATCTTTGATATCTCAGTAATAAAATATTCTTTCGGCCATACGGAAGAGAATATGTAGAAAGAAAAATTTGATCAAACGTTCCAGGACTACGTGGATTATCAAACTGCTACGGTATTTCGCCACTCTAAACAAAGTGTGCTTATTATTGGGTGCACAGTGTTACTGCAGTGCGACGTGGCTGAAAGTGAAACAATTCAATTACGCATTTAACCCTGCACACGACACGTGGGTAATGCGAGAGTATACAGAGATTATTTGGTTCTATAAATCGCACCCGCTGTACCTAATATAATTAACGGAAAAACAATACCAAATAACGTAAAACAAACGCGACACTGTATAGTGCCTCCCTCAACATAAATACTTAACATGTTTTCTACTTTGAAATGACAGCAGGAAATTCGTTTTCATTCATACCTGCGGAACACGTGAAAGCGAATTTTTGAAATGTTAAATGTAAGAAGATTTACACTCAGCTACCATTTCAAGTCTAAAGAAAGGCATGTCACTTTTATTTTCAATTAGTGCCATGACACTGTAATCTCTGGCTAATTGTTCAGCTAACTATAGCCTTTGGCATGAGAAATGTGACAGGAGACAAGGCTGATAACAGCTGAAGTTTACAGACCGTCACTACGTCAAACAGAATGTTAAATAACAACGCAATTTCAGTGTACTAGATAATTACGAAAATTTATACAATAATATTAAAACATTTAAACAAAAATCGGGACACTGCATTCCTCCTTTTGGGTAATTCCCCGGCGTCCGAATTTTATGTGCGGATATTTCGGGACACTGTGTTCAATCTTCATAGGCGGGGTAAACAGCGATCTTCCTCTTTACACCGCCTATGAAGATGGAACAGACACAGGGATCCGAAACGTCCGCACATAAAATTCGGATGCCGGGGATTTACCCAAAGGGAAGAATATAATCGCCCGAAAGAAAGAATACAACATTCAGAAAACGGCGGGAAGTTTGATATTAAAAAACGCGATATATTGAACTTTTAGTGAAAACTACATTTTTCATTAGGCACTCTATTAGGCACTCATCGATAAGCAGTGTAAGTACAGTGAGATGGAAACTGATCTGTATACAGAGTAGAGTAAATGCCACTTGATATAAGAGGCAACACATTCTTTTAATTTGAAGTATGTTGGACCGTACATCATTGTGATAACTGAAGAATAAGAACCAACTAGATGCTACTTATTATTTTATTGTACTTCTTATAGACTCAATATGTTTCGGGCACTACTTTCCCCATCATCATGAGCTCGCGACTATAATGTTGATTACCACATTAGTCGTTTATTTCTTGGTTTGCTGTAGGTTGGAGGTTAGGTGCGGTTAGGCTGGAGTAGTGTCCGGTCTGCAGGCCTGCAGCCTAACCGCACCTAACCTCCAACCTACAGCAAACCAAGAAATAAACGACTAATGTGGTAATCAACATTATAGTCGCGAGCTCATGATGATGGGCATAGTAGTGCCCGAAACATATTGAGCCTATAAGAAGTACAATAAAATAATAAGTAATATTCTTTTAATTTTACTGATGCAATATTTACATCAATTTGTATTTGAAATGTTCAAATTTTCTTCCTTCCAAACCGACACAATGTCTAGGTGTTTCCACAACTCTCGCACAAAACTGTCTCAAGAAACCTGCCTATTATCATCAACATCATTAAACATCGAGTGTCACATGATTTTTGAGTCACTCTGTATACTATTTAGATGAAGTTCGTTCTTTAGAAGGTTAAATTATTAATTCTTTTTTGAAGAAATGACTGCTAAGTTGCTTCAATATAGCATGCAACTTAAATCCAGTATGCTAGCACCACTGTTTCATATGGATGAATTTGTACTTTATAACTGGTGCTGCCATCTCTGAGCTGTGGCCCGCCCTACCTTGTCTCAGCAGTCATATTATCCACCATGTTTTAAAACCACCAGGGTCGGGTAATTGCTTTTCCTCAAACCCACTTTCCTTTCAGTTGTGTCCTTCCCCAATTCCCTTCAGCTCGTCAACCGAACAGGGCGGAATTTTCAATACCGGTTTAATTAAGGGAGATAATTAAATTCTGTACTAGTAGACATAGCGAAAAAAACAACAATGCGAAAATCGTTTAAAATTAAATGTGGTAACGGTTACCGTTCCTATAAAAATGCACACTTTTAAAGTCCTTGACTGTTTCATCCAAGTGCCCCCTGATTGAGTACTGAAAAATCGCATTAATGTTTAAAATAAAACATATGTTTTTGTTTTAATTTGTTACCTATCTAAATTTGAAATATATTTTTTCCAAGTTTTCTAGATTTTATGAAGACAAAATGTTGTGTATAGGAAATAAATAAAGACAACTGTATGCGAAAAATTAGTAACATTTTAGTGTCTAAAGTAGCAGCTTTATTTTCCTTTGGGACTTAAACACAAATTTTAAATTTATACAGGTTACCCGTCGTCTTTGACCTAATTCGTCATTGAAGACTTCCAAGACGGTTGACCTTAAATGGGATATACTTTGGATCATAATCTGCGATCTTTCCTTGAAAGCTGATCCGCCACCCTTCACGTCTCCCCCACATTAGCACTCGAACCCGTAACTTCTGCCATCACGCAAGATTGGATGCATCACCCTACTGCTTAGACTCAAATTTTCACAGCAGTAAAAACGCCAATTGTCTCTCACTGCAGACAGCAGTCCGTTCAATAGCCCAAACAAATTCCGGTGCTTTGTAAACACGAGTCGGCTGCTGTCTTGCCACCGTCACAGAGAAATAATAGACAGTGGTCATAGAGACAGAATGTACGGGGAGCAGAGACCAAAAATAGCAAGCAATAAGACCTGAAATATCATAATACCAAAAAGAAGACTTCAAGTGGGGCAAATACATACATACACACACACACACACATGCATACATACATACACAAATACATACATACACACATACACACACACACACACATACGTACATACATACATACATAATACATACATACATACATACATTTTCTAAGCGTTTCAGACATGGAGAAAAATCAACCCTTTAAGCGCCGAGTTAAATCCCACCTGCCATCTGCTGGCATTATTAGGAGCTCACCATATTTTCCGCGTTAGCGAGTTAAGGGTTAATCCCAACTTTCGAGGACTTAGAGTTCGCAGCGGGGTAGCTAAGGATTCCTTTATATGTCTATACGAAGCTGCGTCACAGCATAATCGGATCCGACTGCCCCATGACATAATATCATATCCAGTAAGAATGGAATAGTAATTACTTCTTAACATTTAAAGTAATATGACAGAAGGAAATTACAGTTTCCTTGTCAAAAATTTAATAAACATTAATAAACTTTGTCTGCACTTTTAACTAACCTTCCACTGTAATTACACTTCGCAATTATTTAGGAAACAAAACTTCTAACGCTAGCACGCGTAATAAATGCAGAACTAACTGTCTTTGAAATGTTATCGTTATATTACAAGTTGCTTACAAGATTCTCCTCGTCAGTTAAGTAATATGATACATGGAATACCAACGGAATTGAAAATGGGCAGAGAAAATGAGAGAGCGAGAAGATATGCAATTACAGTAGGATAGTAGTAATATCAGATGGGTGCGCGTACACGCCATGTCAAGGCCTGTCTTTTGGAGTCGCCGCGTGCGTCTGACAGCTGCCTCGTCTTACGGCGAGCACAGAGATGAAATGAGAATAATATGATACGAAGCGCAAGAACTGACAAAGTAACACATTTCTGAAACAAGTGCATGAAAAATAAAGCAATCTAAATACAAAATAAGACCGCGCAGTCTTAGGCTTGGGTCTAAAGCCGCTCGCTTGCTGGGATCGTGGGTTCAAATCCTGCCAGGCAGTATGAATGTCTCTCTGTTGTAAGTGTTATGTGTTGTCATTTAGAGGTCTCTGCCAAAGGGCAGATCACTTGTCCAGATGAGTGTTACCGAGTGTGGTGTATCTGAGTGTAATCAGGAAGCATCGATAATGAGGAAGTCATAGCCCACTAGAGGCTGTTGTGCCAAGGAAAAAAAGAATAATTCATAAAACATAAAGAGCTGTATAAAAGATAAACGTAAAGTTGTGCCTCTCCACACCATGGAGGCACATACGAGGAGTTTCCTTAAGCGCGACACGTGGTGGAGGTCAGAGGTCAATCACACACACCCGCAGCTTTACACCCGGGGAAAGAATTTCGGCACAATTTTAACAGGAGGTTATCCGGCCACAGAAATGTTCCGGACGTTTTGAAAGAGAGGACCCCTCTTGCTCTTACTGGAATTCGAATCCCGGATCGTCCAGCCCGCATCCTGCGCTCTACCCGGTCATAAAGAGCCGTATCCAGCTTAAACTTCTAGACTGGCTAAATAAGAGTCCAAAGACTGGAGAGTTAAGAGATAAATAAGAAGTACTGACAAAATAGTTTAACAGGCCCAAGTAGCCGTATCCAGATAATTGTTTTAATTGTTACTAAGTAATTATATAGATTGAAGTTCTAAATATCTAATAATACACGAGTAACGCTGGCAGGTAATTTATACAACAAATATTATAATACTGGTGAAGGCTTCAAGAAAACCGAAATGCGTTTCTCCTAAATGCACAATAAATTCATAAGGGGCTTAAGTTTGGTAAATTTACGCTTCGGATATTGCAAAAACAGCTCAGTCTGCAGTGTTTCCTGGATTGGTCGGAGGGTTGGTAAGGTTAGATTTACATCAGAAGGTAGAAACCACATCCAGACCGTCTCTGGGGTTTACCCAGGATCCAGTCCAACGGCCACCGAATTTTATGTCCCCGAAATTTGAGAGAAGAGGGTCAGACTTTGAACACACTTCTCCATGTAATATTCGGTTAGGAATATGAGCAGTTTCAATATCGTGCCCTATAGAGGAAGGGTTCAACGTATCTGCTCGTCTGCGAACCAGTAACGTGGGAACCGTTCTTAGAGTCTCTCAGTTGACACAAATAATCTGCCTCCCTTTTCCTGTAGATCAAAATGTCGAAACATTTTTATGTTCATGGCCACCAGGCCACGGGTTCGCTGGTTCCGGTTTCGAACCCCGGAATGGACAAAATATGTTTTCTCTTCTCCGTAATACCCAGACCCGTTCTGGGGCCCAGCCAGCCTCTAATTCAGTGGGTACTGAGTTTATTTCCTGGGGATAGAGCGACCGGGACGTAAAATTGATCACTCACCTCCACCTAGTGCCGAACTTAAGAGTAAGTGGAGCTAAGCTTCTTCTCCCCCTACATGCCTTCGCGGGATGGACAGATATGATTTTTATTACAGTAAGCATACAGTGATTCTGTTTCATATTTGCACACTATGTGACGTTGATTAGGATAAAGCAGAAAGATAAGAACACCGTAGCCTGGCGAGACTTCCTTTATGAAAGAATTTCTGGCAATTGGATTCTGCATCAGGCTTCCGAAATAAGCCGACATTTCTTGACACTGACATAAAACAATCACAGCGCCGTGTTTAGACGCCAGGACGGCTTTTTAGGCGCGTTAGCAAAATTGTGAAGGGCGACTATTTGCGTCGTCATGTTTATCCGACTGTCCGCCCGCATGGAACAACTCTGCTTCCACTGGACGGATTTTCTTTAAATTCGATATTTCAGGATTTTTTCGAGAAAAAAAAAATTTGCTCAGAAAATTCAAGTTATATTAAAATCGGATAAGAATAACCGGTATTTTACATGAAGTCCAATATCCTTTTTTAAATCATATCTCGCTCATTTCTTTTTAGAATGAGAAATGTTTCAGACAAAAGTTGTGGAGAAAACTCAAAACACATAAATTTTATATTCGTGGTTCCGTGGATCGTAATTCTAGGTTGAAGAAATCCGACGAGATGCAGCATTATGCAGATATTTATTTACTGCTAAATTACTCTACATGTTTCAGGCGTCCATCGCGCCCATCATCAGGAGTACATAAAACTGTAGTTGCAGCCTCTGATACAGATCATACTGTAAAGTACAAAAGTTGAACTAGAAGCGTGATATTAACCAATATGTTGTAGGACAGGTAGGTAGCCTGTAGAGCCTCTGCAGTTGAACTAGAAGCGTGATGTTAACCAATATGTTGTAAGACACGTAGGTAGCCTGTAGAGTCTCTACAGTTGAACTAGAAGCGTGATATTAACCAATATGTTGTAGGACAGGTAGGTAGCCTGTACAGCCTCTACAGGCTACGTACCTGTCTTACGACATATTGGTTAATATCAAGCTTCTAGTTCAACTTTTGTACTTTACAGTATGATCTGTATCAGAGGCTGCAACTACAGTTTTATGTACTCCTGATGATGGGCGCGATGGACACCCGAAACATGCAGAGTAATGTAGCAGTAAATAAATATCTGCATACTGTTGTATCTCGTCGGATTTCTTCATCCTCAAAACACATATTTTGTGTTCAGTACACTTTTTTTTTTTCGAAAATCGTCCCGTTTATGAGAAAATGTGGAAAAATATTGTAGAGTGGGGCAGGCCACAGATGACAAAAGGACACATGCGCATTGCATGCTGGATACCTAAGGCTACTAAGACACACACTCAGAATATGTAATACTTATTGCTTTTCCACTGCAACAACGGTAACACGAGGCGCCTCAGTGTTACGTCATACGTACATTGCCTGTTTTGTTACTCTTGATAATAACAAAAATAGTTGTGGGAGCGAATGTTATTAATCTGTCTGCCACAGTTTCCTGTTGTTGACTCGAACATTTCAAACTTCCACGAAATAAATTTGCCCCCATTCCACAAACAAGCTGGCACTCTGCGTACTCGACAACATTTTAACATCAGAGAGCAACATAAAGCAACATTATGACGTATTAAAGGGGTCATTACAGGCAAAATCCCGAGATTAATTTACAATTACTTGCTGTCTGTGTTTCATACGGCCTCTTGCAATCAAAATACGAGATAATGATTATGGAAACTGGAAAAGTCGCAGTCTTCAAGCTAAATGGAGGGGAGGCACAGCAGGAGTTAATTTCAATCAATGATAAGCAAAGAAATCATAAGCACTTTTTTTAAACTCATGGTTCCGTGCATCGTAATTCAATGTTAATAAAAATCCAACCAGATGCAAGCGTATGTAGATATTTATTTACTGCAAAGTCTCTCTACATGTTCCGGGTGTCACAGCACCCATCATCAGAAGTACTAAAAACTGTAACCGCAACCTCCGGTACAGGTCATAATATCGGTACAGCTACTTCCCTCCAACGTGGCCTGATCGGGATTCTGCCCCGATCAGCTGTACCAGTATTATGACCTGTACCGGAGGTTGCGGTTACAGTTTTTAGTACTCCTGATGATGGGTGCTGTGACACCCGAAACATGTAGAGTGACTTTGCAGTAAATAAATATCTGTATAC
>Ga0123352_10012680_pt1 | contig 13334 bp, 13 predicted proteins | sample TergutLab28metaG_FD_89700 | JGI IMG/M metagenome (GOLD analysis project Ga0123352, IMG submission 89700) | Labiotermes labralis P1 segment gut microbial communities from Petit-Saut dam, French Guiana - Lab288 P1 | ecosystem: Host-associated > Arthropoda: Insects > Digestive system > Gut ... | reverse complement strand
TTATTCCGCGTACTTCGGCTCTTCCCTTTCATTATCCTTCCACCGGTACTCTATGCTCATTCATTCATCTGTCACCGACGCTCTACAATCTCAGTAATTCACAGAGTCGTTTTTTCAGGTGAGACACCCCAGCTGGTTTTCAATAATCAAAAGAATATACATAATTTTACAGTCTAACACAACCTTTATTGTGTGAATACAGTTAAAAGAAAATTAAACGATCATAACAGCGATATATTTCGGCTTTTTTTTATAAAGCCTTCTTCAGGCTATAACATAAACAGTTTTTAGTATACAATTTAGTATACAATTAACAACGTCGTTGTTAATTGTATACTAAAATCTTTTTAGGTCACAGCCTGAAGACGGCTCTATGAAAAATCCGAAACATGTCGCTTTTATGATTGTTTAATTCCCTTTTAACTGTATTCATATAATGAAGTCTGTGTTAGACTGTAAATTTATATATATTTTATTGACAGCGTCGTTAGTTAATAAGCTAAAGATATTCATGATTATGAGAATATAATAATACTATTAGGCCAGTTACATCAATCATATTAAGGTGGGATGAACATAAAGTAGTTTAATCCACGTACAATATTGACATAGAAACTTCCGGAAGAACTGCTACTTGAAAAATCGAAAGATGAGAGGTAATTTTTTAAAATGGACCTTAAGAAGTTATTTTCTGCGACTGAGACTAATTTAAACTAGAAAACTCAGAATTTTATTAGGGACGGGTTTGCTGTCAACTTCGTTATGATTTTATGTTCTCTTTTCCTCTGCGGCGCAACAGCCCATTTCGGACCTAGGCCGCCTCGTCTTTGAGCGGTGTATATCACAAACAATTAGACACACACACACACACACACACACACACACACTCGGCAGAGCTCCTCAGAACGAGTGATCAGCTCGTTGGAGACGTCGCTACCTACACAATGCTACAAACACAACAGACGTATATCTATTCCATCAGAGGGATTCGAACCCGAGATGGCAGCAATCAAGCAGCTTCAGACCGACGCCACCGCGCTCTATTAACACTGACTATTAAAAAGTGCGTTCTTGAGTTGACTAATATTGGGAATTACTATATTCGAGTCTCCAACGCAGCACTATCTGGGCTGTCGTTACTTCATAGATTCTACAACAAATATCCGGCGACATGTTAATTTGAGATCGAGTGCTAGTACTGATCAGACAGCCCTGTGGGATCGCCAAACCATGCGAAGTTTGAAACTTTGAGGTCTCCATGGTCCTCCATATGAAGGTTACTGTCTTCTGGGATGTGAACTATCTATCATACTACACGGCGTCACCTCCCGGAAGACAGTTATCTACGGGTTTAGTGTGTTGTGCGAAACGTGACACTGACAGGCGAGTGGCAGTCGAGTCTTCTGACTGGTTTGCGAACATTGCCTCAGGTTGGAAAGACCCTGACGTGAGTCTCTTCCAGTCTGGAGATGCACATAGCCTCGCTGTGCCTTGAACAGCTACACTCTTGATTCCTCTTCTGCATGTGGCCGTGAAGAGAACACAATAGAACGTCTACAGGAAATTACGAACGGCGACAGCTGGTGAGTAGAAACTTTGACACTAATTACATTTGAACAATAGAAATGTTTTATCATCATGAGTGTTACAGAAAGTAGCTAATTAGTACAGGACGTAAGTACATAAGCCTTTCTTGAAGAATTTTGCCTGGTATGAAATGTAATTATTTCTGTCATCATCGAATTACACTACCAAATATTTACTTCAGGTCTCTCACGTAATTAACTTCTACTATTCCCTTTAACCCGATGGTTATTACGTATATCTCTTACTTTACCATTAAAGAACACTGCACTTTGAATAAACATTCCATTTGTGTTTCGTAGATTTAAAATTAATGGCTGGGATTTTGTAAATTAGAATCAGTGTTGGTGTCATGGGAATTGAATATTGAGATATTATTTGAGACGAAGTTTAGGCTTAACACGGTTAGATGGTTTTTATTATGTTTCTCCTCATAGTTATCGTACATAACTGATTGTATCGGAGCGCTAATTATCTGAGGTGGAAATATTAATGCCTAATGAAAAATGTAGTGTTGGCTTTTCAATGTTTCATTATTAACGTCTCCCAATCAGCGCTGCCTTCCTTTTGAGTGCTCCAATAAAGACAATTTTACGTATGGTTTTAGTTCTATGTCTAAATGAAATGGTCCAGTGCGTAAACAATCGCTTTATGTGTGTGGATATAATGATATGTACAGTGTAGCAAGAAGTGAGTAAGTGCAGCTGTCGGGGTCGTGGGAAATGTGTAAATATTCAACTAATGTCACAGTTATTAGGACATAAAGGATGGTATGAATGGGGGTTGTATTCCCATAATGTGTGGGGATGCTGAGCAGTTCATCCAAAATTTAGCCTGAAATTATGAAAGGATGAGATCGAAAGGAATTTACAGTTAGGGTACTTAGTTTACATGTTGGTTTGTTTCACGGTGTTTTATTTCGCACTTAATAGCGAGGAATGGTACGATGAGTAAGGATTGAGGAATTTAAAGGAATATAGAAGCAAGCGAATGTGATTGAATTGAATTTGGAAGGAAGAGCATGTGGTCGAATTGAATTTGGAAGGAAGCGTATGTGATTGAATCGAGTATGGAAGGAAGAGGTTGTGGTTGAATTGAAATAGGAAGGAAGCGTTTATGGTTGAATAGAATTTGGAAGGAAGTGGAAATGGTTGAATTGAGACGTTATCCCACTACTTTCCAGGAGAATAGGAGAGACACCACAGAAAACCTCGGGTTTGGATGGGTGGTGTCCCTGAGCGGATTCGAAGCAGGAACATTCTGAATACTTTAAACGTGGGGTATGAGGGTATGGCCTAGTCATATATAGTCATAATTCAGCATATTATAAAATGGTGAACGTTTTTAGGAGCACCCACTTAACCGCTGAATTCTGAAAAGCTGAACGTTTGGCTCGGACTTAAAAGACACCCTGAGGATGCCGACGTTGGAGCAAATGAAATCTGCGTTTCCCACTGTGATTGGGGTATGCCGAGCGCCGCAATGCCTCCTTCTATATAGTAATTGAGGTGGAGGATGGCGTGGAATGTTGGTCGAATTCCGGTCCCTTATGACTGATAACGAGAGGCAGCTGTCTTTATGAGGTTTGCATAAGTCACATATGCAATTTTATTTTCATTGGCAGCAAGATATCTCAACAACATAACCTTGTTAGCAAGGTGAAATTCAATCAAACAGTCTGCAGTTTGCGCAACTTAACTTAAAGTTCCGTAATCGAGCTTCAAGAAAACGTAGACTGCATCATGTGAGCGGACTACCCCGAAGGTCACGGTATTAACCGGTTTCACAACAACGCAAAATGGAAGTAACCTGTCAGTGCCATGCTCTTAATGCTGCGCTATGCGCTTTACAGACATCACGCAGAAAGAGGGAACTTGATGGCAGGTCGGATGTGTAACACTGTGTTCCTCAAAACTTCTCTGATTGCTCCTAAGCAGTTTTTAGTGTTTTATTTACGACGCTGTCAGGAACACAAATCATATACGTCAGTGGTTATTAAGTGAGTATGGTTGTGGGGATTTGGTATAAAATTACTGATATGGGAAAACCGAAAGCACGGAAAAATCTTCTTCCAATACGCGTTTGGTCACCATAAATTCCACACAGAGTGCCCTGTGATTGAATCCGAGGTTCTGTGGTGAAAAACCGGCGAAAAAATTTCAGAGATATAATATATAGTTTAATTTCTCGCAACACATAACTTCAAGTGTTACAACAATTCGTGTGTATGCATGTATGTATGTATATGTGTATGTATGCATGCATGTATGTATCTATGTATGTATGTATGCATGCATGTATGCATATATGTATGCATGTGTGTATGTATGTATGTATGAATGTATGTATGTATGCATGTATGTATGTATGTATGCATGCATGCATGCATGTATGTATGTATGTATGTGTGTGTATGTATGTATGTATGCATGTATGTATGTATGCATGTATATATTGTGTATGCATGTATGTATGCAAGAATGTATGTATGTATGCATGTATGTGTGTATGTATGTATGTACGTATGCATGTATATTTGTTTGTTTGTGTGTATGTATGAATGTGTTGTTTATGTATTATGTATGAATGAAATGAATGAATGTGTTGTGTATGTACGTATGTATGTATTCATGTATGTATGTATGTGTGTGTGTATGTATGTACGTATGAATGTGTTGTTTATGTATTTATGTATGTATGTGAGTATGAATGACTGTGTTGTTTACTTATGTATGTATGAATGTATGTATATATATATATATGTATTTATTTATGTGATGTTTATATATGAATGTATTTATGCATACATGTACTTATGTATGCATGTATGTATGTATGTTTGTTTGTTTGTATGTATGTATGAATGAATGTGTTGTTTATGTATATAAGTATGAATGAAATGAATGAATGGGTTGTCTATGTACTTATGTATGTATTCATGTATATATGTGTGTCTGTATGTACGTATGTATGTGTGCATGTATGGATGTATGTATGAATTTGTTTTTTATATATATGCATGAATGAATATGTTGGGTATGAATGTGTTGTTCATGTATGTCAGTATGAATAAATGTGTTGTTTATGCATATATGTAGGTATATATGTAGGTAGGTATGTATGTGTGTGTATGAGCGTGTATGTACGGATGTATGAATGACTGGATTGTTTATGTATGTATGTATGTGTGTATGTATGAATGTATGTATTTATTTATTAATGCTTTGCTTATGTATATATACATTCCTGTATGTATGTATGTATGTATGACTGTTGTTTATGTATGTATGAATGTATGTATGTATGAATGTATTTATTTATTTATTTTTGTGTTGTTTTTTATGTATGTATGTATGCACGTGTTTTTGCATGTACGAATGTGTTGTTTATGTACGTATGTATGTACACGTATGTATGTACGTATGTAAGTATGTATGTATATATGTATGTATGTATTTAAGTTTGTTTGTTTGTATGTATGTATGAATGTGTTGTTTATGTATATATGTATGAATGAAATGAATGAATTTGTTGTGTATGTACGTATGTATGTATTCATGTATGTATGTATGTATGTGTTGTTTATATATGTATGTATGTATTTATGTATGTATGTATGTATGAATGACTGTGTTGTTTATGTATGTATGTATTTATTTATTTTTGTGCTGTTTATGTATGTATGTATGTATGCATGCATGCATGTACGTACGTATGTATGTATGTACGTATGTAGGTATATATGTATGTATGTATATTTGTATGTAGGTATGCATGTTTGTATATATGTTTGTTTGTATGTCTGTATGAATGTGTTGTTTATGTATATATGTATGTATGAAATGAATAAATGAATGTATTGTGCATGTATGTATGTATTCATGTATGTATGTATGTATGTATGCATGTATATATGTATGTGTGTATGTACGCATGTATGAATGTGTGTATGGATGTGCTGTTTATGTATGTATGTAAGAATGAATGTGTTGTTTATGTATGCATGTATGTATGTATGTATGTAGGGATGTATATGGGTGTGTATGTGTGTGTATGTATATATTTATGAATGACTGTGTTGTTTTTATGTGTATGTATGTATGTATGAATGTATATATGCATTTATTTGTTTGTTGTTTATATATATATATATATATATATATATCTTCATGTATGTGTGCATGTGTTTATGTATGCATGTATATATTTATGAATGACTGTGTTGTTTATGTATGTGTGTGTATGAATGTGTTGTTTATGCATGTGTGTATTTATGTATGTGTGTATGAATGTGTAGTTTATATATGTATGTATGTAAGTGTGTATGTACGTATGTATGTATGTATGTATGTATGTATGTATATATGTGTGTATGAATATATGTATGTATTTATGAATGTCTTGTTTATGTGTGTATGAATGTATGTATTTATGCATACATGTGTGTATGTATGTACTTATTTATGAATGTGTTGTGTATGTATGTATGTATGTATATGTATGTAAGTATGTATGTGTGTATGTATGTACGTATGTAGACATGTATGTATATATGTGTACGTATGTATGTTTATGTATGTTAATATATGTATGTATTTATGTATGTACGCATGTTTGTGTAAATATGTAGTATGTGTAGTTACGTGTGTGTGTGTGTGTGTGCGTTGTATGTATGTATGTGAATATGTATGAATGTATCTATGCATAAATATGTGCACGTAGTATGTGTGTATGTATGTACGTTTGTGCGCATGTAGTATATATGTATGTATGTGTGCAGGCATTGTATATGTATATATATATATATATATGTATGTATGTATGTATGTACGTACGTGTATATCATGTGTATGTATGCATGTATAGTTCGTCGCTTCACAGTAAACACACTTCGCTGAGCTATGAATCTAGTGCTGTTAAGCACCAATTCTTATCCTTCGGTCTATGGATAGGTTTCAGGGCTTCCCTGAACTAGGCTAGGAAAAAAATTACATCTTTATTTTTACTGACCTGTAACTGAATTTCAGTCTTTAATTCAATAATAAATGCAGGCAACAAAGTAATTTATAGCGTCTAGACTCCAAAAATTTTATTAACTTCAATAAATCTCACTACCTTAATTTTCTGCATGTTAATACATTTTCTGAGAAGTCCGAAAGTTTCACCAGACTCTCAAAGAGGTCCATGGCACAAGAAATGTTAAGAACTCCGTCCTGTAAACCGTGGAATTCCAAACTTCTTACGGCAAAGGGCCACACCCGTTACTGTCGGTTGCTTCGCGGGCCGCAGGTGGACAAAAGACAAGTGAAATACCTAACAGCTTAAATTATTTCGAAATTTTTATAGTACATTCATAATTTTCTAATGTAGCCAAGATATGGAGACACATGCTGCATAGGGAAGTTATCGCAGTTTTTTCCCAGATCCATACCAGACATAAATACATTTATTGGTTAGAATTTAGTTTTTGAACTTTAAATCTAGTGATATGTACAGTAGCCACTAAGTCTGAAGGCTTATTGATTAGGAACTGTGACGGTATTCCTGAGGTGCCCGATTCTATTCTTGGACGGGACTCGGGCTCACTGGGAATTCTCTTAGTTTTTTTTTTGCAGTGTCCCGATTTTAGTACCTTAAATAATCTTAACACAACTTCCTTCTGAATTCATTGTCCAATATCATTGTTTTGTGGAAAGTTTCCATCCTTCTACTATTTGTCCTTCTGGTAATACCAACACGTAGAGTAGGATGAGTAAGGAGCATGGCTAGAATTATACAATGGCAGTCCTAAGTACTTGGTGCAAATCCTGACATCGTACCACATTGTCCACCAAAACCTCACTTGGAATGACTTGGAATCGAACCCGGCCACCGCGGTAAGGTACTGGAGACTAAATGCCTGGGCCATGACACGGCTTCTAACCGTTTAAAGACACACTTAACCTATATAAATACTCAGGTCCTAGCCCGCTGTAAACACGCGCACTATCGGTTATAAAAACCATTCGTTTAACCTAGTATCAGGAAATAATATTTATTGTCTCCAAGTTCTTAAAAAAACATGTGGCAAAGTGCAAACTCTTTGAATGTGAAACTGAGTGGTTCATAAAGAGAAGGCCAAAACAGTTAACGATGAGCCTTCCCGCCTTCTTCCACAGTATTTATCTTTTATCTTGAACAATTTACCTTTCTTTCGACTCTCTGCGATTTGTGCAGATAAAGTAAGGGTATTTAAAGAGGCCGATAAGCGTGATTAATTAGTTATGATCATACCGTACGTGAAGAGAAATTGTTAACGTAATGCGTGACGTGCCTGTTACACTGAATCTTCTGGATTCTTTCAAGCAAAATGACACGAAAGTACAGCAGTTCTCTAGGATTCCGACGGTGAACATACATTACATCTGGTGGCGTTTATTTTATCGACGTTTTCTACCATCCGCGTTAAAAATATTTTGAGAATAGCTTTACCTATCTGGCCCAGCTGTGTGGGTGTTAACCTTATGTTTAGATAGAGGAAGGGAACCTGTCCCTTCCACGAAACTCGGTGGGGGTTTTTTCAGCACAGGAGGAAAGTAAATGATTCCAGACAGGAGTGTTTGTTTGATGATGCGTTGTAGACTGTGGTTTGGGTAAGGCGCTGGGGAGCCACAGACGCACAGAATAATAACATTTGTTTTGTCTTTTTCGGACTGGATTCCGGGCAGGACGTGTGTCAGGTAGGGGATACACGTTAAACACTAGTTTTTATTCAGGGAGCTTCTGAGTAGGAAACTATTCGGGAGACCTTGGAATAGGTGGGAGGATAATATTAAACTGCGCACATAGATCATACTTAAGTCTCTTTATAAATGCAGGGAATCTTTTGATCACCTGAACAAATTTAAGGTACTTACGAAATTTTTGTACAAGGGATTCACTTGCAGTTTTATATAAGCAAAATGTCCCTGTGTATATGAGTGTGTTACAGCGGGGCTATTCTTACAGTTTGAAACTTAAAAATATCTGGCAGTAATTCCTGTCGTTATAAGGCAGTCAAGATTTACTTAACCTTTGGTCGACATTGCTACGTCGATCTTTGCCAATTACGTCAACAAAGCAGTTGAGTTGCGCAGTTTCAAGATTCACGGGTGAATATTTAGTGAAATTATGATTTCGGCATATTTCTCTTAGACGTATAATATGTACGAACTGTTCAATTGAAGAGTCATCCCTGGAAATCATAAAGAGTGACTGAGTAGTTACGTAATTGTATTAAGATGCTATGGGTTAGCAATTGAACATCATGTTAAGCAACATCTGACAAAGGCATAAGTTTAAATGCCAGTAACGCTCTCACAGGCCGATCGCGGTGGCCGTGCGGTATAAAGTGTAGGTTTTAAGTCGCTCGATTACTGGGATTGCGGGTTGGAAACCCGCTGAGGTCATGGATGTTCGTCTCTTGAGATTGTTGTGTGTTGAGTGGGTAGCGGTCTCTGCGACGACCTGATCATTCGTTCAGAGGAGTCCTAACACGCGTGCGCGCCTGTCCGATTGTGTGTGATTTAGAAACCTCAAAAAAGAGACTGACTAGGCCCGAGTTGGAGTGCTGTGACACAGATAAAGAAATTACTCTTGCAGTCAATCAGTATTGTGTTATCAGTAATTATATAGGGAGATGGGATTTAAATAACATGGAAATTACAGAGAAGGTTAGGTCGCCGGCGTGTATACCGCGTAGTGCAATAGATTCGTACCGACGTTTCTGGAAAAGCGTGTTGCTTCTGTGTTCAGGGTAAAGAAGAAGAATAAGGTCCTCTTACTTTGAAGATGGAGACAGTGTATTCCTGTCAAGAGTAGATACCTGTTTACAAGGCTAAACGGTGTCATACCCATGTCTTTGTGGAGACTAAATTTGGTAACATTCTTACATTGATTTTGTTCATTTTCTAAGCACGTTTTCCACACGGTAATTCGCTATAGTTTGCAGTGTTGCTGTCTGGTTGAGAGAACGTATTTTCTACAGTAAATGAATATCAGATGTCAGCGTGTTACGTAAAATTATAGGATCCATTGTACGGTGTTCCAATAATCCAGTTTCCTGTTTTGTTAGACCCAAAATACCATATTTCATGAACCTTATACCATGGGTGTCTGGGACTCTTTCTTACTTGTTCAGAGCAGCCTAAACTGAAAATAACTAATCACTTCGATAGAATGTCTGGACCTTCATCCCGTTCTTCCATACGTTATCAGACCTTGGCGTTCGAGCACAGGAAAAAATTGCTTTTTTTGTGGTTTTTAATGGCTTTTCCAAGAGCTGAAATTATTTAGTCTTTATGATAGAGAAATATGGTGAAAACTGGATTTTAAACTTTCTGGCAAAAATCAGTAGTGAACCTGAGTCATTTAGAATGCCTAGAAAAATATTACCCACTCGACCTCGATCGTCTGTCTTACCTCTTTCCTTACTTTATCCATTAATAAATAGATTATATTCTGGAAACCGCATTCTTGTTTTGGATTGGGACAGGTTTAAGTAGGCCTACTTTTAACAAATACGCACTTGCCGCAACTGTGTTTCGCCATTCTGCAGTAGCTGTCACTACATATGTGACCGAAGGCACTTCATACATAATTGCGTGTACTTTTGCAAAGCACAGCCTTGAATCACAACCCAAGGCTGGCTACGGGTTGATCCATGCGCAATAATTTTTTATACTAGTACTCGCAGGTAATGTAAACAAACGTTATGCATGTCAGGTGTTTATGCAATGTGTTCGACGCTTGTTTTTCTTTTCTTTTCTTTTTTTTTTTTTTTTACAGAATTTTCTTTGTTTCGATTTTGCGTTTGGCTTTTTTACATCTTATTTGGTATGTGCTGCTTTGCAGTTTCTGCGTGTGAACAGGTTATCGTGCTAGATGTTTTCATAGCTTCCGCATTCCTTCCACGAAGACATTGGGGTACAATTTATACTGCGTTACAACCGTTACTTCTGCAGTAATTGTTAGAAAAGTTTCCTCCATAATAAATCCGCTACTTCTCATTCAGAGCTACTGAAGCAGATAAGCTGCTACCGTTACATAAAGGCGGAGAACCGAAGCAATGCCGGGCTGTTGTGCAACTGGCAAAAAGGAATCTTATATTTATGCCAGCATAATTGGAGCCCGGGGTAGGGTAGTCGGTATAGGGACTCGCTACAGGCTGGATGGTCCGGGGAACGAATCCCGGTGGAAGCGAGATTTCCCATACCCGTCCAGACCGACCCTGAGACCCACCAAGACTTTTGTACAAACAGTAACCTTTCTTTTTCCCAAGGGTGGAGTGGCCTGGGTGTGGCGTTGATCAACAACCCCATTCTAGCCCTGAGGCTAAAGAAAGGGTGGATGTATACTCCTACTGTCCCCCGCCCCCCATCTTCATGGTATGTTATAGGGTAACATTTAACTTTTTATCAGTATAATTACCACCATATGTTTGCGTGGTCATGATTACACTCTCAGTGCAATGATTTCTGTCATATCTGCACATAAGTCATTACAAGGTTGACCTATTTCTTTGCAACATCTTTATGTTTTAAAACATATCAAAGGTTTTTTTACTTACTGTTCCTAACGTATGTTCATAATTACCTGAATTCCGTTATCATATATTGTTATAATTAAAAGTATTATAAGCGTTTTAGTTGGGTGAAAACAAGAAACAACACAGGAATATAGTAAATGAGTGCGAGTTGATGTTCTAACAGCAGTGAGTAAGAAAGTTGTGGATGGAACGCCGTCTAGTTGGGTATAAGAGCCCCTTTTTTTCAGAGAAATTTGCGGTCTCCATTATCAGTGTGGATTGATTCTGATGCCCTCTCGCGTCAAAGTAGGTCTACCCTAATGACAGACATATCAGATTATCCGGAGGTATCGATACCCAGACAGCAGAGCACAGCATCACAAATATGAAAATAATTATCCTTTAAAAGTAGAAATTTTATGACGGTTTTAGAAGTGAATGTTAAATTGCTTCGACGCTGTAGGATGTTTGCCATGCAAGTCGCACACAATTTGGCATACTACACTAGCATCAAAATAACGAGGTTTCTTTTATGTGGTCTATAAAATGAACACCAGAGGCTTCGCTTCAACACGGTCTGATATGCAGGTGCCAGTGTTATTCGTCTGCTTGTCTTAACACCTGTAGCTCTTTATAACTGTTCGGTGGCCTCCAGGTTACTACTGCCACTGGTAGGTACCACGCGGTTTGTTCCAAAATGGGTTATTTAATGTCTGCCTTAGGACGTGCTTGATGCTTAGCATTTATTGTACTTGAATTGCAAGAGGGTGCAATAAAGTGCTTTAATTTATGGTTCAAGTCAAGAGGTAATTGGTTATCTGTAAAGTGCTATGTTCAAAGAATGCCGTGTTTCAGCTGTACGTGAGGCTTCTTATTATAAACGTCACAAGCTGATTCTCAGGTTGTGATGTGAACATATAAACCAGAGGACGACATTTTATATAATGTTTTATTATCTGTAATTATACATCATACCTTCTTAGGCGCTTTTGCAAAATCATGAGGAGCGACTATTAGCTCCGTCATGTATGTGTTTCTGTGTCTGTCTGTCCGCCCGTATGGAACAACTCAGCTCCCACTTGACAGATTTTCATGAATTTTTGTATTTGAAAATTTTTCAAACAGTGCTTTGAGAAAATTAAAGTTTTATTAAAATTTGACAAGGATAACGGGTACTTTACAAGAAGACGTGTGCATTTTTTATATCTCACTGAACTGTTTCACACAGAAGTTGTAGAGAAAATCAAAACACGTTTTAGATCTATAACTCTTTTTACCGAAAATAATGCTATTTGTGAGATAATGTGGAAAAATATGATAGGGGTAGAGACAGGTCACAGGTAACTAAGACTACAGACACACACTCTGAATATGTACGTAATTATTTTGTTTTTCAGGGCAACCACTGTTAGGCGAACGCGTCGCAATATTGCGTTATGCGTACATTGCCTCTCTTGTTGCGTTATAGAATAACGACGTTTATTGGTTTAGTGTACTCTATTGATGGTGTATGTGGTACACCATAAACGTTGTTGTTTCATGCATTTCTTTTACAGTGGTATAATATGCGAAACATCACTAATATGATTTTGAATTATTTTCGTCATCACAGCACACAAAATAGACTATACAGGTTTCAAAATCACACTGCTTTCGTTTTATGTGAAGCTACAATCCTAAATACAATTTGACAGTCGCATGACCGTTATTATCACGGATTAACTTCTTCCCATCTAACGACTATTATTAGTCGCGGGTTCACAAAATTGCGAAAAGCGACAATTAACTTCGTCATGTCTGTCCGTCCGTCCGTCTGTCCGTCCGTCTGTCCGTCCGCATGGAACAACTCGGCACCCACTGGAAGGATTTTCATGAAATTTAATATTTGAGTATTTTTCCAAAAAAACGGTATTGAATATTTAAGTTCCGTTAAAATTGGACAAGAATAAAGGGTACTTTACATGAAGGCCGTTGGACATTTTAATAATTTCTACCTCAATTCTACTTAGAATGAGAAATGTTATAGACAAAAGTTGTAGAGCAAATCATAACACACAATTTGATGTTAAATAACTTTTTTTCGAAAATCGCGCCTTTTATGAAATAATGTGGAAAAATATTGCAGAGTCGGTCAGGCCACAGATAAAAATATGGCGCATGAGCATTGCTTTCTGTATAACTAAGGCTACACACACACACACACACA
>Ga0123352_10012676_pt1 | contig 13335 bp, 6 predicted proteins | sample TergutLab28metaG_FD_89700 | JGI IMG/M metagenome (GOLD analysis project Ga0123352, IMG submission 89700) | Labiotermes labralis P1 segment gut microbial communities from Petit-Saut dam, French Guiana - Lab288 P1 | ecosystem: Host-associated > Arthropoda: Insects > Digestive system > Gut ... | reverse complement strand
TCAACTATAGTTGACGTACCGCACCGCTAACCTCCAAAGTTGCATTTTATATATTTATTCAACAAATATAGGTACAAAATATTTTAAACATGGTGTATACTCTCCGTTTTTTTCTTTAACAGACTAGAATAAGAAAACATAAGGACGCAAAATAAAATAATCAGTAAAGAAGGCAAGCAATGGACGTTTGACGTAACACTGTGGCGCTTTGGCGTCATGTTTACTAAAGAAATAACTGTGTTGGAACACCCTGCCTATTCACCGGATCATACCCCCAGTGACTTTTTTCTGTTCCCGAAGATAAAGGAAATATTGAAAGGAAGGCATTTTTGATGACATCAGGATTAATACAACGGCAGCTCTGAAGGCCATTTCACAAAACCCGTTTGAAAATTGTTTTGAAGGTGTGGACTAGGCGCTGTCATCGGTGCATAGCTTCCCAAGGGAAGTAGTTTGAAGGCGAGCACGGTGGTATTCAGCAGTGATGTATGTAGCACTTTTACCGCGATGAGTTCGCGACCTTTATTATCCGACCACGTACACCTCATCGGCTATCCTAAGAGCCTGATACCATTTCATACATCTCCAACAAAATGCAAAAGATTTTAAAATTATATTAACTTAAATACCAATCTCCTACTGTTTCGATTCTAAGGAGCCCTCTTGAGGGAGAATCGTGTGCAAAGAGTTCTGGTTGTCGATATGATAAACATAAAATAACTAAGTCTGATCCAGTTTCACTCGAAAACAGCGCTCTTATGGCGATTTAAAAGCGCCGGTAACGGCAGTAGAACATATCTTGGTCTTCGTGCAAAGCGCCCGATATTTTTGTCGGATTTTAATAAAAGTGTAGGTTTCGCAAGTCCCCAATACCAAATTTCGCCCAAATCCTTTCATTGGAAGTCGCGTTGATACGCGCGGAGACATGGACGGACAGACAGACGAGTACGAGAAAGTCAACAAGCAATTATGAAGACTATGTGAATGCACCTAATATTGTTCTAATCATTTAGGTTAGCATTACGAAGTGTCAGTGAGAAATTATAATGAAATAACTCTTTAAGGAGAGACCGCAATCCGCTCTATTTGAAAGTCCAGTTCGTACCGCATAGTAAACACTTGCCATCTCGGCGATAAAAACAAATAACGTAATGTCGTGCAGGGAGAAATTCACACTATTCTCTGACAACCACACAGAATACAAATAAAATGAGGGAAGAACGTAGAATTGTTTAATGTGAAATTGGCGGTACCTACAGTAACCACTAGGCTTTTAAGTGTTCATAAGGACTTCGTCAAAATTTTCTGACTTTCAGTTCTCAAAATTTCCTTTCCTCGCATCATCTATAATAGTAATAAAAAAACAAACTGATTTCAAGCTTCCGCCGCGATTTAGATGACATATGCGCTTCTCCAAACTATTACGCAGCGTATAGTGGTGATTCCTTACCGACGTCCCGAAAGGTCGGTAAGGAATTACCACTCTACCTAGCATAATATCGCAGAAGAAAGCAGATATCAAAACACTCGAAGAGTGGAAGTGTCCACGTTACCAGCAATTCACTTGAGCGCGAACGTAGTTTCTCACTTCCAGCGAGGAGCAGGTTTTAGTTCGAGACGAAGGTTCTATGGAGAAAATTGGGCCGTACGAAATTAACAGACTGGAGGATCTTCGTAAATTACATTCTTCTCTAATGTTGTTAGGCAGGGTAAGAGAAGTGTAATGAAAGGGTCGAGACACGTAATGAGAATGCGGGTGGTGGAAAACGCACACAGAATTTTAGTCGGGAAACCTAAAAGAAAAGAGATTATTTCGGAGATGATGGAGTAGATGGAGCAATATTAAAATGCAACGGATAAATAGACTAGACAGCTCATTCGTTTTAATGACTAGACGCCGGTATGGACGTCGGTATATTTTTGGTTATTTCGATGACCGTACAAAAATTCTAGCCTTTTCTAGGTCTGACCAGCACGCTCTTCAGTGAGCTACAAAGCCTCTCATCCCTGCATTAATGAGGGCTGGACGTAACGCCTTCGTAGCATTGTTGTTATTTAAGAACAGGAAAAAAATTACCTTGACCTTCAACATTTAATATGTATGTGAGGTGGGTTACTACACCTCAGGATAAGATCAGGATTCGGGTGTCACAAACACGTTCATAAACCACTGGCTGCAATAAAAATGGCTATTTCTTGAACAGTCGAATGACTATTGGCTTCGGAACAAAGACTTTGGCTCACGAAATCAATTTTCTGGTACCATAATACCGTATTCAGGTCAAAGTATTATTTCGCCATAATCAATTTTGAGAACGCCATGTAACTTAGGCAATTTAAATTATCTGATCTATAGAAGTGTCCCTATGTAAGATCTTGGTACGTGTGGGACGATAAGTTTAATATCAGATTCTTCTCAAAGCAGGTGACGTGAAAAATTTCATATCCTTTAGCAATGGCTCACAATACGGAAAGGGGATAGCTGCTATGAACATGAAAATAAAAATTCTGCTAGCGTGTAATGTTTTAGAATTGATACTGAAAATAGTGACGACGTGAGGGATGATTTAAGCACTGCAATATACCTGCGATGAGATTAGGAATAGGTAAGAGTTTTTGTGAACATTGGGTTGAAGCTCTGACTACAGTTCAAGGGTCTAGATGAAGGAACACGTAAACACGGCTGTACACACTGTCATGTAGCTCAGGCTAGTATGTAAGGTTCTGCATTTGGGAACACGTGGAAAACGATTTGAACACTGTTGTTGAGCTGAGCCTAGGACGCTAGGTTTTAGATTAAGGAAAACATAAAAAAAAAACTTTTTGTGAAAGTTTTGATGAAGCTTAGGCAAGAATTTAAGGTTCTAAATTAAGAAAAACATGAACACTTTTCGAACACTGATGAAGCTTAACTAGGGTATAGGTTCTAGATTACAGAACACGTGAAAAAGTTCTGGACACTATGACGAAGTATTGGATAACATGTAAATTTCTGGATTAAAGGACACGTTGAAGATGACGTGAACACTGTGTAGATTCGGCAGGGTGTTAAGTTTCTACAGTCAGAAACACGCGAGTCTTGCGCACACTGTGAAGAAGCTTCTGAAACCACGTAAGTCCGTAGATTAAGAGATACGTAAAAACTTTTCTGAGCAATAAAATGGAGCTTGGAATTTCATAAAAGGTTAGCAATTTATTGAGTTACTGAGGGATTTACGGCTTCTCACTAATGACTCTATGCAGGTAAGAGAGTATCAGTCCGTTATGTCAAACACGTCGCGTAAACACTACAACACACGCCGAACTGGAGACACAGCAGAAAAACTCCATTAATAACTCGTCAGATCACAAGAGAAAGAAGTTAAAAATATAACCCCTTTGTAGTCTAAACTGCGTAGGTCTCTGCATGGCTCTAATTTAAGTCCCTGCTTATTCAAATGGAGAGCCAAAGGAATCAGTGGGTTCTGTTTGGCTTCTGTTTAATGAGAAACGATATTTTGGGTCAAGAATATTACTACACGCATTTGCTTCACAAATTTACTTCACATGGAACTTAAAGTCCCTAAAATAAAATCATCTTTCGCCGAAAATTTGGAAAGTAATTTTTCCGCACTTGTTTTGTAACGAGATTTCAAGAAGATCCCTTACGGCTATCTGTGCGATGACGCTCATTCAACAGTAATTTATCGCAACTAACCGATACAAAGTTGTTGAGGGGACAAAAAATACTTGACCAGCCCTCAGCAGACCAACACTTAAACATGTTATGTTTTTACGAAAGTATAAGGAGAAGAATTTTTTTGTGGACACATTATTTTGACAGAAGTTGAGTTTCTAACGCTACTGTTTTAGCAAAGCGGGAATCTCAGTTTAAAGAACTGTGTGAGTTAATACACATTGTCGTTTCATGAGCGATGTTATGTGTATGTGCGCGCTGGACGTAAGAAGTGTAATGCCGCCAGCAACTGAGAGCCTTCTATAATTAAAGTCCTGGATGCAGCTAATCCAATTCTTTATTTTCAGTTCCTTCGTGTCATTTATTATATCATCTTCCCATCTGTTCTTTGGTCTCCCTTGTGGTCTTATTGATATAGTGGCGTTAATTTACGAACCAAACAGTAATACTATATTGTTTTAATTGTAGACACAACAAACGCATGCACTTTTTGTGAAATGTGAAGTCCTTATTGCGATAAATATGAAGCCTGTTTCTGGGACGTGAAGCTCTGTACTCTGACAAAAATTTCACAGATGTTTCGAATCAGTGTGTTACCTCCGTATTTAGTGTCTACACTCAAGATTGATAAACTCGGCTTCCCCGAAAGCTAATGGCAATTATTACCAAACTACACGGTGTCGCTTCCAAGAAGACCGTATGCGTCATGTTCTTCCTTTCATTGGCTGAACGTAACCTCGCCGATGTAGCCAGCGTTCTGGGAACTGATTTACTGCTGTCTACAGAAATAAACAACACGCAAACGTGCGATCTGGTCAGTGGTTCGCCCGATACATTACACACATCTATTCGTGCTGTTTCCTGACCTAAAGGTTGCAGACGAGCATATAAACTTCAGCTCACACTTCACGGGCTATTAACATGCACCACAAAGCAGCGTCCGCACTGATTACACACCAGAAGTCTCCAACTAAATTTACGTCATAACGAAACTTGGCTTTTACATAAATATCAGCGCTCCTAAAGAAAAAAATAACCTTTAATGATATCACAATCAAGTGTCTTCATTGCCCAATGTGTATTATGGGGAAAGAAGTGACATGAGCCTGGGGAAAACTGCATAAGGAAAATGTTAACTGCTTAGGGGAGAATGTGAAAATGTTTAGGGCAGGAAAAAATCTGCTTAGGGGAGAATGTTAAATTGTTTAGTGAGGAAGTTAAACTACTTAGGGGAGAATGTTAAACTGCTTAGGGAAGAACGCTAAACTGCTTAGGGGAGAATGTTAAACTGCTTAAGGGAGAATGTTAAACTGCTTAGGGGGGAATGTTAAACTGCGTAGAGAAGAAAATTAATCTGCTTAGGGAGAAAGTTAAACTGCTTAGGAGAGAATGTTAACTGCTTAGGGGAGAAGGTTAAACGGCTTAGGGGAGAAAGTTAAATTGCTTAGGAAAGAACGTCAAGCTGCTTAGAGAAGAAAATTAATCTGCTTAGGGGAAAACTTTAAACTGCTTAGGGAGAAGGTTAAACTGCTTTGGGGAGAATGTTTAACTGCTTAGGGAGAAGGTTAAACTGCTTAGGGAGAAGGTTAAACTGCTTAGGGGAGAATGTTAAACTGCGTAGGGAAGAGAACTAATCTGCTTAGGGGACAACGTTAAACTGCTTAGGGAGAAAGTTAAACTACTTAGGGGAGAATGTTAAATTGTTTAGAGAGAATGTTAAACTGCCTAGGGAGAATATTAAACTGCTAAGGGAGGAGGTTAAACCGCTTAGGAGAGAATATTAAACTGCTTAGGGGAGAACATTATAAACTGCTTAGGGGAGAATGCTACCAAGTGTTGCTAGGGTTGATAAACACGAAGAAAATGAGACGTCATGTACACGCAGCAAGAATGTGGACGACCTGTAAACGCATGTAACACGTTAGTCGAAAAAACACAAGAAACAAGAAAGGCATATATGTACAACTTAATACTTATGCGCGTTCGCCTAACCATTGCTGTCACGGAAAGCAGTAAGTACTAAATATTAAGATGGTGTTCTGTATCCTTAATTATCCAGCACGCAAGGCGCATGCGCTCTATTATATTGTTATGTATGCCCTGTCTGGCTGTACAGTACTTTCCCACATTGTCTCATAAACGACCTCATTTTCGGAGAAAAAAATGCTATTTAACATAAGGCGTGTGTTTTGAATTTCTCTATAACTTTTGTTTCAAACATTTGTTATACGAAGAAATGAGCGAGATATTTGAATGGAAGCATCACGATTTGCTTGTAACGTAATATAATATTGAACAGTACAAGTAAGCAAAACCACTTTATTACTCAAGGTAATTATAAGGCTACATGTTTCGACTATTGATTAGTCATCCTCAGGCCTATTTTGTCAATTGTGTCACAAGATGCTGTGCACACTTTGGGATCCTATCGTGTTTACATCCATGGAATATATCAAATTAAATCGTTCGTCTCTATGGGCGTGACTGTGCTGACGTACACTATTTAATATTATATAGAGCGAGATGATCATAAATGTTTATTGGTCTTCATGTAAAGCACCCCTTATTCCTGTCTAAATTAAATGAAATTTGAATCTTCTAGAGAGATTTTCGAAAAACAGTGAAAAGCCAAATTTAATGAAAATCCGTTTAGTGGGAGCCGAGTTGTTTCATGTGGACAGACATACATGACGAAGCTAAGAGTAGCTTTTTCGCAATTTTGCGCACGCGCCTAAAATGACAGTCCTTGATAAAGAGATATTATTAAATGGACCTTAACCCTTTAAACGCCGAGTTAAATCCCATCTGACATCTGCTGGCATTATTAGGAGCTCACCATATTTTCCACGTTAGCAGGATAAGGGTTGAAGGTAAAAGGTACAGGAATGTGAACTGAAATAATCTCCTTTCAGCTAGGAGTCGCGGATTCTTGTAAACTGTGTAACGATTTGTCAGACAGCATAACGTGTGTCGTGTTGCTTAGCAGATAAGCGACTATTAGCTTCTCAAGAATGACTCGGCTTCAGGGCTGTTTATACCAGTAACAGAGATATAATTATATTCTATACTCTGAATATCAGATTCCCTGGCATTTGCAATCTGGATTTCTGACTATGGTAAAAATGTGTTTTGTATGGAACGGGAGAAATAGTTGTATTAACAGCGAGGGTTGTGGCAAAATTGGTGCCAGTAGTCAGTCGACTGTAACGTGTTGAGTTGTTCTTTGTCCGTATACTGTCTGTGGCATTTTATCCAACTAATTAACTCTGTTTACGTCAGGTTTTGGACTGAATACCCGGTCTCGTAACTCTCTTTAGCTATTTGATATCTCGCTAACAGTGCAAATGACGGACAATTAATGACGTTGCCATGTCGGCAAACGTAGTGCAGAAGCAACTCGCAAGGCGAATTTCCTTCCGACAGACTTTCCCGCCCCCCTTCCCCGAACGAAAGTTTCAGCTGACAGACAGGTAGGATATGACCAGTCACTGGGAAATGTCTAGAGGTCACAATACATAGCACACTTTGAGAACAGAAGAGTTACACGTAATCCATAGTTACACAAACACAAGAGCTCAGAGTCCTTGAAAAGTCTTTGTACCTCATTTCCATGTGAGATAAAAATGGAAGCCAAGGTGTGGCATGCAAATCAGTCGCTCCCTGTCGGCAGTAAACAAAAAGCTGCTAATAGAGCTGCTGAAAATCCGCTGTCTACACTGTTATCAACCTCAGTAACCCGGCATATTATAAGTAATTTTACATCACCACGCACCAAAGTAACGTATCTCGGAGCAAGACAAGAGTTCTCGATAAATGTGGCAGTGAACATGTTATTACTTCACAAATTACTCAGGTTTAGGCGGAACGACCCAGATACAGTGGCAGTTAAAAAATTGTACGAATTGAATTTGTTCAATTAATTACTTGATTTTAGGTACATGCCAATAAGTGTCAATACAGAAATACTTGTGGCGGACGCCACTGACTAGCCCACCCACCCTGCCAGGATATCTCAACGTCTAACCGCCACACACAATTATCCTGACACAGCAGTCGCGAGTGCCTGTCGGAACTGCAAGAGAAGCAGCACACAGTGGGACGCGAGACGGACGAGTAGCAAGCATGCGGCCGGCTGCACAAATTTTATGCACGGATACAACTGAAGTGCTGTGTGCGCATGCAACTACACGTGTGTGCGTTTGGTAAAATATATATATATATACCCATACCACCACATACTCATACATAACGGACAGCGACAATTTAAAAGAGAATTATATTCTATCCTTTTGAAGAGCATCTGGTAAATGCGTTAATTTGAACTAACACATCTCTTACATTTACCCTAATTTACTTATCGGAAACAAGAAAGAAATAGCTTTATGAAATCATCAGGCTATGTGCAATATGTTTTTGTTTGCGGCTCCTTACTAAAGTGTTGACTTTCGGTGATCTTCACAAAAAATTGTTCAAAAGTTAAGTCGCTGGAGATTATCTCAAATGCACGATCTATAATTCCCTACAATCGGTAAATACAACATGGATAACACGGGAAAACGTAGATGGGAGCGACGGTAGCGCCAAATATTGAGGCCGTGAAGTGATGTATAATAATACATCTTTTAAAGAGATGCAAATTTACTGAGGAAATTTTCTGTGGGAAATATAATATGGAGACCTTGAAAATATATTCAACTTCCAGTACAATAGTGGGCCTAGGCACATTTATGTTGTGTGGTGACAGATCTTAAACTGTGGACACACCGTGTATACAGTACTCTTGGTATGTAAACAAAACACGAAGACAGCATCTAACAAATACCACCCGACAAATACAATGTATATGGAATACGAAGTCAAATTATCTTCACAAAATTAAAATAAAATAAAATAATATTAACAATATAAAAGAGGTGTGAACAACAGATGTAATTTTTGGACGTTTTGCTTACCGTGCATCTCAGTATATTTATCTCAGTAATTAACCAAATCGATGCACAAAATTGTTGTTTTACAATAAGTTTAGTTCATGGCTCTACATGTTTCGAGCACATGTGCTCATCATCAGGAGGTCAAAATTGCATTACACAGCCTCTGGTATCATCACACCTATAGGTGGCCGTCTCGTGACCTCGTGATGATGAGCACATGTGCTCGAAACATGTAGAGGCATGAAATAAACTTATTGTAAAACAAAAATTCTGTGCATCAAGTTGGTTAATTACTGAGATAAAAAAAATACAGGTGTAAGCCTATAATTTACACAAGATATGTTGTGTTTGACGAACTGTACATTTATTTTTATCGTGATATCTGGAACACAAGGTACTGCCTCACCTTACGTTACGCAAGTAACTAATTTTGCTTAAATAAAAGTGACGGCTGTTGCTTCCGAATTCTGGACCCTTGATATATCAGTAAGTAAAACAAACAGTGTGATATGAAAGCAAAAAATAACTGAACCACGAGCAGAATTATATTCACCTCGCGAAATATTGTGTGCTTTCAGTGCAATGGTAAATCTCCAACAACAATAAAAAATAATCCCCCATTGTTACAAAGAGTCAACACATCCCTTCATACCTCTGCTTCTACACAGTGAACTCGTGCTCGTGTGAGAATTTGAGTGTCGTTGTTATTTTAAAGGAAATCAATAACATCAGTAGAGAGCTAATAAATTATTCCGTTAAAGACGAAACGTTCAGAGTAGATTTGGTGAGTAGTCTCCAGGACAAAGCCCAACGCGATATTGTGTTGCTGGCATTAATTCTATGACTAAATCGTTCCAAATGTTGCTACAAAAGAACATAACTCTCGACAGTAACGCACAAGTGTGAATAGTTGGTCAATGTTTTAGTCATTTGAATATTTTAATACACACATAAGCGTATAGACGTCCACTCTTATTATCAAGTGTGGATGTTGTGTAAAAATTGTGACCTTACAATCTTTTAGTGCTTGTGTCATGTTCATGCGTTATAAAGAACATTCAACAACTCCCTCAAGATTGTGTAGACAAAGGCCGAAACATGTGGGATTTGTAGTTAAAAAGCGATTAACTTACAAAAAAGTACATTAGTTGTTGGTAAATAAAATGTGACATGAAATATGATGCACGGCCAACAGAGAACAACTCTCTTACTGCTCTAGTTTTTTTTCCCTCTCTGTATAGAAATTTGTACCAGATGAGAACATTACTTTTCCTTTATGTTTCGCAGTTTGTGTCTAACACATCAGTCCTATTTTGTCTGATGTGTCGCGCAAAGTTTTCAAACTCTTCCAGTGTTTGGTAGCGAAATGCAGCTGCTATAGTCACGAGAACTGTGGGGCGGAAGGGAAATGGACAGAAATGAAATCTGTGCACTGGGATCGGGGCTGAAAATACTGCCTACAACACTGAAGAGCAAGCAGCGAGCTAAGCGCTATGTAACGACAAAGGACTCATAAGCTAGAAATACTACGAACTTCAGGTTTTGTCGCACAAATATTGAGTCACGACAGATAGGAGAGGATTATATTTGAGAACTGTGCTCTTCTGCTTTATTACGCGGTAAGCAGTGGTAATTCCGTGGGTAACGATTTACCACTACTTGCTGCGTTATAGCCCTGAAGAGCGAAGTTCCCATCTACTTCGTGGCGGAAGCCTGAAATCACACATTGGATTATATTTATACAATTGCGGCTATTGAGAGAGGCAGTGAGTTAATAATAAAGGTAACTGGTTCCATAATTACTGGTGGCAATCCATACTTAAACAGACAGCATCAAACAACCAGCTGAGTTGCAAACAGGACTTACGAAATTCTTTTTTGGACATACCACAGTACTAGTCAGACATGAACAATGACCCACAGTCGATCGAACACAACAATAGACTTAAACTTATTTATTGTAAACTTACAATATGTGTTCAGTCAACACAACAATTGTTGTTGTGTTGACTGAACACATATTGTAAGTTTACAATAAATAAGTTTAATTCTTTGTAACACAACGGGATGACTTCCTTTAGACAACGATAGACGTTGTGTACATAAACGAACACTGCCACGACATATGAAGAAATCAGAATTTTAACAAAATTTCATATCTTTACTTGTTTTACACAAAATGTCATAATAATACAATGTACACATAGTATTGATACAACGTATTGCAGAGTATGCATGTCAGTAGCCTGTAAATTGAACTTACTTGCGAAATGCTGTTTATGTAAGTACAATGAATATAACCCGTCACATTTTAGTTAGCTTTAAAATCTGGTGTAATAAATCCCTGGGTGATACAGCAATGCTGGATCATGTTGGACAGATAAAGTATTATACTACTTTGTGCGTTGTAAGTGCGTTTACTTCATTCCGTAACAGAAAATAAGTCGATTTAAATGCACGGAGAAAGACATTTCAAAATATAAACACTAAAGACTCTGTATTTTGCTCACACTGAGCGTTTGTACGTGGTGGCGCAGTTGGTTGAGGTACTGTGCTACAAGCCGGAAGGTCGCGGATTCGACTCCCAATGGGGTCAATGGAATTTCTTATTGACTTAATCCTTCCGGCCGCACCATGTTTCTGGGGCCGACTCATTTTCTTAACAGAAATAAGTACCGAGGTATCTCTTGGGAGTAAAGGAGGAGAGTACTTATAGTTGCTGTCTATGAAGTTCATAATACTGCTGACGAAATATAAACATCTGGCAATTCAGTCTGTGGGCTACATTAAGTTCCACCCCTTTTCTTTATTCCGCCCTCTTACGTATTTGACGTCACGTAGAGGTGGGCGAGTAGTTCCTTTAGCTGACGTTATCCATCCTTTACTTTAGAGGCGTCATAAAACTCCACGAGTGTGTTACCAATTCTTATCTTATACAGTGTTTTATGGGCACGAAGGTTATACGTCATATAGTTCTATAATAACTTTCTTTAATAACCCAATAATAATGACTTTGTTAATTCTACAAGTCTATTAGTTTTTTTTTCCGAAACACCTAAAATATTTATAGGCTAAAAAAAAGGAAATGTCAGTAATGTTGTTGACAAACTCCACCAGGTGTCAAGTTCCCCCCACCGCGTATTAATTAAATAGAACACTGTTTCGTAACTAGAATTCTGCAGATCACTAGGGTTTCTGCAATAAATAATGGAATAAATATATATAAAGTTTAAAAATACCATGAGGAATTCCAAACATAATTCGCAATATGGCGGAATATTCTGTCTTGAAGCTGACAACACTGAATATTTCTTTGTGCGCTCACAGCTGTCTCTTTGTTATCTAGTCTCTAAATGTTTTTAACATGTAAAGGTTCTTGAATTCAAACTTTCGACGTGTTCTGAATGCTGTATGCTTTCTTCTGGGTAATTCCCCGGCGTCTGAATTTTATATGGCATACAAAATTCAGACGCCGGGGAATCACCCAGAAGAAAACATACAACACGTAGAGGTTCCTTGGAATATGGGAGATACGTATTTTATATGGTGAGGAACCCTAATGCAGATAATAATTCTCTAGAGTTTTGATCTACTTTCAGAAAGTATACCACTTGGTAGACCTAGGCGTAGATGGGAGAATTACTTTGATATATTTCTTAAACCAATAGGATGGGGGATTGTGGCTTGTAACACAGTAACAGAAGTACTCTGAAGAGTTAAACCCTACTTTCCGTAACACATCTTTAGCCTAACTCTTCCGAGAAAGCTTTCTCAAGCACTAACGTGACTGACTTCCGTTCGAGACGTGCCCTATTTGAATCTCGGCCAGAACACCGACTACCGTGACTAGGGTTATTCATTTTTCCTCAGTCAAACATAGAAAAATGCCAGGATAATGTCTTAAATTAGTCCAAACTCGCATTTTAGCACATACTTTTCATTTGGTTATTATCTGTAATCTTTTACTGGATGTCATAATAAGGGTTAATTACAGCGTCGTTAAACACACTACAGATATAAACACCACAGTACTCACTCTGCACACACGTACACGTGTACATGGAGGAATCTACCGTACTTAGGAAGAACGTTCCTTAGATTACTTTACGCCGGTATAACCAAACACACGTACATCCGAAGTCGAACGCTTACCTACAGAATGACGCGCTTTGTACTTCTTACGCTGCACAGGTCCGCACTTGAGCCGACAGCTAAGTCACGCCATGTGAAAATGCGTGTGTTGTGTAAAGTACTTGAAAACCTACGGATGATCTTTGTAAAATCTGTAGAAGTTTTTCTATATGAGTTAATGACTCTATATCACTCAGCTATTAAGTTAATGTTAAGATAGGTAAAGGTACAGCAGACCCGTTACAGGCCCTGAGGGGCCCAGAGGGTTCCAGGAAGTTAAGGTTGCCAGATTTCGTGACAACGGCACAGGATGTTGGTAGGTTGTCAGCCTTACGCACCGACCGCCTTTACCCCCAGGAAATACTCTTGGCAATCATTTCTGTTAGAGGTTCAGTCGACCTCAGGGCTATAGTGCGATCGGAACGATTTTATTTCAATTAAAAATCCACTGACACCAGCTGGGATCGAACCTTCCAATTTGTAGCACAGCACCTTAACCTTTTGACGCCTAATGTCAACTATAGTGGTCGTACCGCACCGCTAACCTCTAAAGTTGCATTTTATATATTTATTCAACAAATATAGGTACTGAATATT
>Ga0123352_10012675_pt1 | contig 13335 bp, 6 predicted proteins | sample TergutLab28metaG_FD_89700 | JGI IMG/M metagenome (GOLD analysis project Ga0123352, IMG submission 89700) | Labiotermes labralis P1 segment gut microbial communities from Petit-Saut dam, French Guiana - Lab288 P1 | ecosystem: Host-associated > Arthropoda: Insects > Digestive system > Gut ... | reverse complement strand
CAATTCGGCGCGGACGCATATTCGCCCGACGCGGCAAGCGCGGCGGAAGTTGCGCGAACATTCGTTGCTTAATTCGACAATGATAATTCAAAGCGGCTACTTATTTTGTAGTCGCTTTTTAATTGTAGGGGCGGCATTTTGCCGCCCGAAAATGATATTATCCGTTAGCACGGGCGGCAAAATGCCGCCCCTACATTAAGAGGTGACAAATATGACCAAATTAGATATTATATCCGGTTTCCTCGGCGCGGGAAAGACCACGTTCGTAAATAAACTGCTAAAATACTACATTGATTTGGGTCTGAAATCTGTTTGCATCGTCAACGAGTTCGGCCAAACCGGGCTTGACGCGCGGATTATCGAATCGAGCGGATTCACCGCTGTCGAAATGGAGGGCGGCTGTATCTGCTGCACCCTTAAAGATGAGATTTCAGTTGCGATAATGCAGGTTATCGACACATTTTCGCCAGACCGTATCGTTTTTGAGCCGTCGGGAATTTTTATATTCGATAATTTTTTCGATATCCTAAAATCGGAAGAATTGAAGGACAAATGCGAGATTGGCAACGTAATTACCATTGTTGACAGCGTTAATTTCGAGTTTTCAAAGGCGACGTACGGCAGTTTTATATATAACCAGATTAAAAACGCGCCCTCGATTGTTTTAAGCAAATTAGAAAAGCAGGCAAAGCCTGCACTATTTCCCACGCCACACTCTGAGCAAACATTTAGAGGCGAGGCTGTGAATGTGGCAGAACTAATCTGCGATATTAAAAATATTAATCCCGACGTTTTTATAGCCGCGAAAGCATGGGATGATTGGAATTCAGCCGATTTCGAACTTCTGCTAAGCCAGGAAAATTTACCGCCTGAAGAACATTACGCACATCATCACAGCCACCTTCATTCGATAACGATAAAGCCGGCAACAATCTTTACACGCGCGAAGCTTGAGCGATTGATTGAACTTTGCGGCGATGGAACATTCGGCGACATCTGCCGCGCTAAGGGAATTTTAAACATCGACGGCGAGCTTATTCTGCTTAATATCGCGATGCAAGACGTAACTGTGACGCCGTTCAAAGGAAGCGGCGAGCAGACTTTGACACTTATCGGTAATAGTATGAACGAGGAAGAGGTTAAACGATTTCTAAATACATAAAAAAACTCCCGCTCAAAACTGAGCGGGAGTTTTGTTTTTTGTGCCGATACTAAATACTAATCTTCAATCAAAGGCTTCTTCGCCGTTTCAAAGTCCGCAAGCATCTCAGCGGTCGGTTTCTTTGTCACCAAACTTCCGATTATAATCGCGATAAGCGAGAGCGCGAATCCGGGAACGATTGAAAGCAATCCGGTATGCGCAAGAAGTGTCACACCGCCGAAAAATGTTTCGCCGCCCATAATCGGAGCGTATTGCCAAATCAATACCGTCAAACCGCCGGCAAGAATTCCGGCAATGGCGCCGACACGATTTGTGCGTTTCCAATAAAGCGAAGTAAGCACGATAGGCCCGAACGCCGCGCCGAAGCCCGACCAAGCCATGGCAACAAGCGCCATTACACCTCGAGTACGGTCAGGTCCGCCAATCACCGGGTCGTAAGCGTTAAGCGCAATCCAAAGTGCAATTAGCGCTACCGCCAAAACGGTTCCGCGGCTAAACCAAACCATATGTTTGTCGGAGGCTTTTTTATTAATTTGCTTGTAAATATCTCCAACCGCCGACGAGCCGACCAAAAGTTGCGAATCCGCCGTTGATTTTATCGCCGCGAACATTCCGCAAAGGAATAATGCGCCAAGCAAAACCATCCAAATCGGCGAACCGCCGTAAAGGAATATTCTCGATACCGACAAATTAAACACGGTTTCAGGGTTTGCCAAGTCCGGCATAAACGCCCGTCCGACAAGCCCCACCATAACCGCCGCCGCAAGCGCAATAACAACCCATATGATAGCTATAAGCGCGCTGCGCCCAACGTATTTTTCTTTCTTAATGGCGATAAGTTTAATCAAAATATGCGGCATTCCGAAATATCCAAGCCCCCAAGCAAGCCCTGATATGATTGCTATTGCTGAAATTCGGTTTCCGCCGGAGTAGAACAGGTTGAAAAACCCGGGTTGGTCAACCGCCGCGGTAATTTCGCTCCAACCGCCCATCATTGATACAATAATAATCGGTAAGAACAGAACCGCGAAGAACATAAGCATTCCTTGAATCGTGTCGGTCCAGCTTATCGCTTTCAATCCGCCTATAAGAGTGTAAATTACAACAAATGCCGAAAGAATAAGCACCGCGGTTTGATAATTTAAATCAAAAATTCGAGGAAGCAATGTTCCGCCTGCAACGAAGCCGGATGCCGCGTAAAGCGTGAAGAATATCGCAAAAAATACTGCCGCCGTTGTTTTAAGAACGTGGGATTTGTCGCGGAAACGATTTTCTAAAAATTCGGGCAAAGTTATCGAACCATTCGCCACAATTGTGTAACGCCGCAGCTTTTTCGCGACAAACAACCAGTTTATAATGGTTCCGATAGTAAGACCGACGGCAATCCACGCGCCGCCGAATCCTGCCGCCCATACGGCACCCGGAAGCCCCATAAGAAGCCAGCCCGACATATCGGATGTTTGCGCAGAAAGCGCGCCGACCCAAGTGTTAAGGCTTCTGCCTGCCAGGTAATAGTCGCTCATGTTGCTCGACTTTCTGAAATAAATCGCTAATCCGATTATCGCACTGAAATACACCGCGAAAACCACCAAAATCCACATGTTTACGTTAGGGACGTTCATTTGTTGCAGCACCTACCCTTTTCATTTATATTATATATGTAAAATTTTATTGTATTCGGTCAATCAAGTCACGAACATGGCTTCTATAATCACTATCGGCAAGAACGTATAAAAGTGTGTTATCCACTCGATAGATGTGCCAAAACATTCCGTCTGAAGTTTGCTCGAACATGGCGTGGTTTGAAACATTAACTGTTCTATAGCTGCGAGTTGAGCCTCTATTAGCTTCCGCTTGTGCGCGCATGCCATTAAACGTATTTATAGCGTATTGCTCGGTCGTAAATACTGCAAATTCGAACGAATAATCGTCAGCGAATACTGATAAGTATTCAGAAAAAATGTTTTCGTCAAATTCGTCGGACTCGTACATCATATCCTTTATCGTATAGCCTTCTGATTCTATAACAGTTCGGAATACATTCATATCCATTGGCTCGCGCGGACTGCCACAAGCAGTTAAAAACACAGAACAAACAACAAACAACAAAACGATCAATATTGTTTTTCGCATACGCATAAAAATCGCCTTCTTTCTACTTTTCATACATAATACACTTAATTATGATAAATGTCAACAAATTTTTACTTGAGAGTCAAAATGCGTCAATGCGCCGACTGCATAATTAAACAACAAAAAACCACCGACGTCATGTGACAGGGTGGTTTTTGTATTGTGACTATCGCCCAATCACAATTCCGAACAATCCATTTGTGAATACAAATCAAGGTTCGGATTTGAAATAATTTGGCTGGGCTGGCAGGACTCGAACCTACGGAATGCCAGAGTCAAAGTCTGGTGCCTTACCGACTTGGCTACAGCCCAATATAAATTAACAACTCACATATTATACAACAAACAAATTATAATGTCAAGCATTTTTTAAGTATTTTTTTATAATGAGAGTTTGTTGTCGAAATAGCTTTGCTATTTCGCTTCGGAGCAAAGCGCCGCTAAAAATTTTCGCGGAAAATTTTACACACCTCATTGCAATGGGCATTGCTTGAATTTTTCAAATTCAATACGCAAAATCAAAAATTTTGCGGTAGAAATGCTTACATTTCTACATGCTATGCCCATTATAATCTTAGTATCATAGTTAAAAAATCGCCGCATATCATCGTGATATGCGGCGATTTTGTTTTAATTAATAGATTATTGAAGTGTAATTGCATATGCCAACGGATTCATGTCAGCAAAGCTGTTCCAAGTCACTATAAGCGCGCTTACAGCGTCCGGGCTTAGTCCTGATACTGCAAATGTGATATTTCCACCCGCAACTGTAACAGGAGCCGGGAAATAATATCCCATAAATCTGTTGTTTGCTCCATAAAGCGCAATCACAGGCTGAACGGTTGTTCCATTAGCAACTGTTGTTGAAACTACAAGCTGTGTTGCGTCAGCAAGGTTGCTTATATCAACCACATCGCCATTTTGGTCTACAACAGGAACTCTCCATGTTGCCGTGAAAGCCATAGGTGCCGTTATCGGCATAGTGGCAAAGTTCCATAAAACGCCACCCGCTGATTCCCAACCGCCGAAAACTTGATTCGGACTTTGAGGTATAGGAGGAGTGATATTTTGACCGGTTTGGGGTATTCCGAAAATCGTAGGCATATCGTTATCAAACTCAACATACAACGTATAAATTTGAACTCCGGTAATAGTTTCAGTAGCCATGAGACGCGGAGGCGTTCCGGCATTAGTTATGGTAGCGGTAATGTTAAACATTTGATTATTTTGAACAAACCAAGGAACTTGAACATCAAATGGTTCGTTGTTGTTATAGTCTACGTAAACAGTTTCAGTATGACCGTTTGACGTAAACGCAACCGCGATCGTATCAGTTCTGTGCGCATAAGTGGTACAAATAGTTACAAAACCTTCATTAGTAGATTTCGCAAGATCAATTTCCACCTGACCGTCTACTCTGTTATCCACCAAATAGCTTATTGTTAAAGTAGGATTAATCTGATTAGCCGCAGGGTTTTCGATGGCATAATCTGCGCCAAGATGTATAAGGTTAGTATACGGAACAAAATCCTGAGAATTTACAGCGCGTGGGTCAACTTCATCAATAACCATTATAAAAGCTATAGTTCTTGCTGCGGGATATCTTGTAAAATGATCTACTAACACTTCGGTAACGTCAACGGTAGTCATAACTCTGTTTGAAGATATTTCTTCAGAAAGCGCGTAAACAACGTTAGCAGGGTAATTTCCGATTGGTTCGCCAATGCCTACTTGACCAACTAACTCTAGACTTTGATTTGGCACCATTCTAAATGCAATGTTATCTGCATAAGTGGTGGCAAAAGTCATACCATCTCGAACGCCGCCTAATCTTTCATTCGGAATCGCCATAACTCTAAATCGTTGATTTTGCAAACGCCCGCCCTCGGTAGCCGCAGATACCGCAAAAGAAGCGGTAAAAGTTGGATCGTTTCTAATCCTGTCTACTTCTATGTCGGTGAGTTCGTCAAATCTTATAAACGATTCGATAATAAAGCCGATAGCGCCGGTACTCATCTGATTATTACCCGGTGATACCCAAGTTTGTAGTGGGTTATCCGAGCGCGTACGTCTAGATAAATTAGAGCGCACGCTTCTCTCTATGGGAGCTACTAAGGTTGGCTGCCAATGCGCATAAAGTGTTGTAACTTCAGCTTGACCTATTCTGTTTACAGCAAAATTCCATTGGAAATCTGCCGAGCCTGACGGAATTCTATCTTGCGGATAGGTAAACCAGCCAAGAAGTTCCCATTCTGCTCGTTCTGTTTCCGGGTTAGGCGCAGTTACCAATCCGTTGTGCATTACTGCTTGCTCGGGAACAGGTGAGCCTTCGTTGCTGTCAAATACAACTCTTCGAGTAGGTATGTTGTTAAGAGGTCTAGGATGCTGACTCGGGTCAAATATGCCGTCATTTCTAAATCTTATAACGTCTACAGCGTTAGTAATAGTAACAATAACTTGATAATTGTCGTCGTTTTCCGGGAAGAACGGGATAGCAACGTCAAAAGGTACGCCCGCCGTCGCGCTTATACCTCTTACAACTCTATACGCGCCACCTGATCTGAATTCAACATCAACAACGTCGGTCGGCTGAACGCCGTTTAAGTCTATTGTCACCGCCGTCGGGTTTGTAGTTGATTGCGTCAAAGAAGCAATACCAAATGCACTCGGAAGTCTGTTATCCAAATAGTCGAAGTGGAATCTCATACGAGGATTAACTTGACTAGCCGCTTCGTTTTCGGTTGGATAAACTCCTAAACGAATCATAGAATGATCTGCTACAACCACAGGAGTTCTATCCAAAACTATTATAAGCGCAATATCGTTCATTTCAGGATATTTTATAAAATAGTCTCTTAAAAGTTCGGTCAAATCAACCGAATAAATGTTGATATCAGGCCACGCTGTAGTGATTATATTTGAAGGCGGAGAAGAAATTGCGTTAATCATATTCGCGTTTATGGAATGAGCATTATTATTGCCTAGTCCGTCTGCCGCGTTAGTTCTTCTATACGCTACGCCGTCTTGAAGTGAAGATAAAAACGTCATATTCGGACGCACGCCGCTAATGTTTTCTGCAGGAACTGCAACCGCTCTAATCCGTGGTTGCGGAGTTAAAAATCCTGCTTCTGCTGAAAGAGTAAGTTGAAGGTCAGACGAAAAACTTCCGTCGTTTAAAAGAAAATCAATTTGCTCGTCAGTTAAAGAGAATCTTAAAAATAACTCTTGAATACGAGGAACATTACCAAATTGCGCCGCGAAATTATTGGTGCCGACGTTGATCGTTTGAATAGTGTTACCGCCGCCGTCACTACGAGTTAACGTACGTAAATTCGGATAAATAATGTTGACTGCCTGTTCGGGGGGCTGACCTATAAGATTCCAACCCGCAAAAAGCGTTACAGTACCATTAGAATCAGCAGTTAAAGCAGAAATTGGACTATTAAAATTCCAACTCGAAGTTGCCTCTTGGTTCGTAAACCAACCCGTGAAACTCCAAAACTGTCCTCTGCTTGGGTTTGGTGGTTGAGCGACAGGACCTCCGGAAACAAGATTTAAAGCGGGAACACGCGTTCCGCCATTACTGTTAAACACAACGTTTCTTGTCCAAAGCTCAACAAACCCGGGAGCGGGGTTGAGCAGATTTCCTAAAATGTTTGTAACAGTAACGTTTACATCATAGCTATCATCATTTCCGTCAGAAAAAGAAATTGGTCCAACGTTGAAAGATGTAGAACCATCGCCGCCTAAAATATTGTTTGTCGAACCCACGACAGCGCCGGTAACACCACAAGTGATTTGAACAGAAACTACGTCCATTTCATTTGTTCCGGTAACGGTAACTTCAGCCACGTTAGCGGCAGTTGCCGATCTTACAGCTGTTACATTAAAGCTTGCGCCGGTTCTTGGGTCTACGTAAGGAGTGTTAAAGTACATTTGTAATGTTGGACTTACAAGATTGTACGTTGGGTTCTCGGTTGCATAAACCCCGATGTGCACAAGGTTACTTACCTCAACACCCGCTGTGGTAGTAAGATAACCGCCGGGATTAACCTGATCTATAACAAGTATAAGAGCGATATCAAACACAGTCGGGTTATTTGTGAAATACTCAACTATTACATCAGTTACGTCAACAAGAACCAGTTGTCTGGGGCTGGTTGTAGTTGTGGTTATCACCGGTGAAATAGCATATGTGGTATTAGCGGGATAGTTGCCTGTAAGATAAAAAGGAGCATTGTTAGTCGTAGTTCTATACGCTATACCGTCTGCAATCGATGTTGCAAAAGTCATGTCTGTGGTTACGTATTGCACTTTGTCTGCCGGAACCGCCATAACTCTGAATTGCTGATTCGGCGCACGGCTTCCCTCGATTTGAGCCGCCACTTGAAGATTAACTTCAAAAGACGGGTCATTTATTATTATATTTCTTAGATTAGTATCTACAGCAAATCTTAAAAAACCTTCCATTCCAAAATGGATAGCACCTGCTGAAATTGCGTTGTTTCCTACCGGATTGTTGGCTGAAGCAGTTGAATCCGAGCGAGTACGAGTCCAAAAATTGGGTCTAAGAACCAAATCAGCATCACCGGCTATCGGTTGAATGCCCGAAAACTCCCAAAGAGTTTCTTCAATTTCCAATGCCGCCTCTGTGGCTTCCGAGTACGGCATGGCAATGGCGCCGACTACCGTTACTACCATAGCCAAAGCTACGAACAGCGAGAACAACCTTCTTTTCATAATCATAAAAAATCCCTCCACTTTAGTTGTATATAAATTATTAATTATTTACAATATTATTAACAAACAGAAACATTCAGATTCATTTTAACAAGTTTTTTGTTATTTGTCAACAATTTATACAAAAAAATTTTTAAATTTCAAAAAATTTATTGACAAATATCCAAAAATATGCGATTATATTATGAAATTAAGTTAATATACAAATTGCTTTGGCAAACATTTGTACAAAAGGTCTTAATTCCCAAAATAAAGTGAATAAATTTGTTGACAATTGCTATGGAGATGTGATATAGTAGTAGATGACGTAGTGTGCGAGAGTGTGTGGAGCGGAGTTGAGCGGAAAATTGAGCGAAAAATTGCACATGAAAATTGAACTGCTGCGGAAGGATGTAAAAGCTTGCGGAAACTTGCTTTTGAGGATGAAAAAGTGAGCGAATAAAGAAGATTAATTATAAAAAACTACATATAATAATATGGAATAACGGAGGAGAGTGTAAGCGAGATGAAAAAACTGGGAGGAAAAAGAATAATATCGCTAATGGTAATGGTAGCGTTGTTGCTAACGCAGGTGGCGTTAGTGGTGGCGGCGCCGAGTTACGAATACCCGGATTACGAATCGGAAGCGGTGGAAGCGCCGGCAGAAGTTACGCCGGTCCCGCCGATAGGAACAATTCCGACACAGGTAACGCGAGATTATTCGCAAATGAGCCGATATGAAGAAATTATCGGATATTTGGTAATGTTAGGTCTAATCGACGCGGCTGCGGCGGACACGTTCACGCAAGACGCGCGAATCCCGCGCGGAGAAGCTGCGGATATGGTGGTAAGATCAACGGGTCAATACGACTTGGCGAGAAGTTTAGACTTTTTCGGCGGTTTTGTTGACTTGCGTCCCGGCGACAGATACGCGGAAATCGTCGCGTACGCGGTTGCGACAGGAATATTAACAGGATTCCCGGGAGCGTCTCTTAATTTCGGAGATAACACGACGGTAGCGCAAGCGGCAAGAATGATAATCGGAGCGCTTGGATACGACGTTCGCGCGCAACTTTCAGGCGGCTGGCCGCAAGGCTATCTGATTACAGGAACCGAACTTCGCCTGTTCTCAGGCTTGAACGCGGCGCAATACAACGCGGAAATCTCGAAAATGGATTTCGCGATAATGTTGAACAACGCGCTAACGGTTCCAATGCTAAGACCTGTAAGATTCGCGCCGGGCGAAGATCGAATCGTGTTCCAAACGGACAGCGATATAACGCTTGAAAGCGAATTTTTGCGCGGAAACAGCTATGTTCTTAACACAGGAATAGTTGAAGCGACGCGCAGAACAACGATCGGAACTCGCGATCGTCTTGAAGATAATGAAATAGTAATCGGCGGAGTTCGCCTTGACGCGACAGGGCTAAATATGAACATTTTGAACGATTTCATCGGATACGAAGTTGAATATGTTGCGTATCACCCGCAAGCGGCACGCCTTGGCAGACTTTTGAGATTCAGAGTTACAAGAAACAATATAATCACGTATTTGACGGTTGACAACGGTCCTGAAATAGTAGGCGGAAACAGAATCGAGTTCTACGATATGAACACGGGTAGAATTCGTGATTTGCGTCTTGACCCGAACGTGATATATATCCACAATCATCGTATGTTGACGGCTGTAACGCCTGAAAGACTTGACTTTACGGATAGTAACATTACGTTGATCAACAATAACAGATCGCAAGACACTTCTATAAACATAGTAAGATGGACAACTTCACAAAGCTATATAACAGGCGGAGTAAGAGAAGCGAATAACTTCATACTTCTTGACAGCGCGCCGCACAACGGAAGTACATCAATAGACGTGCGAGAATCTGATGACCGCATAATTGTTGTAAGAGACGTTGAAGGAAATTCGGCTGACTGGAGAGATATCCGAAGTGGCGACGCTATTTCGATAATCGATTCGGAAGACGGATATTATCTTGAAATAATATTGTTGCCGCCGCCTGTAACAGGCAGAGTAACAGAAATGCAAGCCGGCGAGTGGATTGTAATCGACGGCGAGCGATTTAACGTAACAAGCCAACTTGGCGACATTAGTTTGGGCAGAGTCGGAAGATTTTTCACTAACGAAAACGGCGCGGTGTTCCGCTTTGAAGCGGGTACGATGGACTTCGTGTTTATCGCCGCAAAGACAATAAATGTAGGGCTTGACACTTCGATAAGAGTTCAAATTTACGATAACGACACCGGAATAAACGTGTTTTACGTTCACGATCGAGTGATGATTCGCGACGAAGAAGGAAGAGAAAACGTGTTCGCGAACGCTGAAGCTGCGTATCACGCGATACCGGTAGACAGAGTTGCAAGCTTGACGGTTGACGCGAACGGACGAGTTCGTGAAATCGATTTGGCGAGACCGCACGGAGGCCGTGATACCCGCGTTTACAGAAGATATGCGAGAGCGTTTAACGACGCGACTGACCGTACTTCTGCTGACGGTTTGGCGTTCAAATTTAACGATGATACATTGTTTTTCATCGTGCCTGAAAACGGTAATATAGAAGACTTTGGCGCGATTCCAAGATGGAGAGACGGGCATCCTGAGGATGTTCACGCGTTTGAATATGACTACGACACCGGATACGTAGGAGTTATAGTTATGTGGGTAGACACGGAAGCTTTGACCGATCTGACGCTTGGCCCTGATTCGACGTACGGAATCGTAACTCGAGTTGGTCAAATGATGGACAGAGCAGATCAACGAACTTTCTTCGTTGAAGGATACGCAAACGGCGAGCCGTTCAGACATACGGCAAGCCACAACCCTGCTGTTTTCAGCGAAATGGGACGAATGAGAGCCGGCGATGTTGTAAGATTTAACACGAATATCAACAATCAAGTTGTGGCAATCGAGATTCTTATATCGTTGTACACAGAGCGTGAGTTTTTCCACACAGGTTCGGGTGGAAACGACGAGCGATTCTTCGGAACTGCGATGATGCTTAGACAAGCGGTAATGTTTGACTCACCGCCGTTGCCGCAGCCGCAAGTCAGATTCCTTCAGCACGAGCTTCGAGGAAGCACAACGACAAGTCTTAACAACATGGCGACAATGCATATACATGCTGATGTTGTGAACACGCAGGATGAGAATTTCGAATTTAACAATTACTTTATTTTTGATAGATTTGACAGTTCGGTTACGATTGCGGGCGTGAATGATATTATTCCGTACAACAGAAGTCGTGAGAACGCTTCTACCATCTTCGTTGCTCGTTCTACCGTTGATGGCGGCAATCCTGCCGGCGAAACCAACATCCTCGTTATCGTCAGGGATTAATTGAAACGGAAATCAGAGGGAAATGAAAAAACTAAGGAGGCAAATAATATGAAAAAGTTTATTGCATTACTTGTCATAGTTGCAATGCTTGGCATTTATGTTCCTATGGCTGTAATGGCGACGCCGTACGAATCTGCTGTTGAAGTTGAAGCTATACCGCTGGATGAACCTACCGAAGCTGAACTTCAAGCTATACTTGACGGCATAACGTTTGATAGATTGGTTCTAACAGGCAATTTCCAAGTTCCTGTTTTAATTGATGAAGTTTCAATCAGGTGGGAATCGTCTGACGAGTGGTTAACAATTGTTAACCACCACGCTGAGGACGCGGAATACACAACTATAACCGTTAATCGTCTTCGAGAAAGCTGCGCTGACGTTATACTAACGGCGATTATTGAAGAAGGCGCTATAAAAGTTACTCGCGATTTCGCATTTACTGTTGTTCGCCGCGAAGATAACGATATTTTGGTAAATCGAGTTATTATCGACGACAACGCGGAACATACTAAAAGACGAGCTCTTAACGGTGACATCTTTAGTGAGCCGTGGGAAATAATTGACGGTGACAACGTTATAACTATCAATACTGCAAGACAAAGAGTTTTTGTTGAGTTCTTGGTGGTGTTTGAAGGCGTTGCGACTACAGGGCTAAGAGTATATACTGCTGATAATCCGAACCTTTTCGGAAATCCGGTATATATAAGCGGAACAATTCAACCGAAAATAGCGAATTATTTAAGCTTGCCGGTAGGACAATTTAACCAATATGTGCGTTTGGTGTTCCCTGCAGGCGTTGAAGCGGTTAACATGATAGCAGGTTACTCGCACCCGGGCGCAGGTCAAGGAACTCAAGAAGATATTTTTGACGCAATTACTCCGCCGCCTGCATTTATTACAACAAGCTTTACAATGCCGGCTTTTGTATTCAATCGTCCGGCAACTTGGAGCACAACACGTCCCGGAGTTTTTACTATAACTCTTAGTGATGACGGAACATATTATCGTTTTGATATTACTCCACCCGCATTCGGTACTCCTAATAATGTAACCATTAATGGAATTATTTATTGGGCGGCTGGCACTCAGATGCCTATAAGCTATCCAAGACAGCATGCTGTTCTTCCTCAACCACCACCATCTAGTGGCGGTGGAAACTGGGGCGGCGGCGGAGGCGGCGGAAACAACTGGAACAGACCTCCTGTTGGCGGAATGGATGTTCCCGGCATAAGCGATATAATGCCACGTCCGCCGGAAGATGAGCCTGTCGAAACTGAAGAATGGCCGTTTTCTGACATCGCTGATCATTGGGCGCGCAGACAAATCACTTGGCTTTACAGCCGCGGGTATGTTACAGGAATGGGCGATAGCACATTCAACCCGAACGGCGCGATGACTCGCGAGCAAATGGCGCAAATTCTCGTAAACGCGTTCGACCTTGCGCGTACAAACAACGATGCTCCGTTCAACGACGCGCAACCCGGCGCATGGTATTTTAACGCAGTTTCAGCTATGTACGATCACGAAATCTCGCATGGCGACGGACTAGGAAACTACGGCGTTGGATTAAACATCACGCGTCAAGACGCGGTTGTACTGCTTTATCGTATGTTGATAAACATGGACGCGCTTACTGAAGTTGAAGCCACTACCGCAGAGTTTAACGACTACGCGAATATCGCAGACTATGCGATTGATGCGGTTAACCTGTTCCAAACGCTAAACATCGTAACAGGCACTCCAGCAGGATACTTCAACCCGACCGCGCAAATTACTCGTGCGGAAATGTCTGTAATAATATACAGAGTTTTGGAGTTCTTGAGATAATTTGATTTAAACTTAAAAAAAACCGCCGAAAGGCGGTTTTTTTGTATTTACGCCCTACGGGCGCAAACACCACACTTGACAAAATCACACTTGATTGGTAAAATAATATAATTGAGGAGTGATTAAAATAGACTAT
>Ga0123352_10012673_pt1 | contig 13336 bp, 14 predicted proteins | sample TergutLab28metaG_FD_89700 | JGI IMG/M metagenome (GOLD analysis project Ga0123352, IMG submission 89700) | Labiotermes labralis P1 segment gut microbial communities from Petit-Saut dam, French Guiana - Lab288 P1 | ecosystem: Host-associated > Arthropoda: Insects > Digestive system > Gut ... | reverse complement strand
TAAAATTGTTGCGGAGAAATACCGCAATCAATTGAAGCACTTGCTGCTTAGGGTTAACCTTGTTTGCGGTATTGTTAATTTTGAGAAGTTGGGCACTCTTGTTTCGTAACAGGTCTAATGACAACCAAAATTCAATTCGCCACGGCACCACGCACGGCAAAAAACCCGCTCTGGGCGGGCTATATTAGCAACTGAGCAGCTACAGCTCCTAATACTCATCCAAATTATCAGCCTCAATCACCGAAATAAACTCATTCCGGTTAATCAGCTCCTCATCACTCGCTCTTGCCGCAGAAACTTTTAGCTTACCTGCCGACATTTCAGCCACTGCAAGGCTTACGGCTTTGTCTGTGTCCGCTTTTGCAAGGGCTTCCTGCCCGTCTATAATTTGCCTGGCACGTTTGGCAATAGCCATAACTATAGTATAGCGGCTGGTAATTTCGTTATCCTCTGTCTCATTTACATCATTTAATAAGTTCATCAATTCTGAGTATGAAGGACGCAACATCAAATTCATCTCCTTTAAAGTCTTCTACCAAGCCCGGATTACGGTGAGGTTTTAAAAATTCAGCCCCAACAATGGTGTTTATCCTATCCACCGCAAGGTCGACCTCCTCATTTAAAACCACATAATCATATCGGCTTATGTATTTAATTTCATTTTTGGCACGGTTAAGGCGCTGTTCTATAGTCATTTTATCCTCGGTTTGCCTGTTAAATAAACGCCTGCCAAGTTCGTCAATATCAGGAGGCATAAGGAAAATGAGTACAGCATCAGGAAATTTTTCCCGTATTTGCAAAGCTCCTTCAACCTCAATTTCCAAAACAACGATTTTACCCCGGGCTATTTCATCATCAACATACCTTCTTGGGGTGCCGTAAAGATTGCCTACAAAAACAGCATGCTCCAAAAGCCCATTGGTATCCCTTGTGGCAATAAATTCCTCTTCTGAGACAAAGAAATAATCCCTGCCGTATTCCTCGCCGGGGCGCGGCTCTCTCGTTGTCATAGAGACAGAAAGGGCGTAGCCTTTATCCGGATCCAGCCTTTTTACAACAGTGCCCTTGCCTGAACCGGAAGGACCTGATATTATAACCAGCATACCTTTTGGAGTGTTCATAAGTCAGCTTTCCTCGTTAGAAATCCTGCCTGCAATCGTTTCAGGCTGTATTGATGATAATATTATATGTTTGCAGTCCGTTATGATAACTGCCCTTGTACGCCTGCCGTAAGTGGCGTCTATAAGGAGCTTATCCTCCCTGGCCTCGCCTATAAGACGCTTTATTGGCGCCGACTCAGGGCTTATTACAGCTACTATTCTATTTGCTAAAACAATATTGCCAAAGCCTACATTCACAATTTTACTCAATATTTTGCACCTGTTCTCTTATTTTTTCAATTTCAGCCTTTAAATCCACTACAATTTGGGTTATTTCCGTATCGTGAGCCTTAGAACCTATTGTATTTACCTCCCTGTTCATTTCCTGAACAAGAAAATCCAGCTTGCGCCCTATAGATTCAGGTGTTTCAAGTATTTGTCTCATTTGCTCCAAATGAGATGAAAGCCGCGTAAGCTCCTCATCAACACAAGCCCGGTCCGAAAAAATGGCTATTTCCATTAAAAGCCTTGCCTCATCAATTTCCACGCCAATGTTTTTTAGATTATCCGATATTCGCTCTCTAAATTTTTCTTTGTAAGCTTCAACTGCTTCAGGGGCTTTTTTGGCGATTTTGCCGCTCATATGTGCTATGATACTAAGTTTATCCAAGATATCGGATTTTAGTGCAGTGCCCTCATTTTCCCGCATGGATATCAGGCTGTTTAGTGCCCCATTAACGGCCTCGAAAAGGACTTCCCTAAGTTCTGCCATGGCTTCCTCCCCATCGACGCCTTTACCTGTGGAAATTACATCAGGAAAACGGCTGATGGAAGAAATCGATATTTTATCATCTAAGCTGTAACGCTCTTTAATCGCCGAAAGGACTGCCATATAGCTGTCCGCAAGCTCAGCATTAAAAGAGATATTTACATCTACATCACCAAGGGCTTCATAATTTACAAAAACATCAGTTTTACCGCGGCTTATATGGGCTTGAAGGGTTTTTCTAACCGCGTCCTCAAGACCGGATAAAATCCTTGGGAGTTTTACGGAAATATCGTTATATCTATGGTTTACAGACTTTATTTCAACAACAAATTTGCGGTTATATTTGCTATATTCGCCCCGACCGTAGCCGGTCATACTTTTTACCATAGCTTACCTCTCTCAAATGAGCCTAATTAAATTAGTATACACCATTAATACGCCTGTTGTCAAATCTTAGAAAAACAGGTATAATTAGTATGGCAACAATGCATAACCTAAGTTGAAGCAAAAAGCGGCATAGTCGTTTAAGACCAAAATGGTCTGTAACTAGTTATGCACCATTGCCGTATTAATAATAATGTTTTCTTACAAAAATATTAAAAACTATAAGGATATATTATGCCATTAGACGGAATTGTTTTATCAAATATAGCCAAGGAAATTGAAGATACTGCTTTAGGCTTAAGGATAGATAAAATCCATCAGCCTGAGAGGGATGAGGTGGTGCTTTTACTTAGGAGTCACCGGCTGCTCCTTTCGGCAAACCCTACAAGTCCGAAAGTATGTTTTGCAGACACCGCAGGTGAGAATCCTATGCAAGCCCCTCTTTTTTGCATGGTTTTGCGTAAACATTTAGCAGGGGGAAAGATTGTTCGTATAAATCAGCCTGGCTTTGAGCGGATATTGGAAGTCAGTATCGAATCTATAAACGAAATGGGTGATTTGTCTAAAAAACAGCTTATAATCGAAATTATGGGCAAACACTCCAATATTATACTGGTTGACGAAAAAGGTGTTATTATTGACTCGGTTAAGCGGGTTTCACTGGATAAAAGCTCTGTGCGCCAAGTCCTGCCCGGGATGGCTTATGTTTACCCTCCGGGACAGGATAAGCTGGATCCAAGAAGTACTGTGAAAGAGGATTTTTTGGCTAAAATAGGGACTTTAACCGCCATGAAAGCAGGGGAAGCGATTTATAAATCCTACAGCGGGATAAGCCCTCTTGCGGCTAGTGAAATATGTATACGAGGGAATATAAATCCATCGGATTTTGTCGGGACAGTGGATTTAGGAGTCCTTTATGAAGCATTTAATAAAATCTTTGCTGATATAAAAAATCATATCTACTATCCTAAAATTTATATGGAGGATGGCGGGAAAATAAAGGATTTCAGCTCTATTGACTTAAAGATGTGGCATGGTCTTGAAAATACCGGTTACAACAGTATCTCAAAGCTTATAAACGATTTTTACCGGCAGAAAGATGCATATTACAAACGAAGTCAAAAAACACAGGACTTAAAAAAGCTTGTGGCAAACCATGTGGAGCGGTTATCAAAAAAGAAGGAAGTGTTGTTAAACACCCTTGAGGAGATTAAAAACAGGGACGAGATTAAACGCAAGGGTGAGCTTATAACTGCCAATATTTATGCCATCAAACAGGGGCAGACAACGGTTTCTCTCATCAATTTTTATGAAGATGAAGCACCTCTGGTCGAAATTGCCTTAGACGCTGCTAAAACTCCCGCGGAGAATGCCCAAAGTTACTTTAAAAAATATAACAAGCAAAAACGTACCTTTGAAGCGGCAAATGAGCAGCTTATAGTGGCTGATGAGGATTTGTACTACCTTGAATCTATATTAAACGGCTTAAATACTAATCTTTTGGCACAAGATATAGAAGATATCCGCCAGGAGCTTAGGGAGCAAGGCTTTATTAAGAAAAATCCTGCTCCACTTAAAAAACCCAAGCAGCAGGCAAAAAAGTCAGCCCCAATGCGCTTTAAATCAAGTGACGGCTTCGAAATTTATGTAGGCAAAAGCAATAAGCAAAATGATGAGCTTACTATGGAGTTTGCTCAGGGAAGTGATTTGTGGCTCCATACTAAGAATATTCCCGGTTCTCATGTTATTGTGCGGACGGAGGGAGCGGCTTTGCCTGACAAAACAATAGAGGAAGCGGCGCATTTAGCCGCATATTTTTCCAAGGGGAGAGGGGCAAATCTTGTCCCAGTGGACTATACCAATCGTAAAAATGTGAAGAAGCCGGGAGGAGCAAAGCCGGGTATGGTGATTTATAATACCTATAATACAGCATATATCACACCGGATATTGCTGTAATTGATAGGATTAATGAGTATAATGAAGTTTATTAAATTATGGGAGGTAGCAAAATGGTAAAAATCGGTAATCTCTATATGTTAGATGTTAAAGGACCCGGGACAAATCCCTACAATGTTGTCCTTATTGACAACAACGGTGAGCTGATAATGGTTGACGCAGGGCTTCCAAGCCTTACTGACTGTTTGAAAAAAGAAATTGAGGCTTGTGGGTTTGATATTTCCAAAGTTGAAAAAATTATCATAACCCACCAAGACCTTGACCATGTAGGCTCACTAAAGGACATTAAGGTGATTAATCCAAATGTGGAAATAATAAGCCATGAAACCGAGGCAGCGTATATCGATTGGAGTAAGGAACCTGTTAAACTTACTCAAAGAAAAGCCGGCTACGGACAAATGAGCGATGAAGAAAAAGAAGAATTTGACAATTTTTACAAAACTTGGGAGGGATGCAAAATCCCTGTAGACAAAGTGACAGGGGACAATGCAACAGTGGGTAAAGGGGATAATATACTCCTTATACATATCCCAGGTCACACTCCCGGTCATGTTTGCGTATATGTAAAGAGCGAAAAAGCCTTGATAACAGGGGACGCCATACGAGGTGAAAACGGCACTCTCCTTGGTCCCAACCCAATATTTACACAATATATGGACATGGCTTACGAATCCCTTAAAAAACTCCATAATTTGGATATAGAGAAGATACTCTGCTACCACGGCGGACTTGTGGACAAAGATGCTCTAAAACAGCTTAAGGAGTTAAAATACGAGGCATAACAATGAGGTATAAAATGACTAAAATAGCTTTTTTATCAGAAGGACGTATTAATATTTTGGAGATTTTAGATGGAGATACTTCTCCACAGCTTTTAAATTGTATGATTGCCGATAAATACAAGGAGCGCGAACGGGAAATCCGCCTTAAAAACGAGTGGAAGCATAGTGGTGCCGGTGCTATGTTCACCGGCTCATACCTCCCTGATATGCCTGATTCGGATATGATGCGCCTTGCCATAACAGGACTCTCAAAAGGGGTTGATGAGCGGCTTATTTACGCCATAAATTTTGAAAACGGCGGCGGGGTTTATTTTAAGCCAATAGATCAAGAGGAGCTTGAAACCCCTATACTTGTTAATATGAAGACCCGTTTTTACGAGCTTGACATAAACCCCTCAGGCAATATTGCCGTATCCTGTGCCGAGGGTTATTTTGAACGGCATATAGCACTCCTAAAAATCGAAGGCAATGACCTGCGGATTATCACCGAAGGGGACAGTTCCGACTGTAACCCTAAATGGTCTAAAAAAGATGGGGATAAATTGTATTACGACAGCGCAGGCATTGCATTTGACAATGCCGGTAATTTTGCAGGCTATGGCCCTCGCAGCATTTACTCACTACATACAAAAACCGGGGATTTTGAGGAAATTTTGACAGGGGACAAATACGATTATTCAAGCCCTTTTGAGGATAAAAACGGGTACTTGTACTATATCCGCCGCCCTTACAAGCAAAGTAGAGACAAAATGAGCTTTAAAGATTTTGTACTTGCGCCATTTAGGATATTACGGGCTTTTGGTGCCATGCTTGATTTATTTACCCGCCGCTATACAGGGGAATCCTTGAAAACATCAGGTGCTAATCCGGCTAAGCTGGACACAAAATCCCCTCAGCAAATTTTTATAGACGGCAACTTATATGAAGCGGACAAAATCCTTAAAGAAAACGCCGCCGCAGGGGATAAAAACCCGGGCTACGCCCCAAGGAGCTGGGAGCTTGTTAAAAGGACGCCGGAAGGGGAAGAGCAAGTGGTGCAAAAGTCTGTTATGAGCTATATGGTGACGGATGCCGGGATAGTTTATTCAAATGGCAAATATATTATTTCGGATACAGGAGCGGTTAAGGTGCATTTAGCAGGGAAGATTTGCGAGGTGTAGTATGGAAATTAGAAAAGCAAAGCCTGCGGATATAGGTCTAGGAGAGTCGAACCTTGAACGCTCCTAGACCTAAGTAGGAATGCTGTGGGATTTTATGAGAAAATGGGGTTTATAATTGATTGTGAGCAAGAGCATGAAAAAGATGATGAGATTGTGTGGATGAGTTGTTTTATATCTTAGAATTAAAATACTCCTTTGCAACTTTTAGCTGTTTATGCAGTATTATATGCCAAAGTTTTCCTTTTATCTCTCCACTTCCTTTGGAGACTTTGGTAAATTTTGGTGTACCATCTTCGCTGTCTTTGCGGTAGAAATAGTGGTCTGTGTCTTTATACAGTTCCCAGCCGTCTCGTTCACAAAATCGCCTTAAATCTCTCCACGACGGCATTCTATTAAGTCTCCTATTTTTTGAGGATCATTTAAAATCAAGACCTTAAACACATAGGGGATATGTCCTTGCCTGTCACCTCTTGACCAAAAAGCAAAGTCATTATAATAGTCTTCGGCGTATTCAAGGATAGTGTGTGCCAGTTTTAATAAAGCCTCCCGCTCATTAGTACCGTTTTCAACTAAATCAATTTCATCTAAGGTTATGGTAATCGAGCCGTCATCTTCACCCAATATCTCAGCGTGAAACTTGTAAACAGATAAGATATTTTCAAGAACCCCCAAATCAGCAAGAAACATATAATCTCTGGTTCTTTTGATAAACTGCGGTCTTTCACGAATTACGGAATCGACAACGGCACTCCATTCATTACGTACCTGAGTAGCATTTATTGCAACCATTTTATTCACCTTCCTTACTACACCTCCATTATAACATAAAAGCGTACACTTTGGCAATAGTGTACGCAAATATTATATGGAATGTAATTAGTAATTATTCAAACCTCAAAGGTTGATACCACGACTATTAACTTATTTGCTTTAAATAATCGCTCAATGAAATTACTTTACCTGGAAAATGCTTATTAACTTTCTTGAATAAACGATCATCGCTTGTGATTAAAGTGCAATGGCATCTTATGGCGGCTTCAGCTATTATTGAATCGTTAATATATTTAGCCTTATAGTTGTAAATATCAATATACATATCACCTTTGGCTCCTGATGTTTCTGGAATTAGCATACTTCCATCTAATCTCCAATGTTTAGGACGAAGGGTTGCAAAACTAGAAATGAGCTTAATATCTAGTTTCTCAATAATATTAAGCACCTCATCAGCGTTGTCAGGTCGCTCTCATGCTTTAGGATTTTCGTAAAGTGAGCATAGCTCATCGGATTTGCTGGAATCGGCTAAATCGCTTAACACATTCGTATCCAATCCCACCCCAAAAAAGCCACTAATTCTTTGTGACCTTACTTGATTGGTTTTAACAACAAACTACCTACCCCGCGTCGTCAGCAGTGCCTCTTTAAGTTCCGTCTCAATTTTCTCAAGTTCGGTTGTAGCCGCAGCCCGTTCTGCCTTACCTTTTTCTTGTATATCAATTATACCGTAAATCGTGTCCAGTAAATCCTGATTAGTTTTCTTAATTGTATCGATAGACACAATGCTGCGCTCAGATTCCCGTGCAACTTCAAGGGAGCCTTGCTTAAGCATTTCACTGTTTTTACGAAGGAGGTCGTTGGTAACATCGGTTACACGTTTTTGCGCCTCAAGTGCGGTCTTTGAATTAGCTAAGCCCAGGGCAATAACCATCTGATTTTTCCAAAGAGGGATGGAATTTACGATAGATGACTGTATTTTATCCACAAGCTGGGCAGCATTGTTTTGGATAAGCCTTATTTGGGGTGCCATTTGGAGAGATATTGTACGGGTCAGGGTTAAATCGTGTATCTTTTTTTCAAAACGGTTGGCGGCGTTTAGGGTATCGTTGTATTTTTGGGCGTCAATTTCCGCGCCGGAATCTTCCGCTTTTGCCTTCATTGCAGGGAGGGTTATTTCGTTTATTTCCTTAATTTTTTCATTGCCGGCTATGATGTATAGGCTTAATTCTTTAAAATAATTGTAATTATTTTCATACATTGCGTCAAATATTTCAATATCTTTAAGAAGTGTGCGCTGCTGCCCCTCCAATGAGCCTACGATTTTATCGATATTAGTCTCAGCCTTTGAATAATTTGCAACCGCCTTGTCAAAAGATTTTTTAGGACCTGAAAAAAGCTTGGCAAGCCCTTTTTTTTCATGTTCCCCATCATCAACATTTTTTATCTCAACCACTAAATCCGAAAGAAGTTTCCCTGCCATGCCTAAGTCTTTAGTACGTACAGTATTAAGTACAGAATCAGAAAACTGGGCAATCTTATTTTGAGGTGCTAAACCGTAGGTTATAACCATATTAGAGTCGGTAATATCGATTTTTTGCACAAAATCCCTAACCATTGCCTGCTGCTCAGCTGTGAGAGAAGAAACAGCTAAAGAGGTATCAACATCTTTTTGCGTGTCTTCCAAGGTACACTTAAGCTCCTCTTCCTTAACTTCTTTATCAATATTTTCAGCAGATGGGAAAAGTTCTAATTTTATTTCGTCCATATTTGACCTCCATTTGTGGTTGGAGATTGCTTCGCCTACGTCCCGCAATAGGCTTGTAACGAAAGGGCAGTTTGGTCGTCATTGCGAGGACAACACGCAAAGCATGTTAGGACGAAGCAATCTAAAAACATAATTGTAAACATTATAACTCATTTAATATCTCTTGACAATGATTTATAGTATGTTGTATCATGTTGTAAATGCTATGATGGTGCAAAAGGGTTGTATCGCCCTTTCTCAGAGAGGGGTACAGACAAATTTAGTTCATTAGAACTAAATTTCTCTAGGCTGTGAATACCCCAAAGGGTACAGTTCCTATTTTCACACCGGAGCTTTCGTGTTGAGATGGTTTATTGCTTCACCGATTAAATATTAGACAAATATTGACAAAGCTTTTATCTAAAATTACCGTCAATATTGGTTGATATTTAGTTGGGGTAAGCAATTGTTAGGCACGGACGGATAAGGCACGTTACAGCCTTTATGAGCGGCGTTTGTCAAAAACGCAATCAGGGTGGTACCGCGGAAAAATCTTAACTTCGCCCCTATTTAGGGCGGAGTTTTTTGTATGGAGGAATTTTATGAAAGATGTACTTGAAAAAATTAAGGCGGAAGCACTAAGTGTAGCTGAGGATTTAAAAGATTTAAAGGGCTTGGATGAACTTAGGGTTAAGCTTCTGGGCAAAAAAGGCTCCCTAACAGCAGCCCTTAAAAGCCTTGGAGGGCTTTCAGCGGAAGAACGTCCCGCAATGGGTCAGATGATTAATGAAGTCCGTGCCGAAATTGAAACACTCCTTAGTAAAAAGCAGGAGGAGCTTGGCTCACTTGCAATGAACCTGGCTTTAAAATCCGAAAAGCTTGATGTTACTATGCCCGGCACACGCCCTTACGAACTTGGCAAAAAGCATCCAATGACTTTAGTTACAGATGAGCTTAAGGATATTTTTATAGGGCTTGGTTACGAAGTTGCGGAAGGACCTGAAATAGAGGAAGAATACTATAGTTTTGACGCCCTAAACACCCCTAAGCACCATCCGGCAAGGGATGAACAAGATACTTTTTATGTGGAAGCTGCCAGCCCATGCTGCTTCGTCCTTCGTACTCAAACCTCACCTGTACAAGTCCGCACAATGGAGAGCAGAAAGCCCCCTATTAAAATAATCGCCCCCGGCCGGGTGTTTCGCAAAGATGAGGTGGACGCCACTCACTCCCCTGTTTTTCATCAGTTAGAGGGGCTTGTTGTGGATAAAGGCATAACAATGGGGGATTTAAAAGGGGCACTGTCTCTCTTCGCTAAGGAGTTATTTGGCGGTAGCGTAAAAACCCGCTTTAGACCTCATTATTTTCCATTTACCGAGCCTTCGGCTGAGATGGATGTATCCTGCTTCGCTTGTGAAGGTAGGGGCTGTCGTATTTGCAAAGGCAGCGGCTGGATTGAGCTTTTAGGCTGCGGCATGGTTCACCCTAAAGTCCTTTCTATGAGTGGGATTGACCCGCAAATTTATACCGGCTTTGCCTTTGGTATGGGTCTTGAGCGGGTTGCTATGCAGCGTTACAATATTACGGATATGCGCCTGTTGTATGAAAACGATGTGCGTTTTTTGAAGCAGTTCTAAGGGGGGATTAAAATGAATATACCGATAAATTGGCTTAAAGACTATGTTGATATTGACTTGGAAACCGATGAAATTGCTGAGGGGCTTACCATGTCCGGTACCAAAGTTGAGGCAGTTGAATATAGAGGCAAGGATTTCCGCAATGTTGTTACAGGCAAGATTACAAAAATTGAAAAACACCCGGATGCCGATAAACTGGTGGTTTGCCAGGTCGATATTGGTAAAGGAAAGGCAGTACAAATAGTCACAGGTGCTACTAATGTAGCCGTTGGGGATTTTGTCCCCGCCGCACTTGATGGTGCAATTTTAGCCGAAGGTAAAAAGATTAAAAACTCGGCACTGCGCGGGGTGGAGTCCCAAGGCATGCTTTGCTCTATTGAGGAGCTGGGCTATACAAAAGCGGACTATCCTGAAGCCCCGGAGGATGGCATTTATATCTTCCAAAACGAGGTGGAGCTTGGTGTTTGTGCCCTTGAACTCCTCCAAATAAAAGAGGATATAATTGAGTTTGAAATAACCGGTAACCGTCCGGACTGTTTTTCTGTTATAGGAATAGGGAGAGAAATCGCCGCAGCCTTCGATAAAAAGCTGAAATACCCTGAGATTACAGTGGATGAAGTAAAAGGCGAGGGAGCCGCTGATTACGTAAATATTGAAATAAACTCACCGGATTTATGCCCGCGTTACGCCGCAAGGGTGGTTAAAAATGTTAAAATTGAGGAAAGCCCCCTGTGGCTTAGGCATAAGCTTTCCTGCTCAGGGATACGCCCCGTAAATAACATAGTCGATATTACCAATTACGTTATGCTGGAGCTTGGGCAGCCATTACACGCCTTTGATTTAACAGGTGTTGCTGATGGTAAAATCATAGTACGCAACGCCGCTGACGGGGAGATGATTACGACCCTTGACGGTGTAGAGCGCAAGCTGGACTCCTCTATGCTTGTAATTGCTGACCCGGTAAAAGCTATAGCTGTTGCAGGGGTTATGGGGGGCGAAAACTCCATGATTTTAGGCAATTCCGCCGCGGTTATATTTGAATCCGCTAATTTTAACGGTCCCAATATACGCCAAACCTCCAAAAAATTGGGCATCCGCACGGACGCTTCAAGTAAATATGAAAAAGGGCTTGACCCAAATATCTCTATGGATGCGCTTAACAGATGCGCCCAGCTTGTAAACTTGCTTGGCTGTGGTGAGGTAATAGAAGGAGTTGTTGACTGCTACCCACAGCCCCGTCATGAGCGGCAAGTTGGCTTCGACCCGGCACGGATAAACGCTCTCTTAGGCACAAATATCTCCGAGAAGGATATGTATGCTTATTTAGGAAGACTTGGCATATCCGCGGCAGATAAAAAAGCAGCTATACCTACATTCCGTGCCGATTTAGAGATGGAGGCGGATATAGCCGAGGAAATAGGGCGTATTTACGGCTATAATAATATCGAAACCACTTTAGGCAGCGGCGGGCAGACAGCCGGTAAACTTAATCAAAAACAGCATATAGAGCGGCTTATTAAAACAAATATGACCGCTATGGGATTTTCAGAAGCTATGGGTTATTCATTTGAAAGCCCTAAGGTCTTTGATATGCTTAGGCTTCCTGCTGACTCAAAGCTTAGGGAATCGGCTGTTGTTAGAAATCCTTTAGGTGAAGATTTTAGTGTAATGCGTACTACGACTTTAAATAACATGCTTAAAAGTCTATCAACTAACTATAACAGACGAGTTGATGAGGCTATGTTATTTGAGCTGTCAAAGGTGTATCTGCCAAAGGCTTTGCCGCTCACAGAGCTGCCTGACGAGGTTGATATGCTGAGTATAGCATTCTATTCAAAAGATAAAAAGAAGGATTTTTACTATCTTAAAGGGGTTTGCGAAGCTTTCTTTGAGGCGGTTGGAATTGGAAACAAGATCCAAGTTGAACCTGAGATAAATCTACCTTTCATGCACCCTGGCAGATGTGCTGTCCTTAGTGCTTTTGGAGGTGGAATTGGCTTTTTAGGCGAAGTTCATCCTGAGGTGTTAAAAACCTATGAAATAGGTCAAAAAGTGTATCTTGCGGCTATTGTGTGTGATATGATATACGAAAAAGCTAATTTAACAAAAGCTTATAAACCTCTGCCTAAATATCCGGCTATAACCCGTGATATTGCTATGGTTGTAGGGGATGATACCCTTTCAAGCCAAGTTGAGAATATTATAAGAAAACGTGGGGGCAAGCTGTTAGAGTCCGTTAAATTATTTGATGTATATAAAGGTGAGCAAGTAGGTGAAGGGTTGAAATCCATGGCTTATTCCATAGCTTTCCGCGCTGCTGATAAAACTTTGACCGATGATGAAGTTGGGGAGAAAATGGAGACAATACTTACATCCCTTGAGAAAGAGTTAAAGGCTAATTTAAGAGACAAATAAGATTTTTACTTGACCGCAATCCCTTTGCATGATACTCTAAAGAAAAAATAATATATATGGAGGAATATTATGCCACTTATTCATGTACGTGCTTACGCGGGAAGAGATTTAGAAACCAAGAAAAAAGCAGCCGACGCAATGGTTAAAGCTGCTTGTGAGGCTATGGGCGCACCTGAAACCTCATTTACCGTAATCTATGAAGATATTGAGAAAGAATCGTGGGAGGAAGTTGTAACAAAGCCGGTAATCGAGCCTTTACGCGATAAAATGCTTATTGAGCGCGGGGTAGCTGTTAAGTAAAAAAGATTACGGTCATTGGGCCGACGAGCGGGAACCCATTAAAGCAAAGCTTTAATGGGCTGGTCGTTCGCTACCAACACGCTTCGCGCATTAGCCTGCCCGCCCAAGCACCCCGGGTAGCGGAAGCCTGAAGCAATCTCAGATACTACTCATTCTCCTCAAAAACAATATATTGCATAGACACGTTTAAAATATTGCTTATCCCCATAACGACCTTAAGAGTAGGATAACATTCCCCTTCCTCGATAAGAGTGAGAAAATTTGGGGTTATTTCCAAAAGCTCCGCAAGCCTATCCACTGATAAGCCTGCGGAT
>Ga0123352_10012672_pt1 | contig 13336 bp, 8 predicted proteins | sample TergutLab28metaG_FD_89700 | JGI IMG/M metagenome (GOLD analysis project Ga0123352, IMG submission 89700) | Labiotermes labralis P1 segment gut microbial communities from Petit-Saut dam, French Guiana - Lab288 P1 | ecosystem: Host-associated > Arthropoda: Insects > Digestive system > Gut ... | reverse complement strand
CATTACCGCACTCACAAGCGTCCACCACCTGTCTCTATCCTGGGCCAGCCCAATCCAGTCCATATACCCACATCCCACCTCCTGGAGATCCATCCTAATATTATCCACCCATCTATGCCTAGGTCTCCCAAGTGGTCTCCTTCCCTCTAGTTTCCCCAGCAAGACCCTATAAACCCCCATGTCCTCATTAGTTTACAAATTCAGAAGATGGCAAAAATATATCTTATTATCACAATGCAAAACAACAATACAATTTTTTTACTTTTTAATATGCATATAAGCCACATTTTCAGCTTTACCTGATGTCATGGAGTAAGTACCAGTACTTCTATTTTGTCATGAGTTGAGAACTAGTACTATTTTACAAGAAAAATGACTGTAAATGCATATTCAAGATTACATGTAAGAGTACATATCTCAATTACTCTGTATTGTACACTGTCATGAATTACGTGTTATGATTAAAACTTTATATATGAATGGTACTCACAGCTGTCTGATTCCCGAGGTTTCTTTGATGCTTCATTATTTCCAGTGGCATTCGTTTCATCTGTTAAGACACAATAAACACATATATGCTGCATTATCGTTGCAACTTAAGTTTACTGTTTCCCTAAATTCAAAATATGCGCAACATGCCTCACACAATAGGAATATGTCACACTTCTATCACTATCATGACTGAAATGGCACATGTAGCAGGGAACATACTTTTCACCAGTCACCAATCCCTCAATAACTATGACATTTATAAATTTTCTACCAATTCACTGTGGCAATGAGAGGTTACATATTTCACATATTTACAAGCAATGATATACATAACAGCACTTACCACCAACACAATTAAACACTTCTACTCTCTCACATTATGTAACATGCTGCATGAATTGCAAAGATATGACAAAGCTATGGCAAGATATGACAACAACAGATACATAACACATTTTGCTCTTATAAAAATAATATTTAACACACCTGCAATAACAATCAAATGTAGAAAAGTGAACGACTAGCAACATATGCAGTGGATGCTTGAACTACGTTACAGTGTTCTGGCTAAAGTAATATACTAAATATAAGCAGCATTATAAAGTTCCTTATACAGAGGCTTGTGCAGAAGTTGCTATAAGTTTTCTGCCCCTAACAAAACATCACACTGTCCTGAACTACAAGTACCTCACAGCAAGCAGGCATAGTGTTATATTACTGTATTAACATGTCTATTACATTCTCCACACATGGTAATAGCAAAGATGTCCCTGGACACCATGCCATGAGGACACATGTGATGAGATGAGGTACAAATATAAAATTTCTTAAGCTTCGAACTAGACAGAGTTGCATGGTCAGCTTTACTCTCTAGCAGCATTACTCCTATGGAAAGTACAGCCAGTACCTATTGGATGGGAGGTTGGGTGTATGCCAGAATAATACTGGATGAATATGGTCTGAAAAGAAGTTATCACTACTTCCACTGCCACAAATTTAACATCAGTTCTCCAGTTCACTACTCATGGCAAGATAGGCAATGTCTGTATGTATAATGTAACATTCAAGCATGTTCATGTAACGCCTGTTGCAGCAAAAAAGCAGTATTACATATTCCAAGAGCGTGCGTTTGCAGCCTTATACTCAGCGTGAAATGTGAAGGTACCATATTGTCATCTGTTGCCTACCTTGTTCTACAATATTTTTCCACATTATCTCATAAATGGAACGATTATTGAAAAAACGTTATTGGATGTAAAATGTGTGTTTCAGTTTCCTCTACAACTTTTGTATGAAACATTTCTCAATCTAAGAATAACTGAAGGATATATGATCCAAAATTGTATTGGTCTTCAAGTAAAGTACCCATTATTCTTGTCCAGTTTTAATGCAGCTTATATTTTCTCAAAAGACTTTTAAAAATATTTGTATATCAAATTTCTTAAAAATCTGTCCAGTCGGAGCCCAGGTCTTCAATGCTGACAGACAGACAGCTGGACAAGATGAAGCTAACAGTCACTTTTTGCAATTTTGCAAAAGTGCCTAAAAATGACTGAGCTCTTGCTTTAATATCCATACTTGCTCTGGGTAAATGTTACCTCCTTATAGTCAATCAAATTCCTTCATTTTCAAAACTATCAGACTAAATATGGCAAATCACAATTGCCAAGTTACCTCTGCATGTACACATACATGCAACTGCAAGGGACTGACTGACCAGAACAGTTATGCGGGTAGAACATGTTCTGACAGGCATGGAACCTGCACTGAACCTTCATTTGGAACATTCCAAACTCCTAAATAACATGTCATGCTTCAACAGTGACAGGGTCGTGTTGATTAGCGGAGAATTATTACTGGTCATCGCAGAGCACATATCTTTTATATTAATTTCTGTACTTCTCTCTCTTTCTGTATTGTAGTTACTTCACAAAATCAGAATTGCAAAAATGAAGAACGATAAGGCCGATTTAATCACACATGCTGCATTATCCACCAGAGTTTGCCACATGAATTCCTCTCCGTACAGGTCAACAGGATATTTCTATCAGAACTACCCATCTGTTTCTTCATCCATTTCCTGAAATGCCACATACTCTCCACCATAAGTGTATGACCTCCAGTTGATGGGCTAACGAAACTGTGATGATAATGATTCACTGTATATTGCTGGAAGCCAGCACTGGGCCCCACAGAAGGTACTCCAATAATTGGAGAATATGTTTAAGCCACAAAGGATCACTTATTGGCAACCTGCAGCAAAGTTGTCCCACTTGAATCCAGTATTTTCATTAGGAACAACTCCTGTGTTGTACTGCATATTTCACTGAACATGCCCTGATGAGCCAAGGTGATTTGTGCAACTGGTGAAGTGAATGTTGTTGACATCCAATGTCATGGCAAATCCTCCATTTGTACATATACCAGATGGCTTTATTTATCTGAATGACATCTTTCACTGGATGAAAAAGAGATATGAGAATGAAGAACAAGAATGTGAAAAAATATATGTTCTGGAATAATATGTAGGGTTCTTAGCACATAACAACCAAGAGATGTTAGATAGACATGACACATATTGTGTAATGTACAAATTCCAAACACATTACACAGCCAAGAGGTGCTACAGAAACACAGCAGATTTTGAACAATTTGAAAAAATTATAACACAATTAGAGGTGCTGAAAGATATGACTGATGTCACGCAGTTTGGACTGGGTGGCAACATGTTACAAGAGTCAAAAGCTGCTAGCGACATACCACAGATGTTGCATGCTTTGGAGAGTTCAGCAACATTGGAGATACCAGGAACATAATTATGATGACAACAGGTACTATATATTCTGAAACAATGGTACACATTCTGAGGAGGCTGGCAACCTACTACACAGCCAAGACTACAGTCAACACTATGCTTCAAAAACTGCATATTTCTGACAATGATACAGTTACCTCCAACTGTCATAATGTTTACCAAAGAAGGATGACCTATGTGAATTATCACAGATCAGCGAGAAACTGCACCTCATGTTATCTGTCCATTTTTTAATGTTTGTCATCCCCGTTGTGAGGCACTCACTGGCCTCCCTCCGCTGCATCTAGTGATACAGGGGGAGGTGAGGTTGGTGGCACTTCGCCTCTGGAGTTTGGGGTGTTGGTCTTACCTTCACCCCAATCAAGAATATATTTGCATACTGATGTGACTTCAGAAGTCAGATCCCATATTTAATATAGGGGTCGACATTATGAAGCCAGTCTTTAATCTGGAACCCAAATATAGAGTCACTATGTTAACTATAGAGGAATGGGCCAGAGGCCCCAGGACTCCTCCTGCGGTTGAAGGGCTTGTCTGGTTTACAGACGGGTCCAGGACTGCAGAAGGGACCGGGGCTGAGGTCTATGGACAATCTGCAGACAGAGGGCTCAGCATCTCTCTAGGAAAACATGCTACAGTATTTCAGGCTGAAGTATACGTGACATTAGCCTGTGTTCATGAAATTGAAACCCAGGACCAGCCAGAGAAATATGTTAGTATTTGCTCTCATAGTCAGGTGGCTCTGAAAGTGTTTTAGGCTGCCAAAACAACATCCCTTTCATACGACAGTGCCAGAAGGCGTTGAATAATATCTCTACCCACCACACTGTGGCACTATATTGGGTCCCCGGACATGCTGGAGTGAGAGGAAATGAAATCACCGACAAGTTCGCAAGGGATGTTCTGTTCAACAGTTTGTTGGACCTGACCTTTCTTGGGGCTATCTAGGCAGAATATGAGAAGAAAGACAAAACGCTGGATGGAAAACCAGCATCTGGTATTTTGGCATGGTCCTTTTAGTACACAGACACAGGCTTGAAAACTGATCTCTGGCCCAGACCTGGCTACAAGGGCCCGATTACTGTCCTTTAATAGGATGCAATCCAGGATTGTTAATGGCCTGCTTACTGGACATAACACTTTGAGAAGACACTTACATATAATGGGGCTGAGTAATAACCCAATTTGTAGGAAATGCAGTACTGAGGAGGAAACCTCAGTCCACATTTTGTGTGAGTGTGAGGCCTTGGCCTCACTTGGACATACATATCTGGGTACCTTCTTTTTGGACCTAAGAGGATATTAGGAAACTAAGTATAGGGGCCATCTGGAACTTTACTAAAGGAACAGGGCTCCTTGAACTTAGTATAGAACATGAGGCACAAAGGGCCTGTCTTAAGGCCTAGGTGCATCAGGCCTGGAAGGGCTCGAACCCAAATACCATTCAATTTAATTCAATTCAATTCAAATCCCCATTGTGTTAATACTGATACATAATAATGAAACATATCATTATCTATCCAGGTGAATGAATGAATGAATGGTATAGAGGGAGGGGTTTAGAAAAAGGAATTTGTTTTCTAGAATATACATGAAAGAGAATACTCTTGAAACACACAAGATGTCATAATTCCTAACAATTCTGAAGAAACCGAAATGTGTATCAACAGCAAGCATATTCACAGATACTGAGAAACCACTGAAATTTCAACTTGTAGTATAATACATACAGCATGTAATCTAGTGCTAAAACTTATTAGAAGCCATTATCAAAGCTACATTAAGAAGGTTAATTGTGCACTACTACTTCTGTCAAGACACAAATACACTGAAATAAGACATGAAGAAAGTTGATCAGATGAGGAAGCAACAAACATTAAAGTTTAAGCATGTAATGCAATTTGTTAGGGCAGTGCATTCACAGCAGTGTTGCTGAGGATTTAGGTCTTCTAGGATGACACACCATGCACCATGGTGTATAATTATCTATGTTTTGTAGGATCATAGTGCTTTCATCTTCAGGAACAAGTAGGGAAGAGAAGGACTGCTTAACCCCACAGATAAAGATTCAAATTTTCCGGTCTGTTATGCAATGTTGACTGTAAATAGGTACTGATGTCTCAGACAATTATAGTGCCTTTTTTGGGGGGAGGGTCAAGCAAGCCTAAAAGAGTATGACTGCTTGACCCTGAAGATGGGAGGCACTAAATCCTTTGAAACATCGGTAATTATTTACAGTTGACATGGTGTAACATCCCATGGTAATCAACTATAGTACAGTCTAAATTCATACATTAAAGTTAATATTTTGAAGAATCTCAGACAACTGTCAGTATGCACCCAGGCCTACTTTATACCGATATATTAAAAAGCATTACAGTCATATCTGGGAAGGCAACTCTGACATTCAAATTATCAGTAAACAAGTCTGCATGAGATTCTAGGTTGTTGTCATGGTGGTATTGAGATTATGGTGTTCTGGGACACTACACCTTCTAGTATGGTAGATAGGTACTGATGTTTCAAACTTGTTGCCACCATCTTGAGGGTGGAAAAAGGAAGATGGATGCAGCAAGCGTTTCCAAAATGTTGGCATCCATTTACCAAATTACACTGGATCACACGTCAGAAGACCATAATCCGAAGGTACTGTTATTATTTCCATACACCTGAACTTTGGAATCTTAAATTTAAATTTTTTAACAAACAGTAACCTCACAAATTTCTTCCTTGAATTACAGACTGTTTCACAGGACTACCCAAAAGCCAATTAAATTACTGAAATAAGTCATTTAATTAGCACACCAACTAATGCACATACATAAAATTTTTACATAAAATCATTTAAAATCACTCCAACATGTTTTGATCCTAAGACCATCTTCAGGGAGCTACACTGTTCCTTGCTAAAGTCACATTTTTAAAAACACTCACTGATTTATTTCCTTATATTAACTTGGTGCTGTGGCAGTGAGTGTTTTTAAAAATGTGACTTTAGCAAGGAACAGTGTAGCTCCCTGAAGATGATCTTAGGATCAAAACATGTTGGAGTGATTTTAAAAATTTTAATGTAAAAATTTTATGTATGTGCATTAGTTGGTGTGCTAATTAAATGACTCTACGAAATGCATGGTGCAATGATAAAGATACTGAAATAAGATTAATTATTAAATTAGCCCTTCTTACATTGCACAAAGTCTTCCAACACAAACTTGAATATGCTGGTGATTTCATGCCATTTATACTTGCCACAATACAAACACAGCAAAATTTTCCAGAGTTCACATGCTAGGAAACTAAATTGTACATGCACATAAGTCCACCAAACTTTTCAAATGGGGAAGACTTGACTTGACAAACCATGAAAATATTTAAAATACACATAAAATATGACAAAATACAATAATGGTCTGTTTCTAACAATACCAGGTATCCAGCTGCCAGTATTCAGTGTACATATATATACATGAACATAAACGAATGAATGAACTAAAAAACAAACAAAACGCAAACAAACAGGGCCATCATGGAAGTTCGTTACTAAAGGTGTAACAGAACATTTTTTGATGTATTAATGCATCAGAATACCACTGACATTGCTTTGAGATGAATTTACCATATTATTCTGGAACAACATTTTCAACTACACTGTAAAATTATATTTGAATTTCAATGAACAGTTATAAGATAATCCAAGTTTTAGCTGTGAACTTTTATGAAGTGGTTTGTCCAGTCATGCCTTAACTTACTTGCAGTGCACAAAAATATAGTTCAGAGAGTTAAGTTCCAAAATGATATTTGTAGTTAAACAATGCACTTAGACTGCAAACGTTTGGTATCCAGCACAATATTTTACTGTACACACGGCAGAGTTTCTCTGTGCTATCGCATGCCCTTGACAAAATTGCTAATTTCTATTTATGACTTTTCTATTGATGAAGAAAAATAAAATTGGGACTTCCACGTATGAACAGAATGAACGTACTACTTTGTGTATGGAATGGAGAGTGCAACGTACCCCCATTTATGCCTCGTCGCCAAGGTAAGGAAACTTCAGCTACTGTGGGTGCATCATCGTAATCAATGGTAGGTTTTGAATACTGCTTGATCAGACGGGCTTTCCGGGGATTGGAACCCGGAAGGCTGGCTATTTGGGTCAACACACTTGCCTCTGGTGTCCCGCCAGCTAATCCCAGACAATGACACAACAAGCAAAAACCAAAACTCAGGACTGAAGTTTGCTTCTCACCTGTGTTCTAGCAAGCACAGGAGTTAGTATACACTGGGGACTACAGAGACACAATATTAATAGTATCTGAAGAATGTAGCACAAACCTTCAGAAGTTTATTACAAATTGTTTACTGTTTTGACAAATGCTTCATAAGTAAAACAGTAATCACACATCAATTATGTTGAGATACCATACTATTGCTAATATTTAAACACAACGCCAATGGGTGGAACTAGCAAGCTATGGATATACTGGCATTTATCTTCATTTCATTTAACTCAAACGCTAGACTGACTACATTTTAGCAGTTATAGGGATGGTGTCTCTAAACCATACCGAGCACTGTAAGTGTAACAAAGGCAACTGCAGCGTATGACTGTAGTTTAAGAACTCCAGGTGTAAGTATCTTGCTACATGCATGAAATCACTATGGTTTTCATTTTGTAAGTCAACCTTGCACAATATTCATAAACATGAAACTACCGACACTGACAATGATTTCTTATAAAACTGAAAAGTGTCTGTAGCAGGTGTGGAAAAGAGGGATAAATGTCTGAAGTTGATGTTACTCTACAGAACTGTACTCTAGGATGATTTACAGTTGACTGTACGTATAGATGCTAAACATAACCATTAATGATTAATTTAGCACAAGTGCCTCTTTATGTCCAATTCAAACCATCAGTGTGTGTTTCTTATCAGTGGCATTCACAAAACTGAAACGTACCACATACAATTTACATAAAAGAGATTTTGAACCCTAAGGATGGGACCAATAGGTTGTCCCAAAATGATGGTAAGAAATTACCACTACTTGCTGCGTAATAACCCAGAAGAGCACAGTTCTCAGCTCCTTCATGGCGGAAGCCTGAAATCACGATTTATGTAAAATATTGTGTATACGAACAGAATCTGTCAGCTGTCGGACCACAGTACTGAAGCAGATGACAACATACATTTCAATCTCTCTGTTTGCATCTCAATGTCACAGAAACTTTTCCTGTAGCAGAGCTAAAATAAAGTTGCTGCTCTTCTCGCTTACTACCTGCCAGTCCTTTTCAAGATGGTTGGATTCTGAAGATGGAAGGAAATCTTGGATGAGCTTACTGCCAAAATAATGTGTGATACTATTCAACTGACACAACTTACAATGAGTAGACAAATTTTTGAGTGTACGTGTGACTTGGCAGTGGCAGTGAAATGTTGTGACTGATTGTAAATATGTGTGACAACATCGCTGAATACAAATGGGGCTGCAGAATTGACGATTTCTGTGTTGACAAGCTTCTTGCTGTGCTTTGAATAAGAAATGATGGACATACTTATGAATGAAACCAACTGGTATGACACCCCTTACATTCAAGATTGCACTATGAAGCCAAAGCAAAGAGTGCAAAACTGGAATGATTTTGAAAACAGAAAACAAACTGCACCCTGCTTATGGAATTACTATGTTGATGAGTATCACATGCCAAACCATCACGAAATCACACTTCATTAGTAATCTGTTTCTAGACTCTGCTGCTCCACTGAAAAAATTGCAGATGGTTTGAATTCCACATGGAATTCTTTCATTCTATGACAACAGTTTGAAAAAATGGCATGCACGCACATGCTGGCACACATGCGCACACACACACACACACACACACAGGACATCTGTAATGCTTCATAATTTGTTCCACTCTTGACATAATAAAGAAAAGATTTCAGACCCCATATGCAAGGTAAAGGTAAAGTTCATCCTGCAACATGCCATGAAGGTGTGGGCTGGGATGGAGGTATAGTTCCATCCTTTCTTTATCATCAGCAACAGATACGGGTCATCAACGCCATGTTCCAGCCACTTTACTCCCAGTAAAGAGCCGCCATACCCATTGTATGGGAGGCTGGGTGGGTCTTGGGGCTGGTGTGGAAGGGTGCAGGAAATGTTGCCTCGCAGGAGCTAAAACACTGGACCTTCCAGCCCGTAGTGAGTTGCTACACCAACTACACTACCCTGGACACCAGACCACACACGTACCAGAAGAAAACATCTACTCACCAACTTTAGTGACTGAGAAAGGGTAAGATAAGGAAAGGCATGTGCCCCCACTTCACTTTCTTCAGAGCAACAAAATTTTGATGAAAACATTCAAAACTTGTGAGTAAAGTACAGGCTACATGTGGAGTATTACTAGAATTGACATTATGCTGTTACAAATGCCACTGTTTCTGAGAAGTTCAAGTACTGTTTAATGCCACTGCACTATGGCAGGTTTAGATTTAGAAGATCTGGAAAACCATATCTGAGGAAAAGAAAAATAGGACTAAGTATAAAAATGGTATACAAGGTTGTTCAAAAGAATCTTGAGTGCACTGGTGCACACTGAATGTGTAGCGCACAACCCTTCACAAGAAATGGAGATAAACATCAGTTCAAATATGCAGCCCATAGCTATGGGAGTTAGAGGCAGTCCTTCCACAGTTACTCCAACGAGTGGCTCTATGAAATGAAATTTCACTGTGAAAGTCTCATTCACTGAGAAGAAAGCATCACCATAAAGGAAATGGGTTGCCCAAACAAGGCAAGCAAAACGAAAAGATTCCATTTACTGTTTCCCACTGTCATAATTGTACAGTTAGTTGGCTTTTATCTTGAAAGCTGTTTCAAGGGATGTCACACCGAACTGAACTTCAAACATGACATATATCATACTTAGAATGATTATGCTGTTATAACATCTCCCACCTGGGTAGTGTATGTTGCATTAAAAAGTGTGAAAGTTACTGCAAATTTTATGAAGGTCTACAAATGCTGTTGAGGTTTTTGTATTTGTTGGTGAAAGGTTTAAAATGTTTAAATCCTGCTTCTAGATGTACAATAATCAATTTAAATGCCTGGATTCAAGGCTAAGTTTTATACACAAAAGATTTCATTGGAAGAAGACATGTTGATATTTCATGCCGAATTATTTTCTGGGTTACAGAAACATAAAATGGAATGGGCAAATATAAGACAGAAAGTATAAGTACACAGTTTCTATCAAGCATAAAAACTCCACTGACTCACACACAATAAAAACAACCCATATCCTGCTTAGGACATGCCATAATAAATATAGTACAGTAGAATATTAAATAACATAGCCAATTAAAAATATCTGCATACATAATTCTTAACACTTGACACAAGTATTAATGCAACAAAGTAAACAGAGGTTAGATACACATAACAAATGGATGTCAACTAAAGCTCCTTCATTGGTTGGCTTCACACCCACACATGAACATCAAATTCATTTACCCTGAAGCTGAGCACAAACAAAGCATGTAGATAACACTCATGTTGTCGGTTATGATGTGTTAATTCTGTTCTGTTCCTGCTGCATGTCAAATCTGTTTTACAGCTACCATTATTTACACAGGAAACCTTTAAAACTACAGATTGGAGGGGTTTCATATCACATAGAGTTATGCCTCACCCAATGCAGTGTTGCCCAGCACAGTCATGACTACATGCAGTTGAAAATAGTTAAATATATGGGGAAAAATATGCTGAATGCAGTAAAGTTTAAATACACACAGATCAATTAAGGCAGTTACTCACTCAAATGCTGTGGAAGCTGATAGCAACAGTTACCCAAACACTGTGCAAATGTCTAATGTTCATAAATATATCCTACAGGGGATCTGTGAGTGCCCAGGTTCCCATAATGCTACTTTTTTCCCATAAGAGATTTGCACATCATGGTTTTGTCCAACATGCTGTGGTCACACCTCCTAACTCCCACAATGGATAATGGATCACTGTACAATTATATAATACATTCCAAAACCTTGAATTCTTCATAAACCTTGCAAAAGGATTCCACAAGTTTCGCATGAAATATAAACGATGACTATGAGGCACAAAATGCATGCCCATACCCTGGTGTGACAATCTCCACATGATCAAAGCCAGCTGTTACAAATTCTGCACCCTATAACTTTCTGTATAGCTTGGCAATTGATGCAGTAATCATCACAGAGGAACACAAACAAATTTAAAATAAAATACACCAATGAAGTTCTGCTCAAAGCATATTAAACCCATGTCATTCACAAACTAATGCACACAGGAACTGGTGTACTTGTCAGATGAACTGCAGAAGCAGCATAAGAGTCACAATCCATGTAATAAGAGAGTTGGAATTGCCATTTGGGAGGCAGTAAAACTGAACACCAAGTAGAGGTAAAATGCAAACTGAAGAAATGCAACACTGTGACCTCTGCCTCACGATAACTTATATTTAATGTTAAACTGGGGAAAAAACCTTAAATTGATGAACATTAAACAGGGATTCCAATCTATTCAGAATATGTAACAAACACCACATCCTAGATAAAGAAACTTGCTTTGTTTAAAAATAAGTCAGAAACTTCAGTACCTGTATAATGTGCATAAGTGTATATAATCACACAAATGGAATAAAATAGTGTAATGTATGCATTCAATAATCAATAAAATTAGAAACATCAACTCACAAATCCACAAACAATCCAAAATATATTCACACAGGTCTATTACTAAACACTTGAAGAAAAACAAGTTCTCCACCCAACACAGTATGACCACTGTGGGAAGGTGCATGTATACAATAAAGATGCAGGTAGTAAAGAAAGTAATACACCAGATTATGTACTGTTCAGATGACATTCTACACACTCAGCAATGTGTGTTCTTGGCTCACACATTTACTTCCCCTTCAACAGACCCCAGCTGCCATCCCACAGCAGTTGTACTGTAACAGGAGGCACAAAACTTAAAAAATGTATGGACTTGTCTACATGGCAATGCAAGAGAACTTACGTGAAGCCTTGGCTGTAAAGGTGATAGCACTGTCCCAGTCTTCTTTGCTAGCAGCCTTGGTGCCATCACCGTCATTCTCTGACTCTTGGAGGACCTCATTAATATAATCTGAAGCATATGAAGAAGACATTGTGTTTTCAATATCACGCAGAACATTGCTATGCACAACACTGCACACTACATAGTCAAACAGTATCTATTTAAGTGTATTTAATGCATCACATTAATGGTTTTAAAGTAATGGGTATTTATACATAATGTTGAGGTTATGTAACAAAACAAGCAATAGCCTAAACATCCTTGTTTAACATAAAATAAAAATGACAGCTGACATGACTCACCAAATTGAAAACACACACACATACACACACACAGCAATTAGTTACTCAAATGAATACACTAATGATTCCTGACATTTCAGTCTCATACAGTGCGACCCTTTGTAGTTGACAGATTCACACCAACATTTTGAAGAAACCTGCTGCTTCCAACTTCAGGACAGAAGATATTTCCTCTGCCCTATAATGAGAGTAACATGTTCCTCCAAAATACGGACATCTGTCAATGAAATGACATAGATATACAATTCAGATGACCATAAATCTTAACACTTACCACAGTTAGAAAATCGTATCTCACAAATTATTCAACTGTGCAGTAACAGACAAATGCTGAACACAGAATGCTGTGTGTATCAGCAGTAAGATAAAGGTTGTGATCTGTTTGAAGAATATTTCACAGTATTTACTATCATGGCTGAGACAAATAACAGAAACAACAACCAAAAAAACCATATTTAAATTAGAAATTTTGAATACATCTTGTGTGTATACACTGTATGTCTGAATTTGAATAAAGGTTGACCAACTAGATGACACTTGCTTTATTATATATTGCTCAACATGTTTCAGACGTTAATACGTCCATCTTCAGGAGCTAGCGAGTACTTGTTGTGTTGTGTAGGCT
>Ga0123352_10012669_pt1 | contig 13338 bp, 6 predicted proteins | sample TergutLab28metaG_FD_89700 | JGI IMG/M metagenome (GOLD analysis project Ga0123352, IMG submission 89700) | Labiotermes labralis P1 segment gut microbial communities from Petit-Saut dam, French Guiana - Lab288 P1 | ecosystem: Host-associated > Arthropoda: Insects > Digestive system > Gut ... | reverse complement strand
TTCGAGTTTATCCAGATGCTGCTGGAGGTGCCGACCTGCGATGAGGGGATCGGTGTGGGATGCCAGTATTGCTGTATCGTCTGCATAGGTAGCAGTGAGTGTATGATCAGAGACTGGTAGGTCGGCAGTGAAGATGGAGTATAATACGGGACCAAGGATGCTCCCTTGGGGTACTCCTGACTGTATGTTATGTAATGAAGTGCATTCTTCTTGGTATCTCACCTGAAAGACTCTATTTGTGAGGTAGGATTTTAGAATGGAGTACAGGGGATGCGGAAGCGTTCGTTTTAGTTTGTCGAAGCATATACACGTGAATTTTCAAGACTTGTAAATTGGGTACCTTAACCTAAATTGTAATCTGAATAATTAACAAAACTGGTTTATCAATATACTGCGATACCTGAGTGTTATTGCCAATCTCTTTCTGGATGGTATAAGTTTCCGTATTTTTGTGTCCTTCTGGTTGAACAGATTATTCAGTTGTCTCGTACAGTTCTTCAAGAGTCCACAGACCTTCTAAAATAAGTAAAACTTCGCCTCGTCTGTCCTCGTATCTTCGAGAGTAGTACGCAATACCTGCTTGTCACACATTACAAGGTGCACAACATTTTTCTTCCCTTCTTTTTCTTTTTCAGGTCTCTTAGGGCCCACACAGCAAAATCTCTTCCAGTCCTACCACTGTAAAGAGCGTTCATTTTAAGAGATGATACGCCTGACGTCACAGTGGCAAACTTCTCGTAGCGGTCGGGGAACGCGAGGCCAGCCTCCGGTCTCTGGGCGATAAGTCGCCGGTGTGAGAGAGGCCTAAAAGCTAACGGTTTCTGATTCGGCGTGAGATCGGGAAGGAGATGGATTATGTGTCTTACAAAGCAACTCGCATTTTACTATATACCGGGGATGGCCACAACGCGAACGGCGCCAATCACTGTTGCGGTTCGCGCAAGTTGCCTGTGAAAAGAAATTTACGTAAATAATTAGTTTGTCGATGTATGGATATTACCTACGTTGCCCCCTAAAGTGCGGCTCCTGAAGCTCGACTAGCTGGCCACCCCTACTGCATACAAATACAAGTACGTACATTACACTTTATACAAAAATCGGACGGCTGGAATATTCACATTACCGTCCCTCATCGTATCTGACCTCTGCTAAACGCCCTCTGGAAATGGCCTAAGCCAGTGCAGATTAGGTGGCGCTACAGCGGCGCAGGTTTTAAATTTCGCAAAAATCGGTCATTTGGTCCAGACGTTTAAAGTGATATGACAGTGTCTTCAGAAGACAATTTTTCTTACTCTTTAAGGAATACCATAGGTCCCAAGTTGCTGTGATTTCTAAGAACGCAAAAAAAAAAGTTAAATGTCAACATCAAACCCCTCAAGGTGCCTGCTAGCAGTGACTGTTTGAAGTTTCCTTTGAATATATTTGTCAAATGTTCTCTCTTTTTCAAGGACACCAATACCTCGGATCATCTGCGTCGGTATGGGAATGCCGACACAACTAAGTAAACTTTGACCATACGTACACAAATATACCTAGCAATGACCCCATTTTTTGCGGTTTTAATGTTTTCTCTTCTCCAATTTAACATTCAACTGTTTTGCTGCAAGACATCCAAGTCTCTCTCCGTGACAGAAAAAAATTACAATGTAACATCAATTCTAAGCATCCATTGTCACAGAATCTCACCAGTATCATCCACTGAGTACACAGCTGTACCTTACATCTTGTACTCACTCTTAAGGCAACCGTTATTCTGGGGCGTGACGCCGTGTCACTGGGTAACTGGGCACCGGTAACGCGGCTCCGCATCACAGAAGAAAGAAGGCCTCAAGTATACTGCATATTTATTCCTTCCCTCGTATTCTGATTTACTATTTCCTAACAACTCGCATCAGCACATCTGAGACACTCCATTTTTTAAATTTTAATTATTATGTTTTCTTTGTAACTTCGAACATCTAACCGCCCGAACTATGGTATATACAGTATGTATACACGGTGAACGAAAAATGCATGGCCATACCTACAGAAAGTGAATATATACCACAGTACAAAAAAATTACATACGCGCAGGCCTTCTGAAGGGAGGCTACCAAGTAACTCCTCCCTGACGATTAAACAAGATGCTCCAAGTGTCCATCTTTGAGTTTTCATGCAGGCATTGCAGGAAATGCATGCTAGGACGCTACTCTCTTCAGTTACGTGTTACTGGGGCTATTTACCACGAGTTGCTACGAAACGTCCTTCCAGAGCTGTTGAAAGATGTGGATCTGAAGAATGGGATCTATTTATGCTTCATGCATGATGGTGCTCCACCACATTTTCTCATTGCAGTTAAAGAATTCTTGAACAATGTGTTTCTGGCAGAATGTGTAAGACGAGATGGACGAACAGCATGGCCTACTGGTTCCCCCGACTTCAATCCCTTGGATTTTTATCTCTGGAGACATCTAAATTCTGCTGTTTATGCTACAGAAGTCCATCACAGACTTGCAACGAATAATGATCGTATTTCAGACGATTTGTCGTGCACCTGGAATTTTCCAGCGAGTCAGGCCATCACTGTTAAGACGTGCAACATTCTGCGTTGAAGATCAACATGGACACCATTTTCTTTATAATCAAGAAAACCGTAAATCGGAAAACATGCTTCAGAAGGCCCATGATCACAAAACATTTTTGTACTGTGGTGTACATATATATATAATATCCAAATGTGACTGCGGGTGGCAAAAGACAGTCTGCACGTCCTAAATAATTACAACTTGAGGTCATTCTAAAAATTCTCGATAACTCATTTAAAATTGGCATATGAAAGTAACATTAATGTGCCAGAAAAAGCCGCACTGCAATAGCAGACGTCATGTCGAAGTACGAAACTTGTTACGGCTGCTCTAATGGCAATATGTGTGTATCTCTTGGTTGGAAAGCTACCGACTTGTTTCCTTGTGGACGCAAAGTTAAAATGACAAGCATAACAAAAACCAAATACTACGGTCAGCAAACTTGACATAAATGGAAAGTCGTGAATGGCTAGGGGCAGTTCCGCTGACCTTACAAGTTATTTAAAAGTTTAAAATCCATTAAACTTCTATTTATCAACAGTTATAATAGAATCATAGCTATGCCTCGTGTTTTGTAAGATGCGCACTTGGCTCTTTCGATCACGTTCTCCAGTGAGGCCGTATTTAACGCGATACAACTGACAATTAATTCAGCTATACAAGGCTGAGTGACAGCCAAGACTGATATATCAATCTGGGATTAAAGTGTATAATTTCAGTGTCAATTTTAGTTACCATCCATTAAACGAAATTCAAACAATATCCATTACCACACAGCGTGCTTATGGATGCGGGCTTTGCGCGCAACATACAAATTACAACAGGTCTTTTGTAAGACGCAATTTTGGTCTTTTCGAACATGAATGATAATGACTGGCAACAAGTTCCGGCACAACTCATACAGCCTACTGTCCTAACGCACTGGCTTTTATTCCCAGAAATATTTCGCCGTTAGTGGCCTATCAAGTACATAATGTACTGTACGTCTGTAAGCAAGCAAATAAATTCAATTTTGCTCACGGGTTAGCGTGCGGGACTTAAGCGTATATGGTCTTAACATTCAGTTCTGGCCGATTCGAGGTGTTATTGTTGGCAAGTGTAAGTAAGTAATAGATTATTATTATTATTATTATTATTATTATATTCAATTCTTATGTATTAACATGTTAAGTCCACAGCCAAGTGGCCAATTACAGAAACAGCATAATATACAAACACAAAAAATAAAGGACAATATATAATGCATCTACATTAAAACGCAAAACAAAACAAATACTACAAAATATAATCAAGTGCTGTCTCAACAGCCCCAAAACAGCCGGGACGTTAAACTGACCACACACGTCCATCTACTGTCGAGGCAAAGAAAGAAAGGCGTCATACTACCACTCCAGCATACACCTTCATGGTGTGTACATGGACAACTTTACTTTCACCACACAATAATTACACTGTTAGTACCGGCTACATGAGCAGTGTCAAACAGTATTTTTTTTTCTCATGGCTCGACAGCCCTAGTGGGCCAAGGTCTCCCCATTGTCGTGTTTCCGCAATCACATTCAGACACAACACACTCGGCAGGAATACTCTGGACGAGTGATCAGCCCGACGCAGAGACCTCTGCCTGACAACACACAACACTCACAAGAGACAAGACACCCATGCTCTCGGCAGGATTCGAGCCCGCAATCTCAGCAAGCGAGCAACCGCATACCCACGCCTAAGACAACGCTGCCACCGGAATCGGCGTGAAACAGTATTCCCGAATCAAATTTTACGCTGAAATCACTTGGTGTACACACATTCTCACTATTGTGTACATTTCAATTAGTCATATCCCACCGCTAATTAAAGTAGCGGAATCCGTCATTCAGTTAAAACCACTGTTCCCGTCGTGGTCTACATTGTACAGTCAATGACGCAGACACACGAGCATATGGCAACGATTACCGTATTCTGCATGATTACCATCAATTTAACGCTGACAGTCGCTTTAGCTACGGTGCTGAAAGAATTTCAGTTAGCTGGGAGCGTCAAAGCACTAGTCTACAGTTGCCGCTCGTAGTATTCGTTCTTGAATTGCAGTGTGCACAACTAAATGCTGCACTGCGTGGTAGCCGTCTGCTTGACTGAAAATCTCTCAGTCTGAGGCGGCATTGAAGGTCTTGTACTAACAGAGGAGAAGAGCATGAATCCGAGCTGGTCCCACAGCGAACACACACACACACACACACACACACAAACATCTTGCGCATTGCTGACTTAGTACGAAACCCATAGCCGGAGTTTACAACTACGTTCAGTACAGCCCACCACTGTCCCGGTCGTGAGCCGGCAAATCCATTCAGCATCCTTACTCCAAATTCAAAATGGCCATTGGGCTTTAAGCCGCTGGATGAACGTGATTTACAAAGTCTGTATTTTACAGAGGCTTTGTATACGCTGTACGATATACATAATGTGTACACGTACGTACTATCGTAAATAGTATTTAATTTTCTTAGTCCTCTCACAATTTACGTATGTAACACGCATCCTTTACAAAAATCAGGCACTATACACATAAGACAGGCCAATCTTGTCGTCTGAGAAGATATCTCAAGGCGTTTATGACAGAACGGTCAGTCCCACCACATAAAAGATCTGGTCATTCGTGAAAGGTGAGCCTCGACGCTAAGACCGTCAGCTGCAGGGTAACTTGGACACTGTCTTCAAAAGATTACAACCCCAGAGAGTCTGGTGTTTATAGTTAAGCTAATTTGCGTCTGTCAAAAATATAAATATTTAAGTATTTATTATATTATGCCGTCGTTACACAACATATAAAACAGTTGTATTATTACAACTGGTTACATTCGGCTACATGTTTCGGCCGTTAACCGGCCATCATCAGGCCAACAAGGCATAGCGTTAATTAAGGTACATTCATTAGCTTTTTCCAATGGGATCCCATTGTTTACATTAAAAACCTTTAAGCTTATGGGGCCTGCATTTATGGTTAAAATGTTATTGAATTTAAAATTAAGTATAAAATGTATAACTTTTTTAATTTTCACTTGCAGGGATGGACGTATGTCGTACCGCAGTCCGTAGTAACACTTTTCTGGATTGTGTATGATTGTATATGAATGTACGTAGCGGGAGGATCGTTCACGTCAAGCATCAATTAGGATTTTGATTATAACAGTTTTAAAGTCATAACCGTTGTGAGTTGGTTTCCATATTATTAAGTAATCGGGACTATGGGTCTTACACAGCACGTATTTTTTTAGTGTTAAAGAAGGGGATCCCATTGGAAAAAGCTAATGAGTGTACCTTAAATAACACTATTACTTGTTGGCCTGATGATGGTCGGGTAACGGCCGAAACATGTAGCCGAATGTAACCAGTTGTAATAATGCAACTGTTTTATATGTTGTTTACGACGGCATAATATAATAAATAGTTATATGTACACAACGGGATGGCTTCCTTCAAATAAACATTTAAGATATAAAGAACTATAATTTTGCCTTTTGTTTTGTATGGGTGTAGAACTTGGTCGCTCATATTGATGGAGGAACGTAGGCTGAGGGTGCTTGACAAAACGGTGCTGAGGAGAATAATTGGGCCCAGGAGGAATGAGGTAATAGGAGCGTGGAGAACACTGCATAAATAGTAGCTTACCGATCTGTTCTCCTCACCAAATATTAATCGGGTGATAAAATCGGGAAGAATGACAAGCGAGGCAAGTAGCACGTATGGAGGAGAGGAGACGTGCATACAGGGGTTTGGTGCGGAAACCTGAGGGAAAGAGACCACTTGGAAGACCCAGGCTTAGATGGGATGATAATAGTAAAATAGACCTTCAGGGAGTGGGATGGTGGGGGGCATGGACTGGATTGATCTGGCTCAGGATAGGGACAGGTGGAGGACTGTTGCAAACGCGGTAATGAACCTTAGGGTTGCATAAAATGCAGGGAATTCCTTAACTAGCTGAGAACCTGTTACCTTCTCAAGAAGGACTCTCCTCCGTGGAGTAAGTACGGAGTAAGTAAGCTAATTTACGTATCAACTTAATTGCTGCAACACCAGTAGGTAAAATTTACGAACATACAGGGGTGATGTGCAATACACACTTCATAGCAAGGCAGTGAGACTATATTTGCTTTCTGGAACTGATGATGAAATAAAATCAAGAATTAAAATCTACATTTTGCACACGTACAGATTCCGCACTCGACCGCCAACACAGTCTACATCATCCTACTCTTTGACCTTTCCTTTGACTGAATCCTGTCAACAGGCCGTTTGGATTTTTCATCAGAATATTTTACAACACAAAAGCGACACTCTACATCGTTATTTTTTCGCTATAACCCATTCACTTGGATTATTTTTCCCCACTGTTCTCTTCAAAGGGTTTTTTTTTTAACTGATGTGCTTTTTTCCGTTCATGCCGACCTTGAATCTTTGCTTATGACTTATAAAAGACACCCAGTGTCGTCAGCATTGTAAATGTTACATGGTTTCAGTGTCTATTTATTCATATCCAATTAATACAACACTATAAATTATTGTATGTTCATGTATTTATCACGTTCACTATGACATGTTTCGGCCGGTAATTGCGGCCATCATTGGGCAGTGCTACAATTATACAAAATGGAAGAAAAGAGGTAAAGGTCTCTCCTTTACAAATAAAATACACGCTTATAATTTTGTGATTATATCAAATAATGGGAATAAACCGTACATCAATAAAATAGTTTAAAGTGTTTCAGTATCCTGGTGACATAAAATATCAGCAGTGGGAATACTCTACGTAACCCTCTTTCAAGCGTGTCGTTCACGTATCCTACATCTGTCAATAAGTGTATCGCATTAATTTTATATCTACAGTTAACTTCATAGCACATTTGATGTTTGTGTGACCGTGAATCATCGATACAGTAATATAAACAGCCAACTGGATGTAACAATAATAATTTTATTAATAATTTCAATCAGCTCAGCATGTTTCGAGCGATAATTTCGTCCATCCTCAGGAGCACTAGACTGTGTTTACAGCTTTATACCACAAGCTGTAAACACAGTTTAGTGGTCCTGAAGATGGACGAAATTATCGCTCGAAACATGCTGAGCTGATTGAAATTATTAATAAAATTATTATTGTTGCATCCATTTGGCTGTTTTTATTACTCATAGCACACGTTAAAAAATTTAAATTTTAATGTTTTAACTTACTATTCTATGAGTCCTTGTTATCTGTCGTGATTTTACCCGTGTTTGATGTTCCTATGATTCGAAATAACCTGTTTTACTTTCTCGAACTTCCTGTGCTGCCATCGGGAGGGTAATGACTTCCTGAATCTTTACCCTCAGTAGGAAACAAGCTTTATCTCTATATTTCTATGAGGCGTTTATTTTTAAAACGAGGTACTATAAAATAGGAATCAGATGTTTTAATTTCCTTTATTTAAATTTTGTGAGTTTAATTATCCTGTCTTATTTCAGCTTCGTTAGTATTTGAAAAAGATTAAAATACTCCTTAACCTTTTGGCGCCGGAATTATTTTTTTAATTTTAGCAGACCCTGTATATAAAATGTGAATAATACAGGAACCAAATATGTTAGAATTATGAAACAAACTGCATTTTGAAGAGAAAAAAACGTAGAGTATATACCATGTTTAAAATATTCAGTAACTTTATTTGTTGAATAAATATATAAAATGCAACTTTAGAGGTTAGCGGTGCGGTACGACCACTATAGATGACATTATGCGTCAAAAGGTTAATATAATAAATAGTACGCTTATAAACACAATTCCCAAGTTAATGAGTTTGTTATGTAAATGTACATAATGATGTGTATGCCGGACTGGTTCTTTGTCCTTACGTATTCAAACCACTTCTGACTACGGGTTAGGTAGGGGTACCGAAGGAAAGGACGTGACGGAGTCTGGCGTGTTTTCGTTGAATTATAGACCGAAAATTTTGTTTTGACGAAGTGCAGACTTACGTAAAATATCATTAATATTAGTGTGCGTCGCCTTGTACATTATTAAAATACTGTCAACGTCATACTTTAAAATTATTTCATCACAAAATACAATATTACACACAAAAAAACAGGCTTAGAAACTGGTGCACTCAACTGTTAATTACGTCAGAGATCTACCTACAATAATTACAACATACCTATATTATATATTTTAACACACATTAAATATTTGGTTATTTCAGATACGTTGACTAAAATGTCCAGGTTGTGGAAACCTTTACTTGGGACGAACTGGAGAGATCCTTTGGAACTAGATTTAAAGAACATTATCTGCCTTATAAATATCAAAACCAAAATTCAAAATTCTCACATCTTCAAAACAGCCGTCATTCCATTGTACCCATAGATGAGATCACGGAATTAGTACAAGTCGCCAGTAAAGACACGTCATGAATGTTCTGGGAAAAGTTTACATATACAGAGAAAACCACTTGAATAATCAACTGAACGGTAAGTCTGCACTTGGCCATAACAAATTTTTCGGTCTATAATTCAACGAAAACATGCCAGACTGGGTTACGTCCATTCCTTCGCTACCCCTAACCTAACTCACATTAAGTAGTGGTTCGAATACGTAAAAGCAAAGAACCAGTCCGGCACGCACGTCATTCTGTACATTTACGTGCGTAAAATACGTGAGTGACAAACTCATTAACCTGGGAATTATGTTTCTAAGTCAATTATTAATTTTATTAAATAGTATTACGAGTATTTATCTTATTCAAAGATTAACGAAGCTGAAATAAGACAGGATAATTAAACCCACAAAATTGAAATTTATATTTTACACTAACCTGTTGTACAAAGAAACGGAACAGATCAAAATACGCCGACACCTCAGTCCTTTTCAAGAAGTAAGCAACAAACTTTCTTGCTTTATAGGAACAAATTCCGGGTTTCGTTCCCTAAAACAATTTAAAAATTTCCTTTCCAAACATCTGCGTTTTAAAGGAAAGTCTAGCCTCAGGTTGTTTACAACAGCACATCTTCAATCAGATCTCCCATCATCGGTTGAAACAAGAGGAAATTTACAGTTCAATAGTCTTACGATGCTATCAGCAAATTACTTCCCCTGTTAAATAAAAAGCAGTCTGGCCGCCACGTTTATTCAACTGTGTACTAATTGTAGTACCTTGAAGTCTTCTCCGAAGACAAGATACTCTGAATACCCCACCCATTCGGCGATTTTAAAATTTCTCTTTAACAATCAATGGAGTTCTTTCATTGGATCTTCACCCGCTTTCATCTCGTCTTCCGTAAGCACGTTCCTATAGGATGCATATTCAATACAGTATATGGAAATTCAGGTAAAAAAAAAAGATTCCACCAGCAGAACCTTGACCGGTTTTACCTTGCGTAGTAGCTTTGCTGTTTCGGACAGCAGGTTTACGGCACTTAATGCCCCAGGTAACCTTAAACCTAAGAATGTGGGTTATAAAATGTACGAAGTTGACACTTGTACTAAGTACTTACTTTCAAATGAGTACAATACACTTACAAGTGCACAGTTATTAGAACGTAACCGTAAGTTTCAGCGCATTTTTATGAGCACGTCACATGTAGTGAAAACTTCTCACTTTGCAGTAAACACGCACGACTTGAAAAAGAGTATTCGTTTCTGGTCTAAGATGGCGTAAGACGGGACTTGACTCGTTATCATAAGAGTAGCACCGACGAAAGATTATGAGTTACGTCTTTCGGTCTTTTGTGTTCCTTTTCACCCCCTTACCCGATTCAAGCTATCCATACTCTAGCTTCGTAAATTCCCATACGCATATAAGATGGAATTGAGACCAGACTCCCACACGAGGTACTGAACCACTGAATGGAGATAAAGAATGCATACTGAAAGTTGGTGGAAAAAATCTCTTGGAAAACTGCTTTTTAGAAAACGAGGTACGGCGTGGCGTATAGCAATGCAGATGGGCCTTAAAGAAAATAAAATATGACGCTCGAAGGTGCTTGGATATGGCTTAGGATCGTGCCCAGCTGCGGAATTCAGTAGGGATACTAACCCGCTTCGGGTTCCGCTAGTGGAATGTTTGTTAGTTAAAATCACTGAATTAAATGACAAATATACAGTAACGATGAGCTGCAAAATCTGGTGCTTCCTGCTTGTAAACAAAATCACAATCCAAAGTGTTAAGTAGGAAACGAAAATGTGGCCATAAATTCAAGAACATGTTATGGAACAGCTACTGAACGAAGACAGACACCAGTTCCTTTCCAGTCAACAACGCGTTGTGCTTCAGTGACGACATTATCACGAATTACACGGCCTCTGAGCGTGAACAACACGAAGACGTAGTTTCATACTTCCTAGACACACCCACACGAATAAGTTTTCCTCGTCCACCCAGAAGTACGCCTTTGTTGAAATTATTTCCTCAACCACGCCTAAAACATGAAGGATATATACTCAGATATCGAAAAACACACAAACATCACTACTTAATTAGTTCATATGTTTTAGTTATAAGTCCACTCAAAACCACCACACTATACCAAAACCATTACTAACTTGTAAGCACGCCTATCTATAAACATCTCTCATAAACTACCCAAGGTACAGGGGCCACTGGACAAGACTAAGTCACCATTTATCAACCAACACTTGTGCTGTACACCGTGTTTAGCAACTCACACATTAGTTTCCGCTCCTACGCGTTTCGGTGTCTATTCACAGCAGCCTCAGGAAGCTCCAGTCCAACTATAAATCCTTCACAACACATCCAACGATTACGACCACTCACTAGCCGTCAGTTGAAAGATAGTATTTTTTTATCACACATGCACCACTTTTAAGTATCATTAAAATTCTTCAGTTTAATGTGTATCTAGCGAAACAGTTAAGACTTAAGACTGAGGAATTTTAATGGTGTTGAATAGTTGTGCATGTGTGGCCTTAACAAGAGTTGGTTTATAAGTGGTGATACAGAACATGGTGCACGGTACGGACGACACTGAGATAAAGTCACATTTCAGCAAAATTCACATAACCACTACGGAATGTGCTGAAGTCCTGCCCTGTACAGAGTAATGCCACAACGTCGCCTTTTGCATGCAGTATGAGCTACAGCCTCGCTGCTTGTAGGATGTAACAACACAATAAATCCTCAAATTTTAGAAGCAACATTGTAAAAAAACTGCAGTAGTGTACACCGTCCAGCATACTAAAGATCCAGTGCTATGTTCAGCGTATAAGGCATAAACGCCGGCTGCAAAATTTCGTACTTGATATCCAATACAACCGCTACGTAGTCACTGAGCTATAGAATTGTGTCAACAACAAAAGAAATAACAAAGAATCCGTATGTACGATCAAATACCAACAGATATAAAGATATTTTGCAAAACCTGGTGCTCACAGAAGTAGAGGGCAGAAAAGAGCGCGGTAGAAGAGGTGCGTTGTAAATGATAGCAGTTGAATATGATTCTCGATATCCAACATTATTACTTGTTTCCAGCGTAAAACATTACTGAGGGCACGTTCTGTTCTGTTGAAAGCCGCTACAGACTCTTTACTCGAATAACTGAATCTTTATTCAGAGCAATAAGGTAGGACTCCTAAAACTGTGGTTCGCCCTGGCGCAAGAGCTTCGCGCACACGCACACACACACACAAAAGCCAGAGACGTACATATTTACTCCATGGAGCAGCCCTTCTTGAGAAGCTAAGCGGTTTTCAGCTAGTCAAGAAATTCCCCGCATTTTAAGGAACACGACGATTCATTGCCGCATTCAAAAGTGCCTGACACCTGTCCCCACCCTGGGCCCTTTGTGAACATACGTTTTTACGGCGAGGAGTTGTTAGAAACTCGCCCAACTCCCATGCTGAAGGATCACCCTTAGTCGGCTGTCCGTGACTGTTTATTCAATATATTCGCAGCCACCCTCCATATTGGAGGCCGTTCCTCCATCTGCAACCTGAGGACGCGCCATGCCGTGGTGACAGGGGCCCACTTACCACGGACGTAAATACACGGCCTCAATCAGATTCGAACCCAATGCCGCAGTGTCTAGGCGATATAAGCCACTACACCTGGTGCCGGGATCTGCACTATTGATTACATACGAGTAACAATTCAAACACTATTCTTTGCCTTGTGCACTTGTGCACACGGTGGAAGAACTAACAGATCCACCCAGACAGTCACGAAATCTAACACAACGTTCAAGGCGTCAAGAAAATCAGTGTATCGATAACGCTACCAGGTTTGTTAAAAACTGATTTTGACCTCATACATTTTATTTTTACTTAAACCCTAACTTATTTAAATATTCAATATAAAGTCAGCTCATATTAAACCTTCTATTCTTCCTTTTGGTGACACTACAGCCAAAATCGAGGCTAGGCAGCCTCGTTTTGAGACTTCTATATTACACACAATTAAAGCACACACACACTCGGTAGGTCTCCTCTGAACGACTGATCAACCAGTCGCGAAGACCGCCACCTGCACAACACACAAGAAGAGAACATCCACGCCCTCAGTGGAATTCGCACCCAAGATCCCAGCTATCAATCGTCCATAGATCTAAGCCTTAGACCGCACGGACACCAGGATCGGCTAAATCGTGTATTGCACTACGAAATCATCAACCCTTCCCCCCCCCCCCCGCCCCAAATTAAAGACCCAAAGAATAAAACCCTTTTTCCAGTCCTTTAAAAATCTATTATCTAAAAAAACAAAAAAAAAAAACAACCTTTTAAAAGTGAGATTGAAAT
>Ga0123352_10012668_pt1 | contig 13339 bp, 10 predicted proteins | sample TergutLab28metaG_FD_89700 | JGI IMG/M metagenome (GOLD analysis project Ga0123352, IMG submission 89700) | Labiotermes labralis P1 segment gut microbial communities from Petit-Saut dam, French Guiana - Lab288 P1 | ecosystem: Host-associated > Arthropoda: Insects > Digestive system > Gut ... | reverse complement strand
AAGGACTAGATCGCTTTGGACCGTAAATGAAGTATTAAGGCTTTCCTATGCATACTTGACTTTTAATTATATAAAACCTTGAGCTGTGGCCCACATCTTCATCTTACCTCAATTATGAAGCCAACAATTTCGAAATTTTTAATTCTAACATTTATAACGTTTGACATACGTAATACCAAGATTGCTGTGTTGGTGCCTGCAAACCTTTGTATTTTGGATTCCCTAAAGTTGGCGCCCTGCCGCTGAAATAGAAAGGAATTATATATTTTATGTGTGATTTTTAGTTCTTTTGTGTGTAATAAGAGCCGATATACATCCCGTCAAGGTACAAGTTTCCTGTAGCAATTATAAATGGCAGCTGCATGTTTCGGCTACAAAACAGCTACCATCAGGCTGCATATACCAGAAGTACGGAAGGAAATATTATACCTGTAGTATTCTTTTAGTTGCGAAAGGTTAACTGACGAGATGGCGGTCTCACATATAAAGATATATATGATTCTTTTCACGTAGAAAGTGTTCATATATATATATACACGTATAGAAGGTGTTGTATACAATTAAGCAGTTAGGTAATATAATATTAAATATGAACTATCTTTATCGTTGCACCGTGCATTTTGTAGTTTATTTAAGTAACACACCAACAAATGCACATATATAGTCTTTAATAATCCAAAATTTACATTAAAACACTTAAAACAATCCTACATTTTTCGATCATACGATCATCCTCAGGGAGCATACTTTGTTCCTTGCTAAAATTATAGTTTAAAACACTCAGTGATTTATCGTATGATCGAAACATGTAGGATCGTTTTAAGTGTTTTAATGTAAATTTTAGATTATTAAGGACTGTATACGTGCTTTTGTTGGTGTGTTACTTAAATTAAAAATGAAAGTTAAAAAATCCCATAAACTCTGTGTTCTGTGGTGGTGGTAGTAGGCAACGGGTGCGAACGATCGTGAGTGTTGAGTTGGTGAGCAGATATGGTGTGTCTTCTTATATAAGTGATATATTGTGTATATACAGTTTGCAGCCCCCAACGTTAAGCCGTTAGTTTTAATTGCTACAGTAAAGTTGTGCATTGGTGGGCTGTATTTTGTTTTGTTGTGTGTCCTATAAGCACAACAGGGTTACTGCAACATGGTTACCACACCTTAAAAAATGTTTTGTCTCCTTTTGTTGGTTATTGTAATTAACTGAGGACGATGCTCTGCGACGAACGGAGGACAGCATGCAACGTTGAATTCAGTTGTGTCTAGTGGACGTTGGTGGCCATTTTGAACGTTTTATGTAAAGTAATTCTGTCCTTCATGAATTCACGTACGTCTCAATATAGTTTAAAAACTTTTCCGTACGCTCTTCACCAAATTATAGACCTCATCGACCCGGTCCAGCATGGAGTCAGGATGCCGGAACTCTCGCTGTCTGGTGAATAATATACCGTAAAACTTGCTGGTCAGTATTGAGCTGTACCAACCCTCCCAGTTGCTCTGGTATAGCATGCTGAAACTAATGAAATATCTTACTAACAAATGGTAATATTCACCTTCAAATACAATTCTTTGTTTTTAAAAGGATATTGCATTATCTCCATGCTGTGACCTCCGAAAGTCTTCATCAAACTACATTTTTTAAAGTACAAAACTGCCAATTTTATATTTTGTATCGAATACAATATATGTCAATAGTGGAATGAGATCTCATTCCTCACATAAAAATTTACAGGATAAACTTTTTGGTCTTGGTCTTTCTAATTAACTATACAGAGAATTATCTTTAAAAGTGTTATAATTTCAAACAGTATGTTTGTCAAAATATAGCGGCTTCCTTGTTACATTTTTCTATACAAATTGTATGACTATTCGTTAGATGTTTTAAACCAGTAAAACCTTGGTTTATGTATTGACGCCTTTATTACTGTCATCGTCTTTCCAGTGACCACACAGTATCATTATTGTGATAACAATGCTGCTCCTTCGTATTTATTACGGCTCTGGGGTTCCAGCCACAGTGACTCAGCGTGTCAAGTGTATTGTCTTACGTGATGTCACGACATAGAAATCAGTTGCCTCCATCTTCAGGACTGAAGACGGGGACTTCAGTATCTTCCGAAACGACCATAAATTTCTACCATACTCTCTTCTTATCCCAGAAGAAATACTTCTTCAGCTGCACGTATTTAATTTGTGAGAAGATCGCATACACTCGACTATATATTTCACTGTTGAAGTTAATGCACGAGATAACAGAACTTGTGTGTTTTCTTGTAGAAATATATTTCTCTGCGTAAGCACCCCCCACCCCCACCCCGTGTGTGGGGGGAGGGGTTCTGCAAAAAAAAAGTAACATCAAAGTTGTATCTGACGCAGAATAACTGATGTAGTGTTGAATTATTCAGTGGTGCCAAATGTTAGCGCAGAAAAATACCTGTAACATCCGGTAACATATCTCAATACATGCTAATGATTTTGTGTGTAGAATAGAGAATTCACAGTACTTCTGAACACATGTGTGCGACTAGCAAGACAGAGCAGTGTTATGCCTGTCATTAAACCCGGAGACTGGCCAGGACCCTACAGTGCACTCGCTCACGACTCGCACAGAGGCTGGTGACGTGTGAGCATTGAAAGACGCTGCTGGGAACAGTAGCTGGCGAGGGAAGTCTAATAAGACCGAAAAATTTCCACAGTAATTCCTTGTTCAGTTCGCTTTTAGAGAATGGAGTAAATATTTTTTGGACAGACTCAGCATATACGGAAGTCTTGAAAGTTTAGTAAATGCTTCATTTGTGGACGCAGTACCAAGTTACAACGAAGCTTCAAAGGCTTACGTGACGAGAATATTTGAGTGTGTACTTTATCGACTGGGTTTGACTGCAATGAATACCATTTTGACTGCACAGCGCTCTGTAGGGATGGCATGGAAGTTTGGCGTTCTGTCGTCACATCATAAACTTGCATTACATCAGAATCACGTGTTTACAGCTGCGACGCGAATGTACATTCCGTGCTGACAGTGTTGACACGGACGTTGTCGTAGCAACGCGTATCGACAGTTGGTGCTCACTGAAAACGGTTGTTACGTCGCGTTGCATATGAATCTGCCATTACGGAGTTCGTGCTTCGGAAACCAATCTGCCATTTATTAGTATGTGCGTGACCGCATTGAAACACTGGCTGCTTAGACTAACTTTGTAACTGTCATTCATTCGCAGCCTGTCTTACGACAGGTCCTGTGTCTTATCCAAAGCGAGTTCTCCACACCATGCGTTTTAGTGCATCCTCTTCCAATTTTCAGTATCCTTTCTTTTTCTTAAGGCCACCCAGTAGCTGCTTAGTCTTTTTCTTCGTCTTCCAGTCACTTCGGTTCTTTTCCCCCCTCTGTCTTACCTTCAGTAACGTGCTATAGGAGTTAGTTGGTACGCAAGGTGTGACCAATTCAGTTAGCATTCTTTCTTTTTATTGTTTGCATATATATATATATATCTCAGTTGATCCATAAATTACTCGCATTTTGTTGAACACGCAGTTTCTTTAAACTGTTGACAGAGCCCTCCACCGGTCCGTGTCTGAAGACAGAACCCAGTGCACATTTTAACGTCAGATATATTTAATACTTTCTTAAAGTTGTCCTGTTGTGTCTCTCAAGTAGAACGGTTCGTGATACAAAGTTGGTATAAATTTTTCACCATGCGCAATTGTTCTATATTCCTTTCCCTATTAAACCTCTTTGGTTTAATGCCGCTGCGAATATTAGATGAAGTTAAAAATTATTAATTTTCACGTGTGAAATTACAAGTTTATTCGCACTTCTTGGTGTCCAGTTATTCACAGCAGCACTCCGTTCTGAATTATCCGCATTCCGTCTTCTTGTTTTAATGAGAGATGCCAAGTTTGATACCCACATAAAACGGAAGACAGATCTGTGGATTTGTGTATTTTAATCTTTAAGTTTAAAAGGGAGATCACAACCTTTAAATTCATTGATGTCAAAAAAATGTAGTTTTGCTTTTTCATAATTTTGCGTCATTATATGTCTTTTGCAATGCATTTGACCTCCACATGTCGCTGTATGCTGCGTGTGACACATCGGTTTGAGAAACCTGTTTTAGACACGAAGTGCTTCCGATTGCAGACAACAGGATGTGAATATCATGTCTTTGGAACTTTTAAGCACTACTAATGTGGATGAAATTCAAGCTTCGAAAATTAAAGGTCGTTTTCTTGCATTTGGCTTAGACTACAGAGGAAGAGTGCATTAAGTCTAAGTTGGCTTTATCGGAAATATGAATTGGACACATGGCACGTGTTTTGAATCTCGTCTCAATAAAGACAGAATTTAACTACCAGCTTATGAATATTTCAAACGTGTTATCCTAGTATTTTCCACACTTTAGTCTCTCTGTGGAATTCATAGAGAGATTTGGTTGGTAGCGGAGCCGTGTATGTTTCTCGGCAGAGCACACTTTCGTTGCTAAAGGGCAGCACCTGCTTATCGGCTCCTCCGTGTTTGAACTGCGACTCACTACTGCGGAAATAATCGGGATGTGGCCAGTGCGGTGTAAAATCTGGAAGGAAATAAGGCAGGCAGCGAAAGAAAGGATACAGAATTAAATAAAAGGTGGATGCAATAATGCTGGAGAGAAATAAATGGGAAGTGGATGATAAAAAGAAAGAAGGCACAAGCTACAATGGAGAGCGTTGTGCAAAGGAAGAGAAACATGTGGTATGAAAGACAGATACAGAAAAGAATGAATGAAGAATGGAAAAAAGGAGCAAGTAAACGAGAGGAATTAATCTACAGTATGTGTTAACAATGTTGAGGGTTGCCTATTTGGAATTTAACTTTTCGTGTTTGTCCTCGGCTTAAAATGAGACACGGATTTTACTTCGGAATCCGAAGTGGGTATAACCCGAACGCGGCTGATCTCTGCCAGCACGCTGATTGGGTGGAAAGGAGATGATGAGATAGGGCTACCGTCTCTAATCATTCACCTCCATAGGGCAGCTAGTAGTTCCTCATCACTCAAGTAATTGACCGCATTTTATGGAACATTTGTACTGATTGCCATGTTCAGGAGAGAGCTCCACTCTTTGCTGTCTGCAGAACATGTCAGTTTAACGTTATCCACCCAAATACGACTGTGTTTTTCCAAACGGGGTTTCCATTTGTGTTTTGACACTAAACCTTGAATGCGTCCCTCCTCTCTCCCCTGCATTCTACATGACCCACTTCGCTTTTTGTTTTTATCGCCCGAAAAATATGTAAATGTAAGAGGAGGCAGAAACTAGCAAAGTGCTAAGTTTAGAGCATTGCTTTGTGTGGTACTGAAACTGGGACATTAGGGACAGTAGACTATAAATACCTTTGAACGTTTTGAAATGTGGTGTTGGAGAAGAATGGAGAAGATCAGGTTAGACCGACTGTGTGAAAAATGAAGAAGTAAAGTAAATGGAGAAAGGAATATCCCGCATGAAATAAGAATGAGTAATACTAACTTGATTGGTCATACCTTGCGTAGGAACAGCATTGTAAAACGCGTTATCGATAGAAAGATAGAAAGAAGGATAAAAGTGATAGGAAGACGAGGAAGGAGAAGTAAGCAACTACTGGGAACCTTATGGATACGTAAACATGCTGCAGATAGAAAGAGGAAGCACCGGAATACATCTGTGGAGAACTCGTGTAGGAAGAAGCTGTGGACCTGTCGTAAGACAGGCTACGTAATTAATCAATTGGGGTGGGGGCAGAGGGGGAGTAGAGTTATTGGTGTACTTGTGCTTAGCCCCTGCACAATATTGGGATGCGCAGTCAACGCCACGTCCAGGATGCTTTACCCCCGAGAAAGAACCCCGGTATCCATTTTATATGCTGTTGTGTGGGCTTCGGGGTTGGTCGAATCGTTATGAAAAACTCTCGTCCACCGGGGTTTGAAAGCAAACCGTCTGTTCAGTACCGATTCGTGATCCCGGCCGCCTGAAAAATGTTTGGCTGCGAGAATGACTAAGGAATCTCCATGTTATACAATCTCCGCCACACAGCTACTACATCCTCCCTGCTGAATCTCTTTTCTTTCTTCGGAGTTGGAACCAAATTACATGCCCATTCGAAACACCAGAAAGCGATCGTGCGTGTTTTACCCCGAAATGTACAAAGGGTTGCGAGAAACCTTGCACGTAGTGACTGACGATAGTGAAATAATATTTTTAAAACCCATTGGCTTTCTTTTCGTTCTGATATACAAAGTAGATGCAGATAGAAGCAATATTTTACACTGTACACATTAAAGCTGCTGAGAATTTAAATCAAGGCGTCGTTTAACAGCTACATAAAGATCGATATTTTGGATATCAGCGATTTCTACGTGTAATCGAGAAACACTCTTCAATCCGGGACTTTAATTAACACAATGGAATTCTGCCTCGTAAACTGCCTCAGTGAAGGAATTTGCAATTACGGCAAAGTGTTGGGTGATAATAAGGTGACTGCCGCTACAAAATTGAATTAACACCATTTTTATCGAAATTAATTTCATTTACCCTCACGGTGGAAGATTGCTTCTGCACTTCGTATATTCGTCTCAACACAGCTAGACATCTTACTCAGAGATGCTCTTTTTGGCGAAGTTCTATCTTCTATCGTTTGAAGTACGTGCCTCTGTGTGAACACATCTTTCAAGCATGACTGTACAACCTTTTAACCGTCATCTTTTTGTATTTCTCTGTGTTCTTATTCGATTTAAGTATGCACTTTAACATAATCTGACAATTAAAAGCAAAATAAAGTACGTTTATATTGTCTTAATCCCTGCATTCCGGGCTTTTCGGTAATTCGAGACAGCCTTGGTCCCGCGCACCTCGAACTATCGAGATTGTTCTGCTCTAACACTCCGGTAGTAAAAGCCTAAATATCTACACTGCCAAGTCCAAGATCCTGATCTACTTCCACCGGCCACTAACTCCCATATTTTCTCTCCCAAAGATCCACTTTACGTTTACCTGCCGTCTTCTAGGTTTTCCAAACCATTTTTTTTAACCGATGCCTTCTACACATAATCTTTGTGTCTTCAATCTATCCATTACTTTTAGCCTCCTTAGTTGTACAAAAATAGAACCTTAGGGGAAAATATAATTTACAACTAATCTTGAAAATATTGTTTGTATTTTTATAAATAAATCTTTCCAGGGACCATAATGAGACTTAAACAAAGGAACGGAAATGCAAACGAAGATATTTCAGTGGCCTCGAAAGCTCCGAAATTGACTTCATTAATTATTCCACATGAATTTGTGGGAAACATCTTGGATGAAAGTTGTGAATATTGATAGACTTTTCCCCTTTCAGAATACCTCGAAAAGCTGACTTGAGGAATGCTGCCTCTTCAGTAATTAGTTGTTGCTTCTGCAAGACTAATTGGCAGTAACGACCGTTCCGCGAACTTCAGAACTGCAGTCAAATTATCTGGTGTCTCTTAGGGTTACCTCAGACAATAGCCTAGAGGCCTTAAAATCCCTTACGGTATTACTAACTGACGCTTTTTGTACAGTACACTCTTCTTAATAATTCTAGGCGACAGACATGTTTCGATGTTGCTTTTAAGCGCCATTATAATATTCGCTACGTCGTAACATGTTTTGACTTAAGTTTTCGAGCATACACGATGGTAGTTGTCCAGTTGATGGTCCTCCTTTGGTTTCATGCGCCATATATAAGGTAAATACTCCGACGTTTCGGAACAACGTACTACCTCCATATTCGGGGTGACCGACATGACCTAGAATAATTCACGCTAAATATGGAGGCAACGCCTTCTCCGAAACGTCGAAAAAATAAGCTACTATCCGGTGCTGAAACACAAAAGAAAACCATCAGTTCTTTATTTTAATTTGAAATTTGCATTGATTCTGTTGTTATAAGCTACAGTCGTAAATTATAAATTTATTAATCATAAGAACAATAAAATCTTAGAATTTTAAAATTATGTTGTGCCTGTGTATAGACCTATACATGCAGCTGTTCTTTTAGGTCGTGAAGTTTTCAAGCCGGTATGGCTGAGGGCTCCGATTTTTGTAGGATGGGGCACCGCGTCAATGGGTAACCGAGTCCTGACAATGGGAAGGAACGTATTGCCTTCATCTACATACTCGTAGGTCTAGAGGCACCAAAATAATGTCAGGTCCTGTCCCTGAAATTGGTTTCGGAACTCTGGGCTTTTGAAGATAAAGGCACTTGGTTCCTTAAAATTTCTTAAAACGTTTATCCAGTTTATCTATTTCAGATAAAACAGATTAATTGCCTGTTCTAGTGCACTGTAAGCGGCAGTTGAATTTAGTTCGGATGTGGAAATGGAGTCTATCTTGATCAGGATTTCAAACGCCCTCAGTACACAATTAAGTCTTTGGACTTTGAGTTAAAGGCCTATTAATAATTTATTTGTCTACCCAGTCATTAATTCAGATTGTACCGTGTCGGAAGGTGGGAAAATAGTGAATAATTCATTGTCAAAAATGTGAAAGGAAGCTGTCGTCACCTAATTTAATCCACCATTAAAAAAATTACCCGGAGGAACATAATAATGTGAATCGCACTGTACGTAGGCCTACACCAAGATAACAATGGGGCGCGTTCGTGCAACCATTGTTGCTGTGGAAAAGCAATGACCATTACACAATCTGAGTGTGTGTATTTGTAGCCTTACGTATCCAGCATGCAGTGCGCAGGCGCCATATTGTCATCTGTGGCTTTCCCCGCTATACAATATTTTTCCACATTTTCTCACAGTCTGCACGATTTTCTGAAAAACGTTACCGAACACAAAATGTTTGTTTTGATTTTCTCTACAACCTTTGCCCGCAATATTTCTCATTCTGACAACAAATGAGCCAGATGTGATAAAAAAAATTGTATATTGTTCTTCACGGAAAGTACCGTTTGTTCTTGTCCGATTTTAACGAAACCTGAATTCTCTAGACAGATTTTCAAATAATATTCCGATATAAAATTTTATGAAAATCCGTCTAGTGGGAGATGAGTTGTTCTATGCGGACGGACAGACGGAAAGACATAACGATGCTAATAGTCGCGTTTCGAAATTTTGCTAACGTGCCTTAAGTATCACGAATAGCCTCACGATTTTATGTTGATCCTCTCGACGTTAGAATAAGGCACCTAACAAACACAAGTACAATAATTACCACTTATACCGTCGTGTTCGGTGTTTACATGCAACTCCCTATGATCAGTGAAACGTGAAACACAATGTTTCCATCGTCGGTTTGTTAATAGTCAAGCCTCATGTCCAGCAGTCTGCAGGACCGATTTCTCATTCCACGTTCGTTGGCAAAATACGAAGGTAATATAGGCACTAGTAAGCCGTATTAGCCTTGATGTCTCTGTGGAGGTAAGGTTCCAGTGTCTCATAATCTTAGGCTCTAAGTGGAAGAGCGTCGCTATCGCAGCATCTGGGTCTTTTTACCCACGGGTAAAGAGTCCGCAGAAGAGATTGCAGAGGAAGTTGGGAGCGCCAGATAGCCACTCCTCCATCAAATAGCCAGAGAACCCGTTAGAACTCTGTGAAAAGGATTAAAATTCTCCATAGGAACTTGTAACTTCCTGTCTGTACAGCAGAGCTACCTAGTTTACTAACGCAAAGTGGCAGGTGTATACGCTTTGGGGATGTGGGTAAATTCATTGGATCGAAATAGGGATTCGTAGGGGCTGTATATTTACCACAGTAGTGAACCTTGGACATAAAAAAATGGTAAATGTTTTGAGCAACTTTTCGACAATGAATGGCCACTATTAATTAATTTAATTTGGCTTTCGTTACGAAGTAAAAAACTGAGGAGCGCCTAACGTGGATACCACGTCCATTTTAGGCGATTTCGCAAAATTGCGAAAAGCGACTACAAGCTTATTTTTTTTTTGCCCTTCCGTCAGTCTGTCCGTCCGCATGGAACAATTTAGCTGCCACTGGATGGATTTTCGTGAAATTTTCCGTTTGGGTATTTTTCTACAACCTGTAGAGAAAATTACATTTTTATTAAAATCCCACCAGAATAATAGATACTTTGCATGTAGATGTTTGTATATTTGTGACAGTACCTCGCTAAATACTTCTTAGAATGAGAAATGTTTCGGAAAAATTTGTACAGAAAATCAAAACACACATTATATCGTTCATTTGTGACAAGAGTATCTAAACTCAAAATTTGGCATTTTTGAGTTACTGGTATAGAAACATTTTGCAGATACGCTTTTAACAGGTATAGTGTCATGACGCAGTTTGCAAAACTCGCCGCTGGAGAGCAGTTGTGTCGTCTTTGCACTCATAGAAATTGATAGCACTTCAAAACCCTTAAAAGTTTCTCCAGAAAAATCACAAGTTTCAAGTCGCAAGTGAGCGATATGTTCTATAAAGTTTTTCCTAAAATCGCGCACTTGTGAGATATTGTCGAAAAATATGGTAGAGCCTGGCAGGTCACACATGCCAGTATATTACGGTGCATGCGTTTTGCATGCTGGATGAAGAGGGCTACAGGCACACACTCAGAATATGTAATACGTATTGCTTTTCTGGTGCAACAATGGTTTCACGAACGCGCCTCAATTGTACGTTGACACGTGAATTGCCTGTCTTGTTTTCTGTCTGTATGCTGTGACCCAATATCGGGCGAAATCGTTTCTCTGATTTTTATGAAATTCGGTATGAACGAGCGTGCAGGAGTTTCGTGAAAATCGACTCTGTAACTCACATTTTGCTGCAGGACGTATATGAACTTCTACCGGTAGTTTGAATAGTTCTTGGCCAATTTAGTTGAAATCTTTTGTTGATACGTTCCTAGCTGTTTCGTTCGGTATTTGCGAGTTATGTAAAACTTGCGTAATGAGGACCAAAAATATGCACTCTTCTTTCTTATTTTATTTCAATAATCTATCCTCAACACGTTTCGATTAGAGTAACTATTCATCATCAGGAGGCAGTTACTGTATGTGCAGCATATGGTGTTTACCATGCTGAATATACAAGGTGATTCAAAATGATGGACTCAATTGAAGAGTAAACGGCGCCTCAACACACGCCAGACAGTTGGTTGCGGTATTCCAAGTTCTCTGTTCGCTCTACTGGTTGACGTACGTGGGCTACGCTCAATACTCTCTTGAATTCGTCCCACGTTCTCCTCTGATACACGGAAAAAATCTTTTGCTGCATAGTAGCCATTTTGCTCTCAACTGATGCTGCTGCACGGCTGTGCATTTTACGAGCACTTTATTGATAATATTGAAGAAATTAGGATCTACTTTTTCAAATGTTATGTAGATCATTCATATATCTTGAACAGTTCAGGAAATATATATGTACAAAATTGAGTCCATCTCTTTGAATCACACTTTATATTAAAATTATGTAAATTGCTTATATATACATTTTCACTTAACGTACAAAACACTGTATTTTATGTACATTTTCATATTATATTACAATATTTTTTTGGATAATAAAAGTATTACAGAAAATTCAATAGGGTCTCACGCTGTGGTACAGCTGTTACGCAAGTACGTCACGATGCACGTTCCACAGAATGTGAAAAATGAGTTATGTAACAGTCATTGCAGAGAAAGCAAGAATTTGTTACTTACCTATCGGTTTACATTTTATTACATATTTCGTAATATTTTTGGTTAACTTGTAACTTTGTCTATAGAAACAGCATTTCTTCTGTTTTTACTATGAAAATTACTGTATTGAAAATAATAGTATATTTTATAATTTACGCTCATAATCATCTCAAAAAAAAATGCGTAAAGAAATAGATTCTTAAGCGTAGAGAAAAAAAAACCAACTAGATGATACTGAACGGTTTATTGCACTTATAATCTGCTCAACATTTTTCGGGCACTTACATGCCTATCATCAGGAGCTTGAGACTATACTTGTGTTATTGCCACATATGGCGTGTAATGCCTTGATTGCTGGTGGTCGGCTGTTAGGAGCAGAGCGGCAGGCTATGCGTTCTGGATAAGGGAAACTGGGCGACCAGTCGCATAATTTCTTCTCGACGCTTATACTACGATGCACGGACAAACATAAATCAAATAAATTCCTGTTCCTTATTGCGTGTACAGCCAAAATTAAATAACATCGTGATATATTTTAAGGTGCTTGCGTGACACACTAATATAAAACATTACATGTTCATTTGTTAGTGTGAAATAAGTGTGAAATCTTGTGTCATGCAAATTAAGTACAATGATTAAGGGCCCTGTAGTTAAGCGTGTAAAGTGTGTGATAACGTTTGATTCGTTGCATGTATTCCATAATTTGGTACATATTTGACGTACGGAGCCTCTGAGTTGTGACTTCAATCCATCTTTATTTTCCTGGCTGTGGGTACAGATAATATTTTTTGTAATTTCATTATAACAACTATTGTAATTGAAACATAAACCTTTAGCATTTCGGATTCTTGCACTCATTACCAGGCCTGTAACACTGAAATAAATGAAAAACACAGTACTTGTAGGACGTCCCATGGCTTAGGCTGCTAGTCACTGGTGTCACCACACAGACCCTGGATCAAAACAAAGCAAATTCGTGTGGGATTTGTGGTGAACAAAGTGGTAATGGTACAGGACTTTCTTGGAGTACAGTGAAGTCTGCGTGTCGGAATCGTTCTCTTGTCTGTACCCTACGCCATGTCAACTTAGAAATTAATGGAAGCGTTGAGTAAATTTCTCAAAGAATAAAATGCTTTTCGGTATAATGACAACTAATCAGGTGAATGAGAGAATAGAGCTAACCACTAAACATCATATGTTTCTACACATCAGATATACAAAAGTGTTAGGCCTACCTGTTCATATTTTAATCTTTAAATGTACGTGAGATTTGAGGTTTCTTGGCCAAGACTGCGAATATTATGGCAAGAGAAATGAAGTTTTGTCAGCAGATGTATACGTTTAGATGGCTTGTGCATAATGTTGGCTTACAAATATTTAATACTTTAAAGCTTAATGGTTACTACACATACCACCTTATGTAATATTAATAAACTCCACTTTTTGCCCGCACAGTGCATTTATGTTTATTCACATGATTCTTAAATAACACGAGAAGGCAATGCTCAATGTATATAACAATGAAACGTGTTCGCGTAACCATTTTTGCAGTGGAAGAACAATAAGTATTACATACTCTGAGTTTGTGTTTGTAGCAATGTGCATGCGACATGTTGTCATCTTGGCCTACAATTCCCCCCCCCCCCCTTTACTCCAAAAAAGCCCGCTTCCCGCAAAAACCTTTTTAAACAAAAACATGTTTTATTTTATTTT
>Ga0123352_10012667_pt1 | contig 13341 bp, 8 predicted proteins | sample TergutLab28metaG_FD_89700 | JGI IMG/M metagenome (GOLD analysis project Ga0123352, IMG submission 89700) | Labiotermes labralis P1 segment gut microbial communities from Petit-Saut dam, French Guiana - Lab288 P1 | ecosystem: Host-associated > Arthropoda: Insects > Digestive system > Gut ... | reverse complement strand
CTTACAGTCCCTTCAAAATTCATTTTGAAATTGACCTTCCACAGCGAATTCTACAACATAGAACCGGTTGTAGATTGTAGTGGACTGTGTCAACCGGAACTGCAAATTCTCACTCAAAGTTTCTTGTAAACAGTTGTCATTCTTTTACTGTGTGTTTTATTACAATAACTTGTAACTTTACCACTGGAGTTGCTACACTGGGCAAACATTAATATACATTCCACTTATGTTTATGGGACCGTGTATCATTGTAATAGTTGAAAACAAAAGACCAACTTGATGTTACTTGCTATTTTATTTCACTTCTTATGTGCTCAACATGTTTCGGACATTAATATATCCATCGTCAGGATCTTACGACTATTCTGTTGAATTACCACATTGGTCGTGTGTTCTTGGTTCGATGTGTGTTGGTGTTTCGGTGTGGTTGGGTTGGAGTGGTATCCGTGTTACAGGCTTCAGCCTGTAACACCGAATCTCCAACACACATCGAACCAAGAACACACGACCAATGTGGTAATTCAACAGAATATTCGCAAGCTCCTGATAATGGATATATTAATGTCCGAAACATGTTGAGCATATAAGAAGTGAAATAAAAATTGCAAGTGACATCAAGTTGGTCTTTTGTTTTCATACATTCCACTGTAGGTATGTTACGGACACGAAGCGTATCAAACATTTTACTGAAATAAATTACGTTTTCAGAAAATAAATTTCATTTTGTTAGATCTGTTTAACAGGAAATGAACGATACGCCTTTTTCGTAATAAGCATGTATGACTCGAATGACCATGAGCTACTTTTAACCCTTTGGCGCCGGAATTATTTTTTTAAATTTAAGCACACCCTGTATATAAAATGTGAATAATACGGGAACCAAATATGTTAGATTTATGAATCAAACTGCATTTTGAAGAAAAAAAACGGAGAATACATACCATGTTTAAAATATTCAGTACCTAGATTTGTTGAATAAATATATAAAATGCAACTTTAGAGGTTAGCGGTGCGGTACGACCACTATAGTTGACATTAGGCGTCAAAAGGTTAATATATGTCACGTGGGTCAGTACTGTTTAAAATTGTACACGAAAGGTCTAACAACATAACTAAAACTTTAACCTAAGTTTTAAGGCGTTATAGTGGGCCGGGTAGCTCAGTCGGTACAGCGACTGAGCTACGGGCTGGACGGTCTGGGATCGAATCCCGGTGGGGGCGAGATTTTCCGCCCGTGCAGACCGGCCCTGGGGCCCACCAAGCCTCCTGTAAAATGGGTACCAGGTCTTTCCCAGGGTTAAAGTGCGGCCAGGGAGTGCTGCTGACCACTTACCCCCTTCTAGTGCCGCGGTCATGGAAGAGTAGAGCTATACCTCTACCCACCCTCTGGGCCACACCGGGCCTGTAACGGGATCACTTTATCTTATACCTTTTAAGGCATTGTAAGAAAGTCATTCGTAGGAAACGTAATAGTTCCTGAGCTAGACGAACAATTATCAGCACGTTGTGACATCCAAAAGCTTACCGACCAATTCACTTTTCGCTGTCCTGAGCCCCTGAATCCATCCCGGGTCGTCCCATCGAAACGGGTACTGTAACACTGTATAATAGCGGCAGATGTGAAAATGTAGATTCGTCTTCTTTATTATGAAAAAACTGTACATTGCAGAGCGAATATCACGGCTTTCCTCTCTGCCTCTGTCTGTAATGTTATTCCTACAGACAAAGTTTAATCACATTCCAGCTGATGTTAGGGTACAGTGGCTAGAAGGAGACACTCAGCGTCAGGATGCTGGACATTCCTGAACCGCTTTCAGTAATGTGGGAGAGAAGCATCTCAGTTGTTTGGATGACGATGGCGACGCCGCCTCCACGCCACGCTCTTGGAAAGTTGTTCTGTTCGCTCCGTAGAATTCTAATCTCATTTCACAACCTAACTCAAAACCTCTCCACCAACTAAACCCACCCACCCCACAGCAGACACAAGTGAGTTTACTCTTTCTCGCCTGTCTCTTTTTTTACATCTTCTCAAACCCCTTTTCCAGACTTATTCTTTTTTTTTTTATTTCCAAATAACTAAGCCGTGATTTTGTATACGTGCACCTGCAGTGTTTTGTTTATACTACACGCAGCACACAAATGTCGGTGAAGTTGCTACGCCAGCTGTTGCTGTGTATAAAGCATGGATGTCAGCGCTAATATTCTTGAACCGTCTGGATGTCTACACAAGTGAAAAGGTAAAGGCAAAGCAGTCCCGTTACAGACCTGGACAGACCCAGAGGATTCCAGGAAGTTAAGGTTCCCAGATTACATGACAACGGCACAGGATGGTGTTAAGGTTGTCAGCTGTACGCACCGGCCGCCTTTACCCCCAAGAAATGCTCCTGTTACTCATTTCTATTAGAGACTGAGTCGACCCCGGGACCATAGTGCGATCGGAAGGATTATGTCAAAGAAAAATTTCAATGACACTATCTGGAATCGAACCAGCGGCCTTTCCGATTTGTAGCACAGCACCTTAACCACTGTGCCATCGCGGTCCCCCATGTATGCACATGTGGTATCTGGCAATTTAGGATAACTGGTAACATTCTTCTATATATATCATATAACCAAACTCTCCTTCTATCTGTTAATAACAGTTAAAACAAAAATCATACATAAATGCTCTTTCAAAGCATATGTTATGTAACGTCCACCAGGATATTATAAAAATTCTAGGTTTGTGTCCATAGTGGTTTCTGTGCCTTTAGAACTACTTGCATTTAAATGCATTATAAACACTAAGGGCTTCATCCTTCTGCCACTCACAGCCCAACTGACAGCGTTCTGTCAGGCTAGCATCACGCGATGCTCTCATCATTTCAACCGTATTTATCAAAAGACTTGTTCTAATGTGCGGTTTTTCCCTCAAAAATTCTTTACAAAATTCAATATATCACCACCGTGTGCTACATACATAGCATAATTCTTATAAGTTACTTATCAGTTATACGTACAAACATAATTACATAATGTTAGGAGTACTACAGTATGATGGAACTTTGAAATGAGCTGTAAAGAAACTTGAGTAACTGGAGGAGAAACTTCAAGTATTAAAAAGTTAAATAAGGAAAATGACCTAATGAAATCACATTGAAAAATGTCATGTTCTTGAGTTATCAGTACGTACCAGCAATTTGAAAATAACGGCATTACAAGTGACGGCACAGCAAGTTGACAGGAGTAGTGCTACTTTATGTCTAAACGTTTGTTTCAAAGAAATAAATGAAACTCATTATCTTTACATTCCCTGAATCACTACAAAACAGCACGCAGTAAGACAAAGTAGACAGTGATAAAACGTAGGTAGATAACAGCTGTTAAATACGGATGTATAAGCTATTTTAAATTCCGTCATGACATTTTTGGTGATAATGCCGAACATATGTGTACATTCTTCATGTTTGCACCGTGCATCAGTGATAATTAAACACATTATTATCCAACTAATGCACAATATATAGTGTGTAGATACAATTAAACTTATGAAAATGTTTAAAAAGTGCTTCAACATGTTTCGGATCACAGAGGATCCATCGTCAGGGAGTCTTGTACAGTGCTTGGCTAAAAATTACGAGAATGGTTCTATCGTGTCTGTTGCCATGGACAAGGTCGGTGTTATGGCAGCATATACTGACCCGTTGTGCGTGTGTGTAGTTCACTGTATATGAAGGCACCGACCTTGTCCATGTCAACAGACACGATAGAATTATTTTTGTAATTTTTAACCAAGCACTGTACAAGACTCCCTGATGATGGATTCTCTGTGATCCGAAACATGTTAAAGCACTTTTAAATATTTTATGATTTTTAATTGTATCTACATATTATATACTGTGCATTAATTGGGTAATAAAGTGTTTAATATGTGTACTTTGTTACACATATATGCCTATATTCACTGGAATTAACTTGTACCATTTCATAAGCAGAGTGATTTCAGTAAAAAATTTTAATCGATGAATTCATCTCCTTAGAACGTTAGTGTGGAACAACTAACAAGTGCGGTTGGAGTGGGAGGAAGGAAAAAGGAGACAGAATGTGAGTAACTCCCGAAAATGAAAAGAGAGATATTCAAATGTGTTTCGTAAAAAAGATTGCATGCAGTGACTCGTATGTGTCATTGTGTGTGTGTGTGTGTGTGTGTGTGTGTGCATGAATGAATTTTGTGCCTTTATGTACACTATGTATGAATGTTTTTACCTATGTACACATGTTCTTGTGGGCACGTGCGAATGTGTTCATGAAGGGAGTGTTGCTTCGCTTGCATAGAAAAATGCAGCCCTATGGACTAACTTTAAGTCTTTCTTTCTTCCTGGTCTGACCTCTTCTACCTATTCATGGTAGTTGTAGAGAGTTATTGTTGTACCTGATCTCACACAGTGACACACACACACACACACTCGGTAAGACTCCACGGGAAGAATGATTGGCTCGTCGCAAAGACATCTACCTGTACAGTACACAACATTCGCAAGAGCCCGCCCTCTATGTCCCCGGTGGGATTCGAACACGCACTCCGAACAAGCGAGCGACCGCAGACCCACGCGACTTTAAATCTGTTCCTGTTAAAATACTTCGCGTGATTTTCGACTATATGACACTGATAACTTGGCTACATACCGGCCGTTTTCGACGGCTTGAGCGTGTAATCGTGCAGACAAAAATCAACTTGATGCACAACTTATTCTTAGTATATTTCGTCAACCTCTACATGTTTCGAGCGTATCTAGGCCCATCATCAGGAGGTACCACCGTACGTATACAACAATTGGTACTTATTATTCTTTTTAGATGACTATGTGTTGTCCTGGTTGGATTGGAGCTACAATCCAATCAGGACATTCATCCAAAAAGAGTAATAAATACCAATTGTTGTATATATATACATTGGTAGAGTCCAGTTGAAATGTGATGGTACACGGTGACGCACGGGAGAGGAGATGATGGGGAAACTGGCGAATGGATTGGGTTACCAATACCCTTCACACTACCTCGTAACATGGTGTATCCAGCACTACTACCGCTGATGCGCACACCTCGGCTGCCAGTAGTCGACTGAACTGACACCCCCGCTGATTTAAATGGACTCGTCCGTTTCGCACGAAAGGCGAATTCTGGTTTCTGCACGTGTGCCATCACATTTCAAACGCAGTCTACCTCCTGATGATGGGCGTAGAAGCGCCCGAAGCGTTTTGAGGTTGGCGAAATGTACCAAGAATAAGTTGTGCATCAAGTTGGTTTGTCTCCGCGCGATTATATCGAGATGCACGGTCAACAAACCATAAAATTTGTAACGTACTAGTTGGTTTCATTTCCTGAAGGATAATTTCAAATTTGAGTGAACACTGACCGTTACATGTATTTCGACACGGAATGAAGGTTGTATTGGTTTTTATTAATGCTCGCTGTAAACCGTAGAAAAGAGACAGATATGGAGTTTAACACAGTTAAAATTTTGGTAAAGCAGAAATATTCATAGTCTGTCTTCGTTTTAACTGCACTGGAGGAACAAAGCGATCCGTCTAGAACATTATAATTTCATAATTGGAGTAATCGATAAAGGATAGAAAGAGGATCAAGAGACAAAGATAATAGAGAGTAATAAAAGCTGAAACTTATATAAGAAATTCCATCTTATTACTCGGGAAAACGGAATCCCCACTGACATTAAACTTTTTATTATGTATGATTATATGAATACACTCGTAAATGTATGATTCATGTCAGGAATTTGTATCAGCTTAATTACTTACTCCGAAAATTGACAGTTATTTTAAAAGTTACTCAAAACTGTGTGTGTGTGCCATCTATCAATTTCTTTGTTTCCCATTTTGTGAATGTTGCAGTTGATAATTGGAGAATTGTAAATGTTGTCATTTCCTTGTCTTGTTAACGTCATCTTCAAAATTGTACATATTGGCACAAGTAAAAAGGTAAAGCAGTCCCGTTACGGGCCCGGAGGGACCCATTGGGTTCCAGGAAGTTAATTTTCCCAGATTTCGTGACAACGACACAGGATGGTGGTAAGGTTGTCGGCCTTACGCACCGGCCGCCTTTACCCCAAGGAAATGTTCCTGGTACTCATTACTGTTAGAGGCTGAGTCGACCCCAAGGCCACAGTGCGATCGGAAGGATTTTTATGTCAATGAAATATCCAGTGGCACTAGCTGGGATCGAACCAACGGCCACCTTAACCAATATTGGCACAAGTACGTTCAGAATTCAAGCAGACATGGGCCTAATCTGTATAAGCATTTGTGCGACATGAAAAAATATTCCACCGAAGCAATATAGAGATTTTTTTTCTTCTTAAGCTATAGTAAAAAAAAATGGACCCGAATCTAGGTATCTGTAAGAACCTAGAATAGATGATGTTTATTTTCTTACTGCACTCAGGAACTTCTACAGCTGAATGAGTTACTTTTTCTCGGATGACGTAAGGGCTGTCATCTGACAAATGTTACCGGATGTGTGGTCGTCTGTGTGCAACAGTCTTATATCGCCTTATTTTATGTGAGAAAAATACAGGAAATTGCATTTAGAGAGTGACCTTCCTTTGGACTCTTAGTGCACTACGACACGAATGTGTAGCGTTCTGCCATGACGATCTGTAGCAGGTATTTACAGTATACAGTTACCGGCCCTTACTTTCTGAAAGATTTTCGTGTTTAATTGTCAAGTACGTACATTTCAGAATGTTTCGTTGCGAACAGTGAATTTCTGCACGATATTTTTATATATCTCAAAATCTCCTGCGAGATCGTTATTGAAGATTCAAGAGTACTGTCTTTGAGTAAGTATTATCGGAAATTTCGATCGATATTATTTCCTTCATATTCAGAGTATAGCAGCCCAAGGGGAGTGGATTACTTTTTCCTGAAGATAGAAGCACTAAGATAATTCGAAAAGTCGGTAACTATTTGCCCATTGTCACGGCGTATATCTCTCTAGAGTCTTCAATCTTAAAATTTTTTCCACTAATATAATTATCAAATAAAGGTAATAAGTGTAAAATTTATAGCAGCTTGGAGACCTTGCTTAAAAAGATATGAGCCTACGCGCTTTGAAGTTTTTTTCGAAATATTTTGAATAATTGACCTTCTAAACTACAAGATAATTTGCAGACCTGCAATTCCTTTCAAACGGTTGACACTTATTATTGTTCCCTTGCTTTAAGCCATGCTGTCTTTACCGAGAATATTAGAAAATCAGGAATATTGTAGAACGTTTGTTCATAGAGTCAATAATGTGTTCGGTGATGCATCTGGTACGCGAAATACCCGAAGAAATAGAACATGTTGGATAATTAAAAGCTACAACTCATGTAATCCACGAAGTCCAATGACATAACCATTTTTATTTTAATGTCTGTTTTTATTGTCAGTTGGAATGCTATACTACACTGTACTGTATTATACTAGACTATACTGTACACTACACTACACTACTATACTGTATTATACTAGACTATACTGTACACTACACTACACTATTTTACTCTACTGTATTATACTAGACTATACTGTACACTACACTACACTACTATACTGTACTGTATTATACTAGACTATACTGTACACTACACTACACTACTATACTGTACTGTACTGTACTGTACTATACAATACTATACTGTACTGTACTGTGGTGTACTGTACTGTGCTGTACTGTACTATACTATACTGTACTGTACTTACTGTACTGTACTGTACTATACTGTACTGTACAGTACTGTACTATGCTATACTATACTATACTATACTATACTATACTATACTATACTGTACTATACTAAACTATACGATACTATACTATACTATACTATACATTCAGTTGTCATCCTCTACAAGTGTCTGCCGTTTTTGGTCGTCTTCAGGTAGATTATGCAACAACACACACGGAAAAGAATATCGAGGCGCAGGCATGTAGAATATGTTGTTATATAATCTACCCGATTATGGCCAAAACGGCCGAAACATGTAGTAGATGACGGTTGAGAGTGTATTGTTCCAAAAGTTGTATTCGCCTGCACAATAAATACAGGCGTTGGTTAACAACAACGGGATGACGAAACCAAAATTTGATTTTCGTTTTATTTTATATAGAAATAAACCTTAATATTATTTCTCAAGTCAAGTGAAGATGTAAATAAGAGGAGCTTCATGCATTAGAAATTACAGTACTGAAAATTGTAGCGATATTTGGCATTATTTTTATCCGTTACTTGTCCCGGTTTTATTTTATCATTTTTGTCAGAATTGTCCAGTTTTAAGGTTTGTGAGTATTTATATCGATATTATATTATCCGATTGTATGAAATAGTGTCTGATCCATCTAGAGCCTCATTGAATGTGTTAATTATTGTGTCGTATTGCCCTGTACTTCTTTTAGCCTTCATGTACTTCAACATAATCAACCAGATATCACACGGACTTTGTGTTACCTTCAATGAAGGAGTACAATCCTGTCTTCAGTAAAAATATGGGATGATTTTGTTGATAATGCGAGGTATGAAACCATTCAGTCATAAATTCGCCTTCATACCTATGCCAAGTTTTGATTTCGGCGCCTTGAAACGTAATGAAAATTTATGTACAAGCATATGAAAAACTACGAAATTTGTTCCCGCCAATTTTCGAACCCACCGCTCTATATATATAACTCTCTTGTTCTAAGCGGTGCGTCCTCGACTATTTGTTGTAAGTTTGCTCGAGTTTCTTAATATTCCTTCTAAATATTACGAGCTTTGCTTATAAAACATCGATGCTTGTTGTCAATTCTAGTGTTCAGTGCTGCAAAATCATTCGTACGTCCGGTAATTTTGAAACCGGCCGATTCGTTTAATTTTGGTTTTGGCGACGTCAGACTGTTCTTGGGGATTACATGGTACAATGAATTTAATATTATTCTATCTTGCAACTTGTTTGCATGCGGTTTAAAAGTTTAATTAAAACATGTAAATTTTTTTTGACTTGGAAAAATACATTTCTCAGTTGGTAAATGAACAGGATTGACTAAGTAGCTGGCTGAACTGTGAGATACTATTTGTGGGAGGCGATGGCTTTGTTACAGGTGTGTGTAAATTGTGTTAACCCTTTAAAGACGAAGCGCAGACCGCTTTATTTAAAGACCCAGTCCGTACCGCGCTGTAAACACTTTTCATCTCGGGTATAAAAACCAATCAGTTTATGCTGTAAATGGCACAAGTCGCTGTTTGTTCTCAGATAAATACAAAACACATAAATACAGTGTGGGCAGAGCGTAGAGTTGTTGAATGTTAAACTGGTTGGTGCATCACGTGACCAGTAGGCTTTAAAAGGTTAATTGGACATAATGATACCGAACTGAGTTTTCATTCTGTGAAAACCTCTTGAGTACTGTAAACACGTTTGCAAGAAATAAGGTTTTACGCCTGTTTCAAGTAGAGCGATTAAAATGCGTTTATTATTTTTTTTTCAGGACAGACATTTTGTAAGGCTCAATTTGCCTCCAGTAGAATTGCTCTTCTTTCGTGTCATGCGCCTTACTTTCAACAGACTCCCACGTACGTACTCGGAACGTGAGTGGTAAGGGTCTTTAAAATCGTAATTATCTTGAATAAAAAAAAACTGCTTCAAAATTTTGTGATTTTATTTCTTCTTGCAATAAGACGTCCAAACACTGTATGGAACGTGCTAACTGCATACAGTGGATTACTTTTTGAGAATCTAGCATTTTCTGAATCAATTTCTCGCATTTTGTGGAAATGAAAATTTCATTACTGTGTTCGCCAAGGCCCATCACTGGTCCCCCAAACCCGAGCCTGGTGAATTCAGTCCTCATCGTCTAATTCTGCTTATTTAATATTAATTTGCATATTATCCCTCGTTCTACACTTAGATTTCCAAGCGGTCTCTTTTCTTCAGTATTTTCAGCCAAAATCCCGTTGGCAATTCTCTTCTCCCCCTCACGTGCCAAAATATTCTGTCTCTGTCTCTCTAATATGTTTGACTAAATTAGTCCTCTTCTAACGAAGTAATAGAAATGTTCCCTTAACTGTTGAATGCTATTATGAAAGCTACATCTGAGTTACATTCATTCATGTAACTTCGTTTATTTTTCTCCACATTTGTCACTCTTTAACTTTCGTCTTTTATTTTCCTTTCGACCAGGTTCACCCCTCATACTTTTTTTTTCCAATTTTTGGCCCGATTCCACTACGCTAGACATTTAGTTCCATGAACTCAACCTTTTTCATAACCCTATAAAATTCGCATTCGATTCTAACTAACAGATTGATATAGACGGACATTTTCAAATTGATGGCTAAATGGTTTTTGAGGATAAAATTGTGATGTAATTTGGTAGCTGATATTGTCATTAGTCTTCTTATCTCCTTTCTTCTACCATTCTTTCCTTCACTTAGAAGGTCAATTTCAGGCAGCACTGATACTTTTTATAGAAGAATGTAAGAACCGAACGGTTAAAGGCTTTTTGCGCCCTGCGTGTCAATTCATTTTTCTTCACTTCAAGACAAGTCCTTTTTGTAGGTTACGCTAAACAAAAATTTGTAAATTATTTTACACGACATTTTAATTATGACATGTATGATATTTTTTATGAAGTTTGTGCTTGAAATCTGCGGCAAAAAATATTTTAATATGGTTAAAAAAATTGCGCTCTCTTCTGCTCTGTGCATTGCATAGGAGTGACAAGAATTGCTGTTAATAACATGTTCACAGCCAACACACAAGGCTGCTGCTTCTGTCGAAAACATTGTGTAGTGTATCGATAAAGGCCTGAGGTTCTTACGATGGTGATTTTAAGAAATATGTTTGGGATATTACGCCGTGTAGTTTAGTAACAGAGACACAACATTTCACAAGAATATGCTGCCTCTCTCTTCAAAGTAGAATAATTTTCCCCTGAAAATGAAGTCGTCGTGTTCCTCAAAACATTGATACCTGTCTGAACACTACATTGCTTCCCATCTCCGAAGTCGGCAGTTTGAGGTTCGATAATGCAAGTAGTCCCATGTGACTGCACATTTGAACTCGTATTTGGTTCTTAGGCGCGTTCGCAAATTAGCGAAAAGCGAGTATTAGCTTCGTCGTGTCTGTCTATTTTGTCTCTACGCCTGTCCGCATGGACTTTTTAAATGAAATTTGATATTTGAGTACTTTTCGATAATCTGTCGAGAATCTTCAAGTTTCATTAAAATTTGACAAGAATAAACGTCACATTACTTGAAGACCTCTCTACTTTTATTATATTATATCGCTGAATTTTTCTTAGAATGAGAAATATTTCAGAAAAATATTTGTAGAATAAATCAAAACACATTTTTCATTTTCAATAAATTTTTTTTCTGAAAAATCGTGCCTTTTATAAGATTATATAAGAAAGTCTGGTGGACACAGACACACCACAGGTGTCAACACAACACGGCGCAGAAACGATTCTGTTTATCTGCTGTATAACTAAAGGAAGAAACGGGTTCACACTAATATTATTTAACCTTTAGGCACCAAGCATCCTATATATAGGACAGACGTACCGCTACTCCCCACAGTGCGCTTTTTATATATTTAGTCAACAAATATATTATTTAATTATTTTTTAAGACTTTCACCACCTTCGTTTATTCCTCCAAATAATGCTGTGTATTTCCTAATATTACCCTTCTTGGTTCATAAAATATTCACATTTTACATAAATGGTGTGCTAAACTCTAAATGTCCAGCTCCAGGACCAAAGGGTTAATGGACCTGTGTAGTGCTTTTTCACGACAAAAATCATTACGCGAACGCGCCTCAATGTCCCGTTATACATACTCTGTGTGACTTGTTTTCTATCAGTGTTAACAGCGTTACTTCTCTTAAATATTTACGTCTCTGATGTTAACTTAATCTTTTAAATACTAAACGTAATCTGCTTTATATAAGGAATCAGTCCGTACCGCTCTGTAAACACTTTCCACCACGGTTATAAAAACCAATCAGTTAATGACGTATAAAGCAAAATTCACTGTCCCTGCTGAGATCCGTACAAAACACTCAACGCAAAGCGAGCACCATGTAGAATATTATAGTGTTAAGCCTGGTGGTACGTATAGAAACCGCTAGGCTTTAAAATGTTATTAATAGTTTGCAGCGTCGCTGAATGGCCCTTCCCATGTAACGAGTCTGTGAGAATTCAAAAAAAGATACTTCTTTTTATTTGATATGAACGATTGTACATTCATAAGGCTTGTAAGAAGATGCACGAATTGTGACAACAAACACTGCTTGTAGCGGTGGACCGCTGAACGAGCATGAGTCTGTTACAATGAAAGAAGAAAGGGTCGTTCCCGACATGTAGGCATCTTTTAAATTGGCTTGTTAAGGCTGGTGTTCTTATTCGAACTTCTGTAACTAATCGGCAGGGCGACTGTGTTGGTCTGTAGCATCCTAAAGCAACCAAAAGGAACGAAATTCACAGTGTGACACATCTTAACACGCTCTTCAGGAACGCTGTGGTCATTGAAAAAAGTTCTCACGCGCTAACACTCAATAGAAACACTGTGGTCGGTTAGCACATCCCGCTAAACAGTTTGCCGTTAATACTGAGTCATTGATTCTGGTTTGTTAAAAAAGATTTAATTAATTTAAACGTCGTCTATTGCTTTGTTTCTCGTTACAGAACGGAAATCCTGGTTTGAAGTTTCGACATAACACAAAATAATTCAGAATACATCAAATTAAGTATAAATTTTAGTCGGTTTGTTGTTCGAGTTTCGTTTTCTTCGGAAATGTGAAGCACTTTATAGAGCTGTTCTATCGAGGGACAGAGCCAGCGGAAATGGTGGAGGGAGGATACTGACTTCAGTCAAGGGAATGTAAGTGCAACATTCCGTTACCCTTAGATTTTTTTTTTAAATATTATTAATGTCAGTTCGAAATTTGGCTTACATATACGTCTATACAAATTGCTGTCGAAGTCGTTCTGAAGTATTAACGCCGGTCAAAACTGTTATATTGTGTGCCTATGACACCTTTTGTCTTTGTAGTCAGTTAACCAGTTTCGGAGAAATCCGCTGTCTAGACGGTCCGGGATCGAATCCCGCTGGGGACGAGATTTTCTGCCCTTCCAGACCGGCCCTGGGGCCCACCCAGCCTACAGTACAATGGGTACCGTGTCGTTCCCGGGGGTAAAGTGCGGTCGGGGCGTGCTGCTGACCACTCACCCCTTTCTAGTGCCGCGGTCATGAAAGAGTAGAGCTATACCTCTACCCACCCTCTGGGCCACAACGGGCCTGAAACTGGATCACTTTACCTT
>Ga0123352_10012658_pt1 | contig 13349 bp, 11 predicted proteins | sample TergutLab28metaG_FD_89700 | JGI IMG/M metagenome (GOLD analysis project Ga0123352, IMG submission 89700) | Labiotermes labralis P1 segment gut microbial communities from Petit-Saut dam, French Guiana - Lab288 P1 | ecosystem: Host-associated > Arthropoda: Insects > Digestive system > Gut ... | reverse complement strand
GAGGGGGATTCTTAAGGGGGATAAGGCACAGGGTGCCGCCCCCCTTAAGCGGCGTTTTGGTTACTTTGGGGCCGAGGCCATCAAGATACCGTCGTCATGCGCCCCTACAGCTACTGACGACACGGCGAGTAACCTCGGGGTATGGGGCGGGTAGCGCCCATTCTTAATCCATCGGAGATTCATTGAAGTCCTACACGTCCGAAAGGCAAGGACATTGAAGACACATAGAAGTCCTTAAGTCCGAAAGGCAAGGACATCGAAAATGCATTGAAGTCCTAAACATCCGAAAGGCAAGGATATCGAAGTACTCAAACAAGCCGACACAATTACCACACCGGAGGTGTTCATTATGCGCATGTACGACATCATCACCCACAAGCGAAGTGGCGCGGAGCTTTCTGACGCAGAGATCGACTTCTTTGTGTCGGGGTTTACTTCGGGCACCATCCCCGACTATCAGGCGGCGGCCCTGTTGATGGCCGTCTACTTCAAAGGTCTGAACCCGCACGAAACCGCCGTGCTGACCGACTGCATGGCCCGCTCGGGGGATATGGCCGACTTATCATCGATCCCCGGGGTTAAGGTGGACAAGCACAGCACCGGCGGCGTTGGCGACAAGACCAGCCTGATTGTCGGGCCGATTGTCGCGTCTTGCGGGGTCAAAGTGGCCAAGATGAGCGGCCGCGGGCTGGGGCATACCGGCGGAACGGTGGACAAACTTGAGTCGATCCCCGGCCTCCAGACTGAGATTGACCGCGATCACTTTTTTAAGATTGTCAACGAGACCGGCGTGGCGATCATCGGCCAAAGCGGGACAATTGCCCCGGCCGACAAGAAACTTTACGCCCTGCGGGACACCACGGCCACCGTTGATAATGTATCGCTGATTGCTTCATCCATTATGAGCAAGAAGCTGGCCTGTGGGTCGGACGCTATTTTGCTCGACGTTAAGACGGGAAGCGGTGCGTTTATGAAGACCCTTGAGCAGTCGGTTGAGCTGGCGCAGGCCATGGTCAGCATCGGGCTGCGCAACGGCAAAAACACAATGGCGCTGATTACCGATATGGACGCACCGCTCGGAAACGCCATCGGCAACGCGCTTGAAATCATCGAAGTGGTCGAGACTTTACAGGGCCGCGGGCCGAAAGACCTGACCGACATCTGTGTCGAGCTGGCCGGCAATATGCTGGAACTCGCCAGGTTGCCGGGCGACCATCAAGCGCTTGCGCGCGAGGCAATCGCCTCCGGAAAAGCGTATGAGCGGCTGCTGGCCATGGTGCAGGCACAGGGCGGCGACCCCGGCGTCCTGCGGGATACTTCAAAGCTGCCAAAAGCGGCGATTCATGGCGACTTCACTGCGCCGTGTTCAGGCTGCATCACCCATATGAACGCCGAAGCGTTTGGGATTGCGTCCCTCGCGCTCGGGGCCGGCCGCGCGACCAAGGAAGATGAAATTGATCACAGTGCCGGGATCATCCTAACCCGCAAGCCGGGGGATAAAGTCGAAAAGGGTGAAGTGATCGCCAAGCTTTACACATCCAAGCAGGAACTGCTTGCAGAGGCGGGCGAGATACTGGCCGCCGCGCTGACCATCGGCAGCGCCCCACCCGATCAACCCAAAACTGTGCTGGCAAAAGTCAGCGAAAACGGCGTAACTTACTATTGACAGCAAACCGGCCGGGAGATTCTTTCTCCCGGCCGGTTGTATTGCGTACCGAGAACCCCGGTTATGCCGGGGCAGAAACGGCCTAAGCGGTGCTGATAGTGGTGGCGCGAGCGATGAAGTTTCTGTAATGGGAATGGAGCAGCAGCCACCAGCCGTGACATTCAAAGAATATAGGCGTCTGCGGGAACGCTATAAAGCGGCGGACAATTTAAACGCCGGGGAATACAGAACTTTTGACGTTCTGTGATCCCCGGCGTTTTCGGTGTTGTTATAAGTATGCTGGATATATCGGGTTTTAGGCGGCTAAGCCGGCGTCGTTAGCGCTTGGTAATCACAAGGAAAGCGCTTGAATCGTCTACCTCGCTCACCTCATATGTGTAACCCGAAGCACTTCCAATCGCATCCAAATCCTCAAGGGAATTTGTCACCGAGCGAAAACCATCTTTGCAAACAATGACCCCATCTTTTGATTGCTCCAGGTCAATCTCGCCAAGCAGGCCTTTGCCCGCCTGCTCGTGAAACCAAGCCAACCGGTGTTCCCAGAATTTGGCGCTGTAGCTGCTGACAAACGCTACGCCGCCGGGCGTTGTTAGATCCATAATCTTTTTGATATATTCAAGAGGCTGGGTCTTCATGGCTGACAGTGCGTTTTGTATACACAATACTACATCAAAAGTTTCGGTAAAGTGCAGATCATGGGCATCCATAACATGCAGCCTGGCGTTGGGAATATTCTTCAAGTATTCTACGCCAAACGCTACATTGCCAGGTGATATATCAATACCGATGATCTCTTTACAACCTGAAGCCAGTTCTTTCATGATGCGGCCATAGCCCGCGCCCAGTTCCAGAACGCGCTCGGTTCCCTGCAAATGTTTTCTGACAAACGAAATCTCCGCGTCTAAATACTGCTGTACCCGTGGCAGCTTCGTTTGATATACCTGGTAAAGCTTTTGTGAGTTTAACCCTTTGGCATAGTAGTTATCTTTCATATGAAGACGATTCCTTTCACTGTTAGTCCCTCTACTCAGCAACCGCTGCTCGCGCGATTGCGTCGTCTGCGACAGCGGGAATAGTGATATGGTCGGTTCCCGCATTGTTTTGGTTATATAATTGCGCGGTTTCAATCGCGTGCTCATTGGTTGCCCAAGCGCGGCGCGCCACACCACCCATAACATCCCACGGCATTGACATATTCAGTATCGTATCTACCCGCTCGCTTCCGTCTAAAACCATCCCAAAACCACCGTTGATTGATTTTCCGATTCCAACACCGCCGCCGTTGTGCAAGGCTACGAGGCTCATGCCGCGCGCACAGTTTCCGGCAAAGCATTGTGTGGCCATATCTGCTGTGATATTGGAGCCGTCTTTAATATTGGATGTTTCACGGAACGGCGAGTCAGTGCCGCCGGTGTCGTGATGGTCGCGGCCAAGCATAACCGGCCCAATTTCACCTTTGCGCACCATTTCGTTGAATTTCAACGCGATTTTTGTCCGTCCCTCTGCGTCTTGATAGAGTATACGGCATTTTGTGCCAACGACCATCTTGTTTTTCTTTGCGTCACGCACCCAGACATAGTTGTCCCGGTCTTGATAGCGGCGATCAGGGTCTATACACTCCATAGCCGCTTTGTCGGTGGCGTCAAGGTCTTCTTGCTTTCCGGAAAGGCAGCACCAGCGGAATGGGCCATAGCCGTAGTCGAACAACTGCGGACCAAGGATATCCTCGACATAAGACGGGAAAACGAATCCGTCTACCGCGTCTTCCCCGTTTTTACAAACCTCCTTCACACCGGCATCGTTAACCGCCTTGAGGAAACTGTTGCCGTAGTCGAAGAAGTAAGCGCCGCGGTCATGCAGCTTGCAGATCAGAGAATAGTGGTGGCGCAACGATTCATCCACCAGTTTGCAGAATCGGGCAGGATCATTTTTGAGCATCTCGGTACGCTGTTCAAAGGACAGAGTGTGCGGGCAGTAGCCGCCGTCATAGGGCACGTGGCAGGAAGTTTGGTCGGATAGCAGATCCACATGTATCTCGTTCTTAATTAGATATTCAAGCAGTTCGATAATATTTCCGTTGTAAGCGATGGCGCAACCCTCTTTGGCGGCAAGCTTTTCTTTGGCCCAAGTGTAAGCTTGCTCAAGAGAGTCCGTTTGTTTGCTGACCCACCCTTGTTGGTGTCTTGTGTTTATTCTGGACGCATCCACTTCAGCAATTAAGCTGACTGCGCCCGCGATTTCCGCCGCTTTGCCTTGGGCGCCGCTCATCCCGCCAAGCCCTGGTGACAAACAACTTTCCGGCCAGGTCAGAATCTTTTGGCACGCCCAACACCAGCCGCCCGGCGTTGAGCAGGGTGTTGAATGTGCCGTGAACGATTCCCTGGGGGCCGATATACATCCAGCCGCCCGCTGTCATTTGGCCGTAGTTGGAAACACCCATAGCCGCCGCGCGGTTGAAAGCCTGTGGGTTATCGTACAAGCCAACAAACAACCCGTTGCAAATAACAACTCTTGGGGCAAGCTTGTGCGAGCGGAAAAGCCCAAGGGGATGCCCGGACAGCAGCACCAGCGTTTGTTCGCCGGTCATAACCTCAAGGTACTTTTTGATCAAGCGGTATTGCATCCAGTTTTGAAAGATCTGACCGGTTTCGCCGTATGTAACCAGCTCGTAGGGGTAAAGCGCGACATCAAAGTCAAGGTTGTTGTCGATCATGACTTGAAACGCTTTGGCTTCGGTACACTTGCCGACATACTCGTCAATCGGCTTGCCGTACAGCTTGCCTTCCGGGCGGAAGCGGTAGCCGTAAATCCGTCCGCGTGTTTTAAGCTCTTCGGCGAATTCCTTTGCCATTACACCATGGTGCTCTTTCGGGATGTATCGCAGTGCATTTTTGATTGCGGTTACTTTATCCTCGGGGGACAAAGCGGACTCACGCCGCGGCGCACGCCTGATGCCCGATACAAAATCAGGCATTTCAGGGAGCCTGGAATCCAAAGCGATGGTGACGGTTTCTTCTGTCTTAATCATGTGTAGCCATCCTTTCACCTTAATTGTAAATCGAAAATTGTCGCTTGCAAAGGGTGCCCTCTACTGAATCGAGGGAGTCATCGGCTTACTTCTACAGAGCGCAAGGCAATCAACTACAAGGTGTTTGGCCGCAAAAAACCTTGCCGCTATGCAGCATTTTCGTGCATTCAAGTTCTGTTGTTCAAATGATGCATCTAAGGCTCTGGCGACTCACTTCTTCATCTTTATAGAGTATACAGCATCAGCGACTAATTTGCGTCAATAAGTTTTGGGCGGCGCTGAAGATGGCTTGGCTTCGGGGTTGACGGCGTCAGAACGCGGTGATAGTATGGGATTAAATTCACTTCTTCATAAACTTTTAATGCATATTTTACAAAACGGAGGGTTACATATGCAGGCACCCGTCGAGACAAAAACAGGAACTGCGTGGGCGAAACTTGTCATATGCAGTGCGATAGGCATCTTTATGTTCTTTATCAGCATCACCGTTACAATCGGTGGGGTTACGAGAACGACGATCCCTGTAGACCATCTGCACCATTTAGCGCGCTGGCTGGTGGGGCCAATGCCTACCGGCCGCCAGCAGATTGTAGCGCTGGTTATCATGATAATAGGGGCGATTTACCCCTTTGTCAAAAAGACTTGGAAAGAAAACACAATGCAGCTTGTGTTCACGTTCTTCAAGATTTTGGGCGCGGTGGCAGGCGTTATGCATGTGTTTGGGCTTGGGCCGGCTGTCTTGCACGAAAACCCTGACCTTCTGCCTTTCCTTTTCAATGTTCTTTGTGTACCCTTGGCGTTCTTAATTCCGCTTGGCAGCTTTTTCCTGTACTTTCTCACAAATTACGGCCTTATGGATTTTATCGGCGCTTATCTGCAGCCGGTGATGCGCAAAATATGGCGGACACCGGGGCGCTCAGCGGTTGACGCGGTAGCATCCTTTGTCGGCAGTTATGCGCTTTGTATGCTGATCACTGATAAGCTGTATCAAGAGGGTAAGTACACAAACCGTGAAGCGGCAATTATCGTAACAGGGTTTTCTACTGTGTCGGTTACTTTCTTGGTGGTGGTTGCCAATGCGTATGGGATCACAGACCGCTGGAACTTCTTCTTCTGGTCGACGATGTTTGTCACATACTTGGTCACCGCCATTACATCGCGTGTATTTCCGCTTTCAAAGGTACCCAATACACACTACGAACACGCTGCCCCCGCAGTAGAAGAAGTCATTACATCCAACCGCTTTCAAACTGCAAGGGACAATGCGCTCAAAGTTGCATCCAACTCTGGCAATGTTGGGAAAAACATGCTGAACAGCTTTACGGCCGGCTGCCGCATGATCACAACCATTCTACCCACAATCATGTCAATTGGCCTTCTGGGGATGTTGCTCGCCCACTATACACCGGTGTTTGATCTTCTGGGTTATATCTTCTACCCGTTCACAATGTTGGTGCAATTGCCCGAAGCCCTTCTCGCGGCCCAGGCGTTGTCTACCGGTATTATCGAGATGTTCTTGCCCGCTGCCTTTATGACCGGAGAAGTTTCCCTTCAAACACGCTTTGTTGTCGCGGTATCCGGTGTTTCGTCTGTCATCTTCTTCTCGGCAGTGGTGCCCTGCATCCTCTCTACCAAAATTCCCATCAAAGTTTCGCATTTGGTAATCATCTGGGTGCAGCGCCTTGTACTTTCCATATTGATATCAGGCGTGATTGCTATGATATTCCTTCGGTAAAAGGCGAGCGACAGGCACGACTCACATGTTGGAACGCTGAGAACGTAATGTGTTATGGAGCATGGCGTATATTCACGCCATGCTCCAACACTACAGTCTCGCATGTATTTCCGCTTGATTGTTATGTTTTTAACTGTAAATGTTTTTTCCGGTTCAGTGTGCTTTTGGCAGCCAAAGTGTTTATGCGAAAATCATGTCAATTTTTGTTTAAAATGTAGAAAATCGGATATTTTGGAAAAATATATTGAAATTACCAAAATATTGTTGTAAAATGTCCATTAAATGGAATTAACCGAAGCTTCTGAGATCAATTGATCATGTACAAAGTCTTGTAAAGGAGGCATAGCGATGGAACGTGAAGAGAAAGCGACAGTCGCGTTTGACTTTGCTCATACGGCGCTGATTGTAATTGACATGCAAAATGACTTTCTTGTGAAAGGTGCGCCGATCGAATGCCCGGGTGGGTTGCAAATCGTTGAGAGTATCCATAGTCTGGCAGAAACGTTCCGCCAGAAAAACCGGCCGGTCATTTACACCCAAGAAATACATAGAGAACAGCAGGTCGATTTTGGGCTGGAGCTAGCTTACGAAGAACCTTTGCACTGCGTTGAAGGATCCGACGGGGTTGAGATATTCCAAGGACTTTGCCCCAAACCTGAGGACTACGTTATACAAAAAAGAAGATACAGTGCTTTCTTTGCTACTGATTTGGATTTGCTGCTAAAAGGCTTGGATTGCCATACACTGGTGTTGGTTGGGGTTGCCACGGATGTCTGTGTGCGGGCAACGGCACAAGATGCGCAACAGTATAACTATCGCGTTTTTGTTCCGCAAGAATGCGTAGCCGGCACATCGATAGAGGCGCACTGCGGAGCGCTGAACAACATCGCTTATATATTCGGAAATGTATTGCCCGTAAAAACTCTGATGGAAATGATTGTTTAAACAAAGGAGACAGAAATGATCGCAGCAGTATATGAGGGTATCGAGCAGATTAACATTAAGGAGGTGCCGACGCCGGTTACGCCGGAAGGTGGGTTGCTGCTTAAAATACATGGGTGCTCTGTATGTGGCTCCGATGTGCGAACTTACTACTCCGGCAACCGATTTATAACGCCGCCGTGGATCATTGGCCATGAAACAGTCGGCGAAGTGGTAGAAAACCGCTCTGACAGCAACTTGTCTGTTGGACAGCGCGTTGCGGTTGGCACTGCCATACCGTGTGGGCATTGTCACAGTTGCTATAGCGGGCACTATACGATGTGTTCAAATATGCAGGCGCATGGATTTGCGTTTCCCGGCGGGTTCGCCGAGTATATGGCTGTCGAACCTTTGGCAATCCAACAAGGTTGCATTAACGAAATTCCGGATTCGGTATCATCTGACCAAGCCTGTATGACCGAACCGCTGGCTTGTGTATTAAATGCACAGGAAATCATAAACGTGTGTCTCGGGGACCGGGTAGTTGTAATTGGCGCCGGCGCCATAGGCTGTATGCATATGCAAGTCGCGCGGGTACGCGGTGCCTCAAAAATAATTGCCTGCGACATTGATGACAAGCGCTTGCAAGCCGCGAGTCAGCTGAACCCGGATTATATATTTAATTCCCTGCATCATGATCCGGCGGAGATTATTAAGCGCGAAACTGGCGAAAGGGGCGCGAATGTTGTTATTGTGGCTTGCAGCAGCGCGAAAGCGCAGTCTCTTGCGTTGGAGATTGCCAGCCCCAGAGGGCGAATTTGTTACTTTGGCGGACTTCCAAAGTCAGACCCACACGTCACGATCAACGCAAACTTGATTCATTATAATGAACTGAGTGTATTCGGCAGCTTTTCGTCAACGCCATTGCAAAACACCACCGCACTTAACCTGATTTCATCGGGAAGAGTAAACGTCCAACCATTGATAACCAAGCGAATGCACTTGAACGATTTGGTAAGCGCGATACAGGAAGTTAAGAACGGGACAAGCATGAAGGTCGTTATTTACCCTTGATGTGCCGCCATTCATAGCTCGATCAGAAATACAATTAACGGAGGTTTAATAATGAGCGCAGATTGTGGAAAGTCAATAAGACTGTCGAGGATTATCAAAAAATCAACCAAGAGAAGTGTTTCCGTTGCTTTTGACCACGGCTTGGATTCCGGCCCAATGCCCGGAAATATCAACCCGAGAGACACAATGGAAAAGATCGTGGAAGGCGGGGCTGACGGGGTTCTTATATCCCCCGGCATTGCGCGCCTTTGCAACGACCTTTTGTGTGAGGAAGGCGCTCCGTCCATTATCTTGCGCCTTGACTGGACAAATACATTTCGTCCGGACGAGCACCTGAACCATGAAGAAGGCCGAAACATTTTGATCGGGGACGTTGAAATGGCGCTTGCCTTGGGCGCCGACGCCGTGCTGACGTTTATGTTCATCGGGTATCAAGATTCACAAGCAGAAGCTTTGGAGATCGCGAAAAACGCAGAAGTATGCAGAGCGGCTACGCGTGCCGGCATCCCTCACATCATGGAGCCAATGCCCAGGGGAAATGCTAAAAGGGCAGCCGGGCGGGAACTGGACGCAGACCTGCTTGCGCTGGGTACCCGAATGGCTGCGGAAATGGGCGCCGATGCGATTAAAACAGATTACTCGGGAGACCCTGCCAGTTTTTCAAAGGTTACTGAAGCCTGTCCGATCCCGATTATGGTGGCGGGCGGTCCCAAAACAAACTCAGTAAGAGAAAGTTTAGAGTTGGTCAAAGGCGCGATAGAGGCGGGCGCATCCGGTGTGGTTTTGGGCAGAAATGTTGTACAGGCAAAGAATCCGGCAACTGTGATCAAGGCGCTGCGTGCGATTGTACATGATAACGAGAGTGTTGATTATGTCCTTAACAACTACGATCTGTAAACCGGCCAATCATCTCGACCTTGTTAAGCGGGTAATAGAGGGCGGAGAGCGTCTTTCAGAAATAGAAACCGAGTTTCTTTTTGACTACTTTTGGCATCATCCGGACGCGTCATATCAGTGTTGTGCGACCTTGGCAGTTCTAAAAAGCAGGGGCGAAACCAAAGAAGAAGTTTTGGGGCTGTCAAGAGTGGTTGCGCAAAAAATGAAGAGATTATCGCTGGATGTGTCTCGTGCAATTGACGTCGGTGGAACGGGTGGGGGCATCCCTACGTTCAACATTTCGACAACAGTCGCGTTTGTTTTAGCTGCGGCCGGCTGCCAGGTATGTAAGCACGGAAACTTCAAAGTATCAAGCAGATCGGGCAGTTTTGATCTGCTTGACGCTTTGAAAATTCGCACAGATTTGCTTGCCTTGCCCGCTGTTGCTACAAAACTGTATCAAAAGCTTGGTGTGACTTTTTTGGCGACGAAAAGTTACCACAACCATCCGACATTTTTGTCTGAGATGCGTACAAGCTTGGGGGTTGGCACGGCGTTGAATGTAATTGGCCCATTGCTGAATCCTGCTTGTGTGCCCTTTCAAATAGTAGGGGTGTCAAATCCGAAATGGTTTGACACAATGGCGGAGGTCTTGATTGGGCAAGGGCGAAAAGCTTTTATGCTGGTACATGGCATGGAGGGCATGGACGAGTTAAGCCCATGCGGGGAGACGATGGTTTTAGAGTATAAAGGTGGATTGGTACGCCGCTATACGCTGTGCCCAAATGATTTCGGATTGGATTCGCTTTCTGTCTCACACTTAGAGGGTGGATCTCCCGAGGATAATGCGCGGATATTTCATGATATCATCGAAAACAGATCTAAGGTGCGCGTACAAGCCATTCTACCAATGGCCGCCGCGGCATTCTTTATTTGCGGCGCGGTGAACAACATTCATGAAGGTGTGAAGTTAGCGAGGGAAACAGTAAGCAGCGGTGCGGTGGTTACACTGCTTTCGAAGTTGCGGGGGGCGCTGGATGAGAACGCGGATTAAGTTTTGTGGGATTACGACGCTGGAAGATGCGCAGTTTGCCGCACGGCTTGGCGTGGACGCGCTCGGGTTTGTTTTCTCCAAGAGCCCGCGACAGGTTTGTCCGGAAGCAGTTCGCGACATTGTCTCAAAACTTCCCCCAATGATCACGACAATCGGGGTTTTTGTGGATGAGGACGATGCGTATATTAGACAAGTTTCGCAGCACTGTAAACTGCATACCGTACAGTTGTCGGCAAAGCAAGGGCGAAGAATATGCGGGCGAATTGACTTACCGATGATATATGTCTACAGAATGTCCAGTGATCAAGCGGACATTCCGCTTGACACAGATATACAGGCTTGTGCATACCTGTTTGACAGCTATGATCCACAGCTGGAAGGTGGGACCGGAAAAAGCTTTGACTGGCACATATTGGCTAATCAAAAAAGCATTAAGCCCATTGTTTTAGCGGGCGGCCTGAACGCATCAAATGTTGCGCGGGCAATCTCTGTTGTCCACCCATACGCTGTTGACGTTAGCAGTGGGATTGAAAAGCAACCAGGCATTAAGGATTGGGATGCGATGAGAGCGTTTGTTGAAGCTGTCAAAGACGCCGGTATATCGCAAAGCATTAAGAGGTGATTCTGCCCATCCTTAGTTATAATCTCTTGCGAAAACGATCTATCATCGGCGAGTCAGTAATACATTTGAATTCTCTTTCTTACCTCGTCATTTGAGGTTTGCAGCAAAGTTTTATAAATTAAGGAATGGAGTGACGTTATGCTTGCGAGTGTGACTAAAGCGGCTACGACCAACTCTCAATTATTAAGAAAATCTTTTGAAAGCTGTGATATGGTTCGCATCAACGAAAAGAAGTTTGTAATTAATGAACTAACCGAGCAAGTACCGGCAACATCTCCGGAATTGCTTTTACAGGCGGCAGAACGAGTTGCTGAAATTGCCGATTTTAAGAATGCAAATAAAATTGTAGGCGAAGAAGAAAAAGGGGCGATTGTGGTAGCTGCTGTATCATTGTTGACAGGGCTTCCGTTTGGGCTTGCGAGATGGTATCCGTCTGGATTGCCAGGACAAATTGCGGTTGATTTTTCCTGCGAATATACAAACGGACAGATATATCTTAATGGCGTCGAAGCAGGCGACAGGGTGGTTATTGTTGACGACATGGTAAGCACTGGCGGCACTATGATTGCGTTGATTGAAGCGATTCGCCAAGCGGGCGCAGAAATTGTCGATGTTGTTAGCGTTGCCGCAAAAGAAGAGTATGATGGAATCGAACGCATTAAAGATGCCACTGGGATTCACGTCAAAACGGTGCTGATGCTTTCTGTTTCCGGCGACAAATCTTCGGTCAAGTGGTGTCATGAGTAGAATGCTGAATGATCACATGAACAGACCACATCGCCGACAGTTCCGTTGGCGCGAAGAATGTGGGATTATTGGCGTTTGGGCCCCGGGGCAGCTTGTAGGTAGTTTGTGTTTTAACGGACTGTGCGCTTTACAGCATAGAGGAAGACAAGGCGCGGGGATTTCCATTGTAAACGGGACGAATGTGGTGACGCACAAAGGCGTTGGGCTGGTCTGTGAAGCATTATCCGGCTTTGACAGTTCTCAAAAGGGAATATCCGCAATTGGACATGTACTTTACACCAGCGACAAACATGATGAGGAAAAGAGCGTTCAACCGATTACAGTTCAAATTGATGGAAGTCCTCTGAGTATTGCGTTGAATGGCAAGATATCTAATGCTAAGTACCTTAGAAAGGTGTTGACACAACAGGGCTTTTGTTTTAAGACCTATTCAGACAGCGAAATTATATTGGGATTAATCTGCAACGCAAAAGCCGCTGTTCTTGAGAATAAAATTGTCTCAGCATTAAGGCAGGTGAAAGGCGCTTACAGCATAATATTCCAATCGGATTATAAGTTAATTGCTATCCGTGACCCCAATGGCTGCCGCCCACTGTGTTTTGGCTGCTTGAATGGGCGCAACTATGTATTTGCGTCAGAAAGCTGTGCTTTGAATGAAATTGGCGCTAAATTGGTTCGCGACCTGCTTCCCGGGGAAATGGTTGTGTTTGATGTGAATGGAGAGCATTCGTATCAGAGCTTTTACTGCGACAAATCTACATTTTGCATCTTTGAGTATATTTATTTTTCCTGCCCGGGCTCTGTGATTGATGGGATGGATGTTGGTTTGGCCCGTCGCGAAATGGGGAAAGCACTTGCCAGGGAGGTCGCGTTCGATGCGGATGTAGTGGTTGCTGTACCCGACTCAGGCATACCGGCTGCAATTGGATATAGTACGCAAAGCGGAATTCCACTCGTTCAAGGAATTGTAAAAAACAGTCAAACAGGCCGTTCGTTTACACTGCCCAAACAGCAGCTGCGCAATCAAATGGTACGCAGGAAGCTGAATGTAATTGAAGAAATCGTTTGTGATAAAAATGTACTCCTTGTTGATGATTCTATTGTGAGAGGCAGCACCATGAGGAATCTCATACCGATGGTGCGCTGTTGCGGAGCCAAGAAGGTCTTTGTGTGCAGTGCCTCGCCGCCTATCGTTAATCCGTGTTGTTATGACATAGATATTTCTACCCGCCAAGAGCTGATAGCACCCGACCTTGCGGTAGAAGAAATTGCTGATTACATTGGCTGTGACGGACTGCACTTCCTTTCTATGGGCGGGTTGCTTTCCGCCATAAAAGATACCGACTGTACCCATATCTGTAAAGAGTGCTTAGGGCAGGCAAACTGCGAGATGCCTTTAGCAGGAGTGGGATTGACGACAGCGGATTGCTAAAAGTAGGGTGTGTTGACACAAATGGGAATGCACGGATTTTGAGTGAATTTTCGAGCATTTCAAGGCGGAGAAGGAAGGAATACTATATGTATTCCGCTGAGACTCTTCGCTGTATGGGCGCTCATCGTCAGTACTTTGTAACGACAACGAAGTAAGGCTCAAAATTCACCAAAATACGGGCGTTCAGCTTTGTG
>Ga0123352_10012656_pt1 | contig 13349 bp, 8 predicted proteins | sample TergutLab28metaG_FD_89700 | JGI IMG/M metagenome (GOLD analysis project Ga0123352, IMG submission 89700) | Labiotermes labralis P1 segment gut microbial communities from Petit-Saut dam, French Guiana - Lab288 P1 | ecosystem: Host-associated > Arthropoda: Insects > Digestive system > Gut ... | reverse complement strand
TTCAGCATTAGTTGCAGCAAAAAGTTTATCATTTGCTGATGGACTAAAACTCGTGTATGCACGTGCACAAGCGATGCAAAAGGCTTGCGAGGTAGAACCCTCGACAATGGCAGCAATTTTAGGGCTTCCCGATGAAGTTGTGGAAAAAATCTGTTCGAAAATTGATGAAGTTGTTGTTCCTGCGAACTACAACAGTCCCGGACAATTGGTGATTTCCGGAAGCATAAAAGGTGTAGAATTGGCTTGCGAAAAACTCAAAGAAGCCGGAGTAAAACGTGCTTTGCCGTTGAAAGTAGGTGGAGCGTTTCACTCACCGTTGATGCAGCCGGCTGCCGAGGAACTGAAAAAAGCCATCGAACAAACCGAGTTCAAAGCCCCGATTTGCCCGATTTATCAAAACGTTGATGCAAAACCGCATACAAACCCGGACATCATCAAAGCAAACTTGATTTTGCAATTGACTTCGCCCGTGCGTTGGACACAAATTGTGCAAAATATGCTTGCTGATGGCGCTACTGAATTCACCGAGTTTGGACCGGGCAATGTATTGACAGGGCTTGTAGCAAAAATCAGAGGATAGAATCGCAAGGGTATCTTTTTTCACTCCTGCAAAATGTAAAAAAAACGAAATGCCATGTGTTTCGTTTTTTTTGACTGGGGTAACATTAATTAATTTTTGTCGACTCTCCCCACCCCCATAAACAGTGGCAAAAAGAAAAACGTAGCCATTACTGAGACTATCAATCCACCAATTGTTCCGGCTGCCAATGGAAACCAAAAGGCATCTCGAGTTCCTACAAGGAAGGGAATAAATCCAAGTATGGTTGAAAACACAGTGAGAAAAATCGGGCGAATTTTAGCATTCCATGCTTTGATATAGGCTTGCATCGGAGTTATATTTTGTATTCTTTTTCTGATATTATTATATTCGTCAAGTATGTAGATATTTGCATTAACAGTAAGTGCACACAGCAAAACAAATCCTGCAAAACCGCCCTGACCAAAATTCAATCTAAATAAATGGAATGCCAAAAACAACCCAATGAATGATATAGGTATCACAGAAATTATGACCAACGGTTGTTTTAGGGAATTGAACAAAAAGCTCGTCATAAAGTAAATAATAACCATAATCAAAAAAATCAATCGATATTGTTTAGACGCCGCTTGTCTGCTTCCCCAATCAAAAAACTGCTCGTCTACTTCAGCCTTGTAACCCAATGGAGCCATACGATTAAACCATTCGATCATTCGATTTCTCACACGTTCTTCTTGCTGAAAAGAGCCAATATAGTCGTATTGTATGCACAAAATATATTGCTGATTTTCCTTTACGATACTTCTGGGAGCTACCCTCTTCTCAATGCTTGCGATGTTTGAAAGTCTATATTTTCTTTCGTTAATCCATCCGGGAGTGTGTTTAAGATCCCAAATGTCCATTTCGTCAGCTTGTCTGGCAAATAGTCGTATGGCGTTCGTTCTACCACCGGACACCCAATTTCCCGCATTTATGCCTCTTTGAAATAATGGTACCGACGAGGCATACAATTCGTTTGGCGAAAAATTTGTTTCTGCTAATCGCTCTTTTTCCAAATCAAAAACAAATTCCGTATAGTCGTTTCTTTCCCAGCTAAATCTTGAATCAATGGTCACTTCTTTGATACGCCTGTTTGCTAACAATGAATCTCGTAATTCGTATGCGAGAATTACCAATTGATCGTAATTGTAGCCCAGCAGTCGAATTCGATTCGAGCCTGCTCTCTCCCTAACATCGTTGCTAAATCCATCGCCAACACCAAACACACCCCAACTTCCGCCACCCAATTCGAGAGCTTTAGTTATAAGTTTATTTCTGAGCAAATGTGGAAAACTGCCACGTTGATATTGAGCAGCAAATCGAACAACAATACTTGCTCGTTGTCCGCTCGAAATATTTGTTTCATACATTCCCACTTCCGGATATTGCCCTATAAAGTTTTCCATTCTACGAATTAGGGCATCCATTTGCTCAATGGTTGCACCATGAGGCAAAGTGGCTCGAACGTGAATCATGGTTTCAGCTCTTTCTCCTGTTCCAAACGATCTTCTGGAAACGTTTCTCGTGAATAAACGAAGCGTTCCGCCCAAAACAATATCGGAGTGCGGTCTGATTTTTTCTCTGTAAAAAGTTGAGCCCAGCGTTCTGTTGTACAATTGTGCCCAATATCCTAACTCTTGTGTCACCGCAACGGAATGCAAGGTGCGTTCCATTCGAGGTTCTATTCTGCTTGGAAGCAGGAAAATAGGTGTGCCAAAAACCAATATGATAAACGCTACAAACCAAGGACGCTTTCTATACATAAACACGATAATTTTTTCGTAGATGCGATTACTATAAACCAACCTTCGCTTTTTACGTATTTTGTAGAAAAAACGGTAAAGTACATTTGACCGCCTGTCTTGACAATTCTCTTTGATTTTCTTGACTCTCTTTTTTACGTTCATTTTCTCTATCAATGCTGGAACCAAAAAAATAGCAACAAACAAAGAAACCGCTAAATTGATAATAATTATCCAAACAAAATCTTCCAAATTGGCACGCATGGTTTGATCTAACCACAAAATTGCAGCCAAAGCCCCGATAGATGTAAGTGTTGCCGTAAGTATTGCCAAAAACACTTTTTTATTGCCTCGATTAATTATTTGATCCGAAATGATAATTGCATTGTCGATGATTAAGGTTAGAGAAATCGTAAGTCCCGCTAATGAATACAACTGAATTTCCAACCCGAACAAATAGTAAAAAATAACCGCAATCCCAACGTTTGCAATCAAAGAAAACAAAATCAACAAAGAATATCTAACGTTTCTATAAATAAGCACAATAAAGCTTAAAAGCAACAGCACGGTTAGCCCCGAACGAAAATAAATTTTTCTCATTTCCTGCTGAATGAATTCGCTGACATCATGAAGCAAATGCAACTCGTAGCCGTGAGGTAGATCTTTTTCGAGTTCAGCAAGCAATTGTCTAACTTTCCGACTTAAGTGTAATTGATTGGCATCTTCTTCTGCCATAATGGAAAGATAGATGGTGTTCAGCCCATTGATACGAAACATACTTGAAACCGCTTCCTCTTCATAAAACGTTTGAACCAACTGATTCAGATAAAGAATTCGTCCGTCGTTATTTCTGACCTGTATGAGGGACGGATCAAACGATGTGTTGTTGTTGTCTGATTGCAATGCTATGCGAATCCAGTTTTCATTACCATTTTCGCCGGCTATTTTGCCAATACCCAAAAACTCCCTACTCAAATACGAGCTGATGGCTGCCTGTATATCGCGTGGTGACACGTTCAAGTTTTGCAAATGATGAAGGTCGTACACCAAACGGTAGATCATTTGTCCGGCTCCGGTTACCGTTACCCGGTCAACACCCCTCACTTCAGCAATAATCGGCGCAAGATTATTGTTGATGTATTCTTGTATTTGAATGGGCGAAAAAGGCGCATTGACCGAGTATCGCAAAAAAGGTGTGTTTGTTCCATCATTGGCTCTAGTTGGTCTGGAAATAGTGGGGTAAGTAACTCCATCCGGCAAGGAAGGCCAAGCCTGCCGAATAACTGTGGACACTTCGAAGCGAGCCATCTCTATATTGGTGTGCTTCGAAAATTGCAGGGTTATACTTCCAAAACCGTTTGATGATTGCGAGCTAACACGTTCTACACCCCTAATTCTGCTCAACAAACCTTCTAACTTTGAGGTTACTTCTGCTTCTATAACCTGTGCCGTTTGTCCGCCCATCGAAAAGGAAACACCGATGGTTTGTGATGTTGCAGACGGGTTTAGTTTAACCGGAAGCAACGGAAGCAGAGACAAACCAATAACCAACAAACACGCGAAGACGAGAATGATGGAAAAAGCGGGGAAGCCTTTTTTTGATATGTTTACCAGTTTGTTCATTTTTATTGATGTGAAAAGCGCCCTCCCTTTTATTCGTAAAGAAAATTTACATCATAAGCTGTAATTCGTTCACAGTCTGTTCTGGAATATAATATCCTACGAACAGGATCAAAAGTAATCCAAGCAGCATCTTCGTTTACTTGAAGGATACGCAGAAAATTTCCTTCCCAATCGAATACAAATATCCTGCCGCTTGGTGTTGAAAGATATTCAGACCAAAATCTGGCATTAGCTTCGGTGCGTCTGGCGCGCATGCTTTCTATAACGAATATGAAATAATCATCACTTTTTATTCCCCTATAGTGTTCCACTACACGTTCGCCATGCCATAAATGGTGCAAATGCGGTGAACCAGTCGTTGCGATAGACTTGACTTCGCCAGATTCCAAATCTAAGATATTGAGCCGTCTCAAATCGAACATCGCTATAGCAAGTTTAGTTCTGTCTGGTTTAAGTGCAGTATTTGATGTCAGGTATTGACTGGGCCAATTCACATCAGCCGGATGATCATATTCACTAAAAATCATGAATTCTCTCACAGTTTTCCCCTGTTGGAAGTTAAAAACATGTTGTCCGGAAGCAGTAAACCTGGTCTCAGAAATTCTCCATGGGTGAACATGTGCCAAAAGCAAACTATCGTTGAGCATATGAAATCCACCTATCCCAAAAGGGTTACTCGTTTGTCTGAACTCTGATGTGCTGACTTCCCTTACACGCTCGCCTTGCGTATTGAGCAACACAAGATTTTGCCTATGGAAGTCGTTCACCCATAAATAAATTTCATTGGTATTGGTATTTTTTTCAAAACCTCTCCAAAATAAGAGATTTACAAACTCATTGGGTCCGTTACCTCTCGGGGCTATCGCACTGATGCGTTTGCCTGTTTCAGCATCGAACAAATACAACCAACCATCTCTGTGTAATTCTGACTTAAATACCAACAATCCATCGTAGGCAAATAAAAGGCCTGTATATGCTCCTTCCAGTTCCACGATGTAACCTTCGAGTGTGTCCACACGCTGTGGGTAATCTACTATGATTCTTTCGCCGAAAAGCTCTACCTTCTTTTGGGCTTTTCCGCACGATGTAGATAGAACCAACATCGCAATAATTAAAATTTTGAATGTTTTCATGTGTTTTTTATTCATACAGAAAATTTATACAATAAGCCCTGACCGTTTCACAATCGGTTTTGGAGTACAAAATCCTGCGAACGGGATCAAACGTAACCCAAAAAGCATCTTCGTTTATTTGAAGTATGTGCAAAAAGTTTCCTTCCCAATCGAATACAAATATCCTGCCGCTTGGTGTTGAGAGATATTCAGACCAAAATCTGGCATTAGCTTCGGTGCGTCTGGCACGTGTACTTTCTATCACGAATATAAAATGATCGTCACTTCTTACCGCTCTATAGTGTTCTACTACACGTTCGCCATGCCATAAATGGTACAAATCCGGTGAACCAGTCGTTGCGATAGATTTGATTTTGCCTGATTCTAAATCCAAGATATTAAGCCTCCTCAGATAAAACATCACCGTAGCAAGCTTGGTTCTATCCGGCCTCAGTGTGCTATTTGATGTGAGGTACTGACTGGGCCAATGTACATCAGCCGGATGATCATATTCACTAAAAATCATGAATTCTCTAACGGTTTTTCCCTGTTGGAAGTTGAAAACATGTTCACCCGAAGCAGTAAATCTGGTTTCAGAAACTCTCCATGGGTGAACATGTGCCAAAAGCAAACTATCGTTGAGCATGTGGAATCCACCTAATCCAACAGGGTTACTCGTTTGTCTGAACTCTGATGTGCTGATTTCCCTTACACGCTCGCCTTGCGTATTGAGCAACACGAGGTTTCGTCTATGGAAATCGTTCACCCATAAATAAATTTCATTGGTATTGGTATTTCTTTCAAAACCTCTCCAAAACCAGAGATTTACAAACTCATTGGGTCCGTTACCTCTTGGGGCTATGGCACTGATACGCTTGCCTGTTTCAGTATCGAACAAGTACAGCCAGCCATCCCTATGTAAATCTGATTCAAATACCAATAATCCATCGTACGCAAACAGACGGCCTGTATATACACCCTCTAATAGCACTGTGCGACCTTTTAGCGTGTCTACACATTTCGGATAGTCCACAGTAATTGTTTCTCCGAAAAACTTCACCCGTTTTTGGGCACTTCCACACGATGTAGATAGAGCCAACATCGCAATCATTAAAAATTTGAGTGTTTTCATACGTTTTGTGTTTTATTTTGTTATTATGTCCAACATGTAAACCTTTCCGGTCTTGAGGTTGTTCTATTATGAAAGCTACATCTGCCGGGCTCTGCACTTAGATCTATGGCAAATCCTGAACCCACTACCCTTGCAGGGGCAAACATATTTGGCGTTGGACTCTCTGAACCTGCATCCTGCCATACATAAACATCGAAGTGCCAGGTTCTGACGGGAATAGGTACTCCAGGCTCATAACTTGGAGGAGGCGCCAATCCGCCACCGCCAGTTCCGCCACCACCAATACCGCCCCATGGCTCGCAATCTCCGATCATAGCACAATTAAAAGTACACATGGGATCCCACATCCAAGTGCAAGATTCTTTTTGAGCACAAAAATAAAGCCCTGGTGGACAGCTCACACGGACAGGAATGCCATTGTCGCACTCAAAATAGCAAGCACAATTCAATGGATCAGGAAAAAAACGAAAATCCAACACATTTCGACATGGATTGAAAGAACTTAATAATACCATCATCAGAACAGCAACTATCGCTGCTGATACTAATTTTAAGATGTTTTTTTTCATTTTGTTAAATTTTTTGTTAATATTTTGGTTTTATTTTCAAATTTACAATCCACGCACCAAACTTTGCCGCCTTCCGAAATCAAAAAGGGTCAATCTTCGCAGTTTGTAGTAATTCATCCAATATTCTCGCAATGCGGATAAATAGTTGCGTTGCGCACTGTTTTTGCGGTTTTGGGATAACAACAGACTGTTCAAATCTACTCTTCCAATAACGAATCGTTCTCTTGTGGTTTGATAAGCCATTTCGGCTAAATTCAAGGCCTCTGCCGCGCTTTGAATAAGGGCGTGCTGCATATTCAAATCATTTACGGTCATTGCGATTTCCTGCTCAAGGCTCATCACACGCTGTTCGATGGAAATTCTGGTTACATTTAAGTTGCTTATAGCTATATTGGTTCTTCCTCGTCTAACGCCCCAATCCACAATTGGAATTGTTATGCCAACTCGAATAATATCTTGTTGTAGGGGATCTCTGTAGGCATCCGGAAAGCGATTTGCTGCTTGATTAAAACCGACACTTGCTGAAATGTTTGCTTCAAAATTTGCAGTTCGCCTGGCACGTTCCACTTCGCGTTCGGCTTCGAGCAATTCCTGTTTGTTGGCTAAAAAACTCGGATTATTTATTCGTGCTTGCTCTACTGCAACTTCCGGTAATATCTGAGAAATTATAGGCTCTCCGGGAAGCAACAGTATTATTTCGGACTGCTGGTCTAAATTGAGAAATGAAGCCAAATTAAACATTGCTCGTCTTAAATTGCTTGATGCAATTCTTTGTGCATTTCGTGCATTGACGGCTTCCAATCTAAGTGTTAGCAAATCGGCTTGAGAAATTGAAGCGATTTCTTGTCGCTGTTGCCCCATATTGTAAAGCATTTCTGAAGATTCTAAGTTTGCATTAGCCATATCGTGTTCCAATTGTGCGATGGCTAAAGCGAAGAAATGCTGAATCGCTATTTCCGAAATTTCTTCACGCGCTTGAACAAATTGTGTTTTTGCTCTTTCATATCGCAACGGCTCTATTCGACGCTCCCATCTGAAACTGTTGAATCCGAACAACGATTGGGAATACCCCACACGAATAGGCACTGTCGTGAATTGAGTAATGTTGTTTTCATTGCTGAAATTTCGCATAAATCCAAGTTCCGAATCCACAAAGAATGTTCCGCCGGTTAAATCAAGATTTTGTCTAAGCGAAAGATTTCCGTACGAAAACAAAGTTTGTTGCCTTCTGAAAACATCAATATCATTGATGGGATCATACCTTCGTGTAAAATCACGGCGATAATCGAGTGGCATTGCTTGCAAACTCAACGAGGGCAATCGTCCGGCTCTGAAAGAGCGGTACGACCAGTAACTTGCCAAATATTGGTTTTCGGCACGAAATGCCTGTAGCGAGCTGTCGATGGCAATCTCGATAGTACGATTCAACGTCAAAGTTATTTCTTGTGATTTGCCGATGAAGTTACACAGTAACATCGTAATTACAAGTAATCCCTTTAAAGCGCACGAAAATTTAAATGCGTTCATAATTCTTAACTTTTAACTCTTATTTCTATAAATTATCCAATAAAACAACGGCACAACAAACAAACTAATCGGCGTGCCGATAATCATTCCTGCGATAAGTGCAACCGCCAACGGTGCTTCCAGTTGCGACCCCAAATCTTGCGAAAACACTAGCGGAGCCATACAAACAATGGTTGTGAAACTGGTCATCACAATGGCTTTCAATCTTCTTCTTCCTCCTTCGTGAATGGCGTCCATCAACGAAAAACCTTCTTTGCGAAGCACGTTCATTATATCTACTTTCAAAATGGAATCATTGATAATAATGCCCGATGCAACCACCAATCCAATTGCCGACATCAAGTTGAGCGAATGCCCTGTAATTAGCAATACTCCCAACATAAAACCAATATTGATTGGTATTTCCAACAAAATAATCAAAGGTTGTTTAAAATTTCCAAACTGTGCAGACAGAATAAAAAACATCAGCAAAATAGATACCAACAAAATGACCATCATTTCGTCGAGCATCCTTTGGTTGGTAAAAAACATGCCTGAAAAATTAACATTCCAATCCCGATTTCTTGCCATGTCTGCCCTAATTTGCTCTATCACTCTTTCGGTATCTCTGAGGTGGTAGAAGAAAATAGGGATATACTCGCCGGCTCTTCCTGCCGTTATAATTTTTAAGTCTTCCGATGTACTAGCTCTAACAAACAGAGATAATGCCATCATATTTCGTGAGCCATCTGCATTTGTAGAGGTTTCTATCAATGTTTGCTCTAAAACATCTCTCACACTTTTTTCGACACCACCAAACATCACAGGCATGTAGCGTTGCGAACGCAAGGTTGCGATGCGGTTGTCTCTAAAAGCCGTGCGTAAAGCGTTATGTATTTGAGCATGGGGTATATTGTAAAGCAATAATTTTTCACGATTAACAGACAAATTCAACTGCTTTTGGAACGCACTTCCAACTATAGATTCTTCTGTTAAAATTGCGATGTGATGCTCCAACGCACGAATGGTGTGGGGTTCTACTTCTCTGTTTCTATCAATTGGATAAAATTCTACAACTAATTCTGCATCGCCGGTCGAAAATATTCTTTCAAAAATAGTGCCTGTTGGCGAAAATGTAACTAATGCTTGCGGATAACGTTCTGAAAAATACGCCAAAACCTTATCCTGCAAAGGAGCGACATCGGCAGAAGTCTTCACACGCACATAAAACTGCGTTTCTGTGGTAGTTTGTTCACGTTCGCGATTTAGCGCAAATTGCTGTTCGCCCACAAGAGCAGCGTGTTCTTCCGAAATATCACTGAGCATTCGTGAAAGTCGCAAACTACGTTCATGATTTTCCTGTATGTGGATATTCTCATTCCAATCAATCGTAATCAACAATTCGTTTTGACTAAGGTCGGGCATCATGGTTTTTGGAATGGTCGCAAAAAACCAAATACCGGATAGTGCTATGGCAAGACAAATAATACCTGTCATTTGTTTGTGAGAAAACACCCATTTGAATCCGGCATCGTACATTCGCTCGGCTAACGAGGGTTTTTCGGGTGCGTGGTGCGTGGTGCGAGGTGCGAGGTCAGGCTCGTTGCACACCTCGTGCCTCTTGCCCGTTTTTGTGGAATACAAAAGTTTATACAACACCGGAAGCAGAGTAATCCCTGTCAAATACGATACCGCCAATCCAACAGTAACTGAAAAAGCCTGATCAAAAAACAACGCGCCTGCGATTCCGCTCATAAAAATCAGCGGCAAGAAAATCGCAACACTTGTGAGCATCGAACTCAACATTGGAGTACTCACTTCGTTAACACCAGCTACACAAGCATCGGGTATGGTCAACCCTCGTTTGCGATATTGTGTGATATTATCTGCCGCAACGATTGAATTATCAATCATATTACCCAAAGCCAAAATCAATCCTGTAAGCGACACCACATTGAACGTAATACCAAACAAAAAGAAAAACAACAAACTAATCACCAGCGAAACAAACAAAATCACACCAACGATAGCACCCAATCGCCAATCTTTCAAAAAGAGAATCGAAACCAAAAGCACAAAAATAAACGCCAAAAATAAATTTCGTTGCAAGTTTGTCATTGTATAGTCCAACAACTCGCTTTGATTTTGTGTGACGTGAAATTCTATCTCCGGAAAATCTCTTCTAAATCGCTCCACTTCTTCGCTCATCGCTCTTCGCATGGTGCTGATGTCTTCTTCTGAGCGCTTGATTACGGAAAGTACAATCGCACGCTTTCCGTTGTAAATTGCCATTCCTGTTTCTCTTTCGGGAGCAAGTGTTATTTCTGCCAAGTCTCGAAGTTGATGAATTCGTCCGTGTTTGCGAATAAATATATTCTGAATATCCTCTATAGTGCGAAGTACAGACGAGAAACGAATCACATATTCGTAATGTCCGTCACGCACGGTCATACTACCGGGTTCAACATTATTACTACTGAGCGCCGACTCAATATCGGACAACGTAATAACGCCCGTTGCCAAAAGATTTGGATTTGGAGTGATGATGATTTGTCGCCCCACCAAACCTGAAAGATCAACCATTGCCACCGGCGGAAGTTGTTCGAATCGCCTGCGAATAACTGACTCAGCAAATTCGCTCAACTCAATAAATCGTTGCATATCGGTTTGCTCGAAACAGTTATCGTCACGCAATGTCAGATGCAAATTAAATACCGGAATATCCGTAGCACTCGCTTTAACTACTCGCGGACGATCCACATTGCGAGGTAAAAAACGCATCGCAGCATCTACTCGTTCATTAACTTCAATAAACGACAAATCGGTATCAACGCCATACTCCAAGCTGAGAAAAATAACACCACTTCCATCTCGTGTTTCGCTACGAATATCGCGAACTCTGCCCACCTGCATCAGTTGTTGTCGCAGTGGGCGAACAGTTGTGTTTTCCAGTTCACGAGCCGATGCATTCGGATTGGATACATGAACGGTGATTTCCGGGATATCAATGTTTGGCAACAGCGACACAGGGATATTGATGTAAGCCACAATGCCTAAAATGAACATCGCCAAAAAAAACATGACGACAGAAATGGGTTTATTTATGAGGAATTTTAACATAGAAGTTATGAGTTATGAAATTTATCGTGTGTGGTTGCTTACTGTTTAGCGAGGCAACTTTTAACTCTTAATTTTTAGTTTTTAACTTTTAGTTCCTAACCCGCACCGGCGTTTCATGCGCCAAATTCAAATTCCCCTGATAAATAACCGTGTCGCCGGCTTGTAAACCGTAAGTTATCACAACACCTTCGGAATTTTCCTGTGCCGTTTCTACATAAACCCAGTTGGCTATGCCATTGTTGAGGGTAAATACAACATGTCTGTTTTGGCGTATAACCAATGCTGTTTTGGGAACAGTCAAACGACTGCCCAGCAAACGTTGTACGCGAACTCTCACATTCATACCTTCAAAAAAACGATTATCTCTGTTTGGGAACGATGCTTTTACCCGAATCATTCCGTTTCTATCAATAATCGGATTGATTTCCGAGATACGACCTTCTACAACAAAATCTGCTTGACCAAACGGCGAAACAAGCACTCTGTCGCCAACATTAATCAACGCTAATTCTGTTTCCAAAATGTTGAACACAACTTCCGGCGAACGGTTGTCAATAATGATACAAAACGGCTCTCCGCCCGAAGGCAAGTTGTATTCCTGTGCAGTGAGATTTGCCACCACGCCCGAAAATGGGGCAAACAACGTAGCCGCATCGTAGTTGTGTTTGGCAACGGTAAAATTGGTTTGACTTTGTGTGAAATTACTACGAATTTTCGCCAAACGCATCACCTCCGGCGGAATGTTCGCACTGTCATTAAGTGAATAACCCTGCCCAATCAACACATCTTGCAAATCAAGCCTTGCCCGCTCCAGCGATTCGGAAGCCTGTTTTAGGGCTATTCCCAAGCGGAATTTGTCTAACTCGGCAAGCGGTTGTCCCGCTTGCACAAATTGTCCATTTCTAACATGAATTTTTCGGATAATTTCCTGCGATTGAAAACGCATTTCTGCCCTTCGCATCGAGGCAACAGTTCCGTTGGAAATTAATTCGTAGTTGAAATCTGCATAGTCCAAGCGTCTTACTCGAACTTCTTGCACCTCTCTTTCGAATTCTGTAAATTCTACCGAACGACGGGCAGTTTCAGTTTCCGTGCGGTTGCCCGAGCAGGCACAGAGCAGTGCAAATAAGATAATGGTTGGGAAAAGTTTATTCATTTTTTTATTGTTTTTTGGTTCAAAATATAAAATAAGGTCTTTTTCACCTCACCGTTGCCGTAATCGCAACTATTTCCACAGGATTAATGCCATTCGATACAAACACGATGTCTCGTAAAATCTCGCCCCGAACATCTGCCGTAAATCTAAAATCCATAACTCTACTCTCGCCGGGTTCTATAGTCTGCTGCCTATCGCTCAGCATTGCCAAACACGAACAACCGATTTCTGTGTGCAAAATCGACAACGGCGACCTGCCGGTGTTGGTCACTGTAAGACTAAACGGTTTAGATTCTCGAAATCTAAATTCGCCCAAAGCCAACTCTTCAACAACAGACAAAACAGCTCCATCAACAGCATGATTCGGATTGATAAAATATTGTGCTTGTGCAAGTACATCGCCGTAAACACGTGTAAAGTGTTGATTGCTGCCAACTATCGAAACCAAGCGGTTTGCCCAATACAACGCTTCTTCATGCCGCCCATGCTGTTTTTCGTTGCGAAACTTCAAATAAAACGGGAAAGGGTACTGAGCAGTGGGTAGCCATTCGCCAATTGCATTGCTGATGTCTTTGCCTGTTTCCAAGTTGTGTTTGCCCCAAAACATGGCATTTAACATCGGCAGGCGATCTCCGTCGGCAATAGGAATTTGTCTGCTAAAAAAGAAGTCGGCACATCGTGTATTTCCTCCAATTGAGGAGCTTATACATTGCATCGCCGTTTCAACTGTGCCGGTAATAATCGCCTTGAGTTCGCCAGATGGCGAAAAAATGCAGGTCGTAGGCGAACTTCCCGAGTAGAGCCATTGTTGA
>Ga0123352_10012653_pt1 | contig 13350 bp, 10 predicted proteins | sample TergutLab28metaG_FD_89700 | JGI IMG/M metagenome (GOLD analysis project Ga0123352, IMG submission 89700) | Labiotermes labralis P1 segment gut microbial communities from Petit-Saut dam, French Guiana - Lab288 P1 | ecosystem: Host-associated > Arthropoda: Insects > Digestive system > Gut ... | reverse complement strand
GGGGGGTTATCAAGGATGTTTATGTGAGAGGTTGACCAATTAGACCGTCACGCTGTCACACACAGCCAGACGTCGGGAAGTCTTCATTCCTCTACATGGCCTAATACTGAAACCTTTCCAAACACATCGCTTTCTGTAGTGTTCGGAAATCTCTTACGTTTGAGTGCAGCGATGATTTCTTCATAAAACTGTAGTTTCCGTTTTAAGGAGTTCGTTACTGTGTAATGCAATGAAGGTCTTTAAAATAGTATGATTAAACTGCATATGTTATTTATTATTTTAGAACTCTCACACTGCGGTTTCCACATGCTGTTGCTGACTTACGGAGTACGTAAATCCGGCATTACTTGACGGCCGAACGCGGCTTTTCAAATGCAGGTTCTTGACTCCTGTTCTAATGTATGAATATCCAGGACAGTCGCATTGACAAAAACACAAAGGAATTAATCACTCTTACCCTTAAACCACGTAACAGCACTCTTACAGCCGGTTGTGCCGAAACTTGTTGCTCCTTTAGCCACACTTTATAGAGAAAAGCAGGCTTATGGAATTACAAGTGTGTGTGTGTGTGTGTGTGTGTGTGTGTGTGTGTGTGTCTGGTACGAACGCAATGCCATTAGAACTACCCGAACGCCATGCATTTTAGTTATCTACATGAAATAATAAAATGTCCAGCGCGCGAACTTGGTTGGAGCCACACAGACGCTGATAAAACTGAGGTTGAGTGATGTATTGTAATACATCGTGGATATGTATGAACTTGTTGTTGGGTGATGTTGTAGAATATAATATACGGTGGCAAATGTGCGAAAATTTGCTTTGTCTTCCGGTTTCATCGGAGCAAGTAATGGATCGTTGGAACCGGACTTGTTAAATTTGGTGGGGAGATAAACCATCAACATACATACACATTCCATATTAAATACTGCTTGTAAATCACAAATCACAGACGTGGCGACGATGCGAATGTGTGTGGTTATACCTGTCAGACGTAACTTGTACAGAATTAGTTTTTAGGCGCGTTCGCAAAAATTGCGAAAAGCGACTATTAACTTTGTCATGTTTGTCCAACCGTGTTTCCGCTTGGAACAACTCGGCTTCCTCTGGACGGATTTAACTGAAATTTGATATTTGAGTATTTTTCGAAAATCTGTCGGAATGTTCCATTACTATCGGACAAGAATAACGTGTATTTGACATGAAGACCAATATGCAGTGTTGGTCATATCTCGCCCAATTCTTATTAGAACGTAAAACGTTTCAGGCAAAAGTTGTAGAGAAAATCAAAACACACATTTTTTGTTCTATATGTCTATATGTTTTTTTTTAAAGCCTGCCATTTATGACAACGTGGAAGAATGTTACAGAGCGGAACAGGCCACAGATGACAATATGGCACATGCGCATTCCGTGCTGGACACCTAGGGCTAAAAATACACCCTCAGGTTGTGCAATACTTATTGTTTTTCCATTCCAACAATGGTTGCACGAACGCGCCTCAACGTTACGTTATGCGTACTTTGTCTTATTTATCATATCTCGCTCAATTCTTCTTAGAATGAGAAATGTTTCAGACAAAAGTTAATAAGTAGAGAAAGTTAAACACATTTTTTTGTTCAGTAACTTCTTTTCGAAAATTGTGCCGTTTATGAGAAAATGTGGAAAAATATTGTACAGCAGAGCAGCCCACATATGACAGTGTGGCGCATGCGCAGTACATGCTGGATAACAGGCCACAAACGCACGCACAGAATATGTAATACTTACTGCTTTTCAACTGCAATAATTGTTGCAAGAACGCGCTTCAGTGTTGCGTTATATGTGCATTGCTTGTCTTGTTAAGTAATATGCTCGTCACAAAAGAGAGTAAAATGACAGTATCCATACTAATAGATGTGTATGACTGGACATAAATTCAACAGGAAAACTGGTTTCATGAATTCTACTTGGAACCGCTTTCGTTGCCTTCTGACCTGTTGGATCACACGGAGCCTAAAAACAAACGAGCAGTGTTTTAGAGTATTTTATTTTCCGTGACTATTTTCAGTGTGGTTCGAAAAGCAGGCTGTTCTTGTGTGCTGCTTACTTTGAGGTGTTTTACTGCTATGACGTTGAAACCGAAAGGTCGTACAGTAGACAAATACTTAAACAAAAATTCCACGCTAGATTTAACAAGTCAGGCAGTGTGCGTATAATTGTAACATTGAGAGGCGTTCGCGTAACCATTGTTGCCTTGGAAATACAATGATTTGTACATATTCTGAGTGTGTGTGTGTCCGTAGCCTTAGTTATGCAGCCTGCAATGAGCATGCGCCATATTATATTGTCGTCTATAACCTGTCTAGCTAGAGCATATTTTTCCGCATCATCTCAAAAACGACACGGTATTCGAGGGGGGGGGGGGGTTATTAAACGTAATGTCTGTGTTTTGCTTTTGTCTGCAAGTTTTGTGTGAAACATTTTTCATTCTAAGAAGAATTCAGCGACATGTAATCATAAATGAGCATAGGTCTTCATGTAAAGTAACCGTTATTCTTGTCATATTTGAATGAAACTTTTGTTTCTCGACAGGTTATCGAAAAATACTCAGATATCAGAGTGTGTGAAAATTCGTTAGGTGGGAGCCAAATTGTTCCATGCGGACAGACAGACATACACATGACGAAGCTAGAAGTCGCTTTCCTAATTTTGCGAAATCGCCTAAAAAGTAGTACACTTTTCCGCAGTAATTTCCGATCATATACAGGGTCTCCGACCTTAAAACATTTTATTAAATATCCGGTGATTTATTCGAGGAAACAAGGGTTCTTTCCCGAAAAGAAAACAGTATTTGCCGGTAACCAGAGCCAAACCAGCATCGCTGTTTTGAGTAGCAGTAATGATCATGCGTTGCAGGCTGGTGAGGCTGCTGGAGAGGCTAGTTGCACGGCTAGCAATAAAGAGCATGCGCTGTAGACTGGAGAGGCTAGTTAGACACGGCCAACCTTACAGTTACAATGAGTGATAGTGGAAGCGTAGGTGATCTGCTACAGGCTCTAAGAGCCAGGCCGTTTACGGTGTGGTCTTGCGAGGAGAAATGTTTGGCCAAGAATAAACGGCCGATGCCGCATTTGGACGTGCAGATTGTTGATGGCAAACAAAACCGAAAGTTTCAGTATTCTTGGTATGTCAGGTACCCCTGGCTGACAGGCTGCGACAAAACCAAGAACCTTTTCTGCTACGTTTGCATGTTGTTTGGTGGGGAGAACAAGTGGACTTTGCAGGGAGTCCCCGTGACCAAGAATTTTGTCAGAATGGCGGAGAAACATCAGGCCTCTAAAAAACACCTCCAGAACCAACAGAACCATACCTTGCTGGGCCGTTGGAGGATAGGAAAAGAAGGTGAGTCTAGTCTGCAGATGATATTATTATTAATATCATCATCATTATCGTTGTCATTGACGTGGTGTACGTTGCCAGTAAAATTGGACACTACTACTCTGTCACTTAATAACTGATATGTAGGCCTTAAGTGTTGCCTTATAATAATGAAGTACCACACCGTAAGGGCGTATGTAGGAGTGGAAGTGTAGCTCCATGCATTCTTAACCTTGGCGCTAGTTGGAGGTGTGTGGTCAGTTTCACGTTCAGGCCGCTTTATTCCAGAGAAATGAGTAACCGGTACACTTTGAATACGCTGGGTGGGTCCCAGAGCCTGTCTGGATGCTTTGGAGAGGAGAGAAACCTCTTAGCCCTGCCGCCAATGAAATCTCGATTCCTTGCTTGTGCACCCATAGCAGGTCATTGTGCTGACAGAGCTATCCTTGTAGCAGAGAATACGCCTACGCGAGATTTGAGATTCAAACAGCGGTTCTAACCAACTTTTCGGAGGAGCGAGTGTCCTTTGGCTTTCCTGAAGATGGATGCAGCAAACGTCTCCGAAACATTGGTACTTATATACGTGTATTACGCTACATGGCATCATATTGTAACAGACTGCACTGTTCATCCAGTTTACATGCATTGACACCATTTCAGTTCCAGCACTGATTGCAGTGCGAAAGATGTCTATGTCGTTAGAGAATAAGATTTTGCCCCTATTTTTATTAATCGGTTAGCAGGTCGGTGAGTAACACATACATCACCTGTACGCTAGTGAGCTGTCAGGCATACCTACAATCAGAAACTGTTACCAACCTGTATTGATTGCTGCCACGGATGTGGAATTTGCTCGCGCTTTTTAAACACAGTGAAATGTTATATCTTCTTTTGAAATGCTTTGCATGGATCTAAACAGCTGTTTCGTGTTTCTGCCATGGCGTCGTGCGAGAGAAGGTGTTCTGTTGAATTGTCAATAGAAAAGAAGAAACTGGTTCTGGACGAACTCGGTAAAGGTAGGTCACATCGATCTATCGCTGCGGATTTTGGAATATCAAAGACAACCGTTGGTAATATTTACAAGAAAAGAGAAACTGTTCTTCGGACGTGGAGGACTAGTGCGAACAGGAACCACATTTACCGGAAGCGGAAATCACGTCGTACCGCAAATGAAGAGTTGTGGAGCGTCTGCCAAGGTGAGTAAAGTTGTAGTGACTTACGCATCGAGCCAAGACGTGTGGGGTAGAGAAGGTATTGTAGCTCCGCGAAGCCTTAACCTCGGCGCTAAACGGGGGTGAATGGCCAGCCTCACGTCACGTCTACTTTACTCCTAGGTAAAATGCTCCCGATAACCATTGGAAAAAGGCTTAATGGTGTCCTATTGCGGATATGAATTCTGTCTAGAATTGTACCCGATTTTTTTTGTCGTTCACCCAGTAGAGAACTTGCTATATCGACCGACGTGTCTATCAGTCATACACACGTGACATACTTGGGACAATAACTTGGTGTGTCACAGAAGTACAAATATGTGTTATTCGGTGTGCTAGGTTTAAGAAAAATTCATAATTCAGGTGACGAAACATTTTTTTATTTCACTGAATACGGTTCGTGCACGGTGAAAAACCAGTAATGACAGTATTCTTGCTCTGTGTCAGGATAAAGAATATAAGTGAATTTAGCCAGAAATTGACTTTGACTCTTGGTTTAGCATAATGATGCTCAAGCATTTGTCTGCAATTAGAACATAGTAAAATATTTAGGCCAAAGATAGATATTTGACCTTACGAGAAAAATGTGTTTTTCATTTTTTTTTCGGGTTATTCCATTAACAACGACAACACTGGTCATTAACATGTCTGTGATACAGTATAATAGTATCAGTCTGTAGCGCAACTTAATCTACTTAAAGTTTATGTAATTATCGCTGACATCTTTTTCACGTGAACGTGTGAATTTCAGCTTTAACCCTTTAAAAGTAGTGGTTATTTTAGGTACCACCAGGTTGAACATTAGAATATTCAACGTAGAGTGCATTTTTGTGTTCTGTATGGATGTGAGAGTAAACACCAATTACTACCCATGCAGCATTAACTGACTGGTTATTATACATTGTATTTACTGCGCGGTACGACCGTAATCTAAAAATGCAATTTAGGTTAATTTTTTCCTTAGGCCGTGCTATGGCTTAGGCGGTTAGTCGCCGTGTTGATCTGGTTTCGATCCCAGGTTAGTCCGTGTGAGATTTATGGTCGACAAAGTGGCAATGGAACAATTTTTTTTTCTGCAGCGTATTCAATATCTTAGGTGGTTAGTTGCCGGCCTGTCACCGCCGAGGCCTGGGTTCGAACCCAGATAAGTCTATGTGAGATTCGTGGTGGACAAATGGCACTGAATCAAGTTTTTCTCCGGTTTATTCGGTGTTCTCTGTCAGTATCCTTCCACCTATACTGCAGTGTCATCTTCATCTGAATGTTGTTGCCAAAAGGACAAATAGGCGAAGCCTTGGAACCTCCCAAATATTAACGCTCTTTCGAAGATCGGAGAGCACAGCGTAGAAAACTGTCACTTTTTTTTTTGAAAGAATTAATTGGAAGTTACGGTATACTTAAGGAACAAAATACGGAAGATCTTGGATGTCTTTAATATATTTCTATTCGGTGAGGAAATTGCCGAATATTTCTTTGTAAGTCACAGGAACATGCTCGTGCAAACAGGCAGGCGTTTTGTTAGTTGTAGTGACATCTTAAAAGAGAATGGCGCGAAGAGGCCTCTTTTCATTGCAGATGCGTGTGACAGTCACTTCTGCACCTGCGCATTGTGCCTAATTTTTTGTGCCTAGTTGATTTTTGTTTTGTTACGTAATCTATAGTTCTCCCGATTTTCTCTCCGTCCATCCCTCTGTCTCTCACTCTCTCTCTTCGGAGTTGGTGACAGTTTCTACCCTCGTTTTGGGGTATTCAATTTGATTGCTTCACATGACATGCATGCCAATGAAGCTTGGCGCAAAAGTAATTCACTTTTATCCACAAGTCCCCTGTACGCGTATAAGCAAGGAGTACTAGGCAGAATTTATAAAACATAGTTCCATAATAACTCAAGAGTTCATTGTTTTATCATTATAAGGATCTGCAACATGGAATTCCTTCAAAATAAGCCAGTGTGTTAAGGCACAACATGTAAACCCCAAATTGGGGCTCCATGTAAACTGATAATTATAATATCATATCATTCTCTCCCATATCTAATTGCTTGCACATTACCCCAACGATTTACGAGAAACAGATGTTTTCATTTTGGCCCTTGCATAAAGTGACCGTTATTATTCTCTAGTTTGGTTGGACGTTCAGATGGACAGTTGAATTTTTAAAAATAATTTTCTACAAAATCGAAACAAAATTTGCTTAAGGAGAACCAGCATATGATAGAACACGCGCGGTGGAAGTTTATCCCATAAGCCATTTCCCTATTCATTGAGGATGCAGGTCTTTTTGGTTGCGACACCTTGACGTTGGGTTGGTGTTTCCAGACATGTTGAAGGAAAGAGATGTTTTTGTCTTTTTGTGTCAAGAAGTCCAAGAAGAAGGCACATTGTCTCTCCGAAACGTCGGGAATCACAAATTCAACGACTCCGTCGCTCCCCAGAAGACCTGATTTCTCAGCACCACTGAAAGAACCTCAAATCTCGCCTCCCTTATCATTGCTTATAATGATAGAAACGATGGTATCCGTAAAGCAGATTCATTGACTCCAATGCACCGATGCAAGCTGTACTCTCATTCTAGATGACGTAGTTTCCGTTCATTTTGCAGTCTGTCTTACCACAGGTTCGTAGCCTCTTCCAAAACGAGGTCTCCACAGAGTGTGATTTAGTGCTTCCTGTTTCAATTTCGAGTGTCCTGTCGTTTCCAAAGGATCGTGCAGTAGCTGCTTACGTCTTATTCTTCCTCGTTCTCCCTCACTTCTATCCTAATCTTATCTTCACTTTAATAACATGCTTTACCAGGCGGTTCCTACGCAAGATGTGACCATTCAAGTTAATCTGAATTTATTATGTAAGTAAGGCCGCCGAGCTGGTTCGGGCCCCAGTAACAATTTTTTTCGGCCCCCACCCCTGCAAGGGCGGACTGGCAAGGGAAAAAGTATGGAAACAAAGCAGAGGGCGTCGTACACAAGATGACCGTGGCCGCAGTTGCCGTCAACACGACAATTCACTACCGAAGTACATCTGATGCTACAGAGAATAACAAAAACATACGCAACATAGTCGTCCCTCGGGTCTCCTTCCGGACTGCCGGATCCCTGTAATTTGTACCGCCCCCCCCCCCTCGTTGACACTATACGTTGGGTATTTCTATCCTTGGCTCTTTGTAACGCTTCTTTATTTTTCACACGATCGGTCTAACAGATCTTCTCCATCCTTATCCAGTACCACGATTTCTGATATACTTTCCGAAGTGTCCAGGTTCTAGTACCTTGCAAAGTTACGCTCCAAGTGTAGCACGCTACTAGTTTCTTCCTTAAATTTTAAGTCCAGTTTGCTGGTGAAGAGAGTCTTTTTCTTGTTGAATGCTGCTTTTTCAATAGCAATCCTGGATTTAATTTCACACCATAGCTTGCCTTGAAGGAATATTAAAATGTTATTTTTGCAGAGGTATGCTATGTAACTAATACACTAAACACGCACAAACTCCTTCCTGGCATGTTCCATTGCCTGACTATTGACCATCATAGTAGATGTATTCATCCCCACTGAATCAGAGACAATCCTATTATGACTCTTCAGTATACTCCACCTTTCCTTTTTTCTTCGATACATCGTCCCATTTCTCGCGGTACGTCCAGCCGTCTTCAGAATTCTGTGCAATGCATTTTTCTTCCTGAAATATCTGAATGGACGTAAGGGAGAATACTGACAATCTTTTGATCTCTGGCATGCCATCTGTGGGATATCTGTATAAATTAGAAGCAGATCTTATGGAGCCACCTATTAGCTGAGCGGAACATCTGCTGTGGATATACATAGAACTCCACTAATGCGGATTAATTGGAACGGCGAGCCATCCGAAAATGCAGAAAATCCGCATAATTGGATATTTCTTTGAAAATAGGCTACATTGGCAGTTTGAAGTTCGGTTGTTACTTTTTAAACTAGGTACCTGCGTCTGAACCTTTCGACCACGCCTGATAATGAGGTTCTAGAAGCCATAGCACTGTTCTATACTTGATCCGACAACCGGCAATTTCATGGCAAGTTATTTTTGTAGAATTCTCGACACATTTACCAGAAGGGCCAAGCCGATCCGGATAAGTGGAGTTCTACTGTATTTCAAAACAGTGAAACTTAAAATTCCTCAGTGCCAACGTTGAAGATCCCATATAAGTCACAATATTTCCAGTCATAAAACACGCGGGGATCCTTGCGCATGGCGCGTTGAAACTTGCGCACCTTGGAGATCTACATGTTTATCCATGAACAATATGTTTCATGTGTAACTTCATTTTGGAAGTATGTTGGAGTATCTTAGGAACCTGGCTAGGAAATCGTAGAACGTTACTAAAAAGTGTCGTTAAATGTTCAGGTAATGTAGCTGCGATGAGTCTAGTGTGCTGCGGGTGTTGATGTTTCATTCGTGTTTGCAAAGTTACGAAAAGCAACTGGTAGCTTCATATTTCTCTCTTCGTATGGAACAACTTGGTTCACCCTGAACAGATTCTCATGAAATTTTGTACCTCAGGAAATATCTTTTACCCCCGAAAACTGTATCGTCAACATTTAATTACAAGATTTACGCCAGAGCGAGGTAGCTGATACATGATCAAACGTCGTACGGCTTGTATCGATGTCAATTACATGCCAGGTAATTAAGGGAAAAATTTCAAGTCATTATACTTAATATTTATTGTTTTACACTTCTAATTCTGAATGAAGGCATCACGATGTGCTTGAAAATCAATAAGTATTACACAAATGTACGTCAGCACAATCTATTTATTCTATAGTGTGGCTACATGTTTCGACTAGATGTTAGTCATCTTCAGGTAAAGTAATTGTAGGGGCCTGAAGATGACTAACATCTAGTCGAAACATGTAGCCATACTATAGAATAAATAGATTGTGCTGACGTACATTTGTGTAATACTTATTGATTTTCTAATTCCGTATGATGTGATAAAATAAGTTTAACGGCCATACTTGAAGAGAAGATGGGAACTACTCAAAGACTGATCTGTCATTACAGTCTCTTTAACAGCATCGTATGTGTGCTGTAGGCCATGCGCGAACGAAATATATTGTGTTAAGGCATTCTAGAAGTCAGTGTGTTCAGAGACGATGTATGATTTGAAACATAATTAAACATAATGTCTTTTTGTTACGTATAACGAACTCCATGGAGCAGAGTCCTTTGTGAGCAGCTAAAAGGTCTTCACCTAGTCAAGAATTTCCCCGCAGTTTATGGAACCCTATCCTGAGCCAGATAAATCCAGTCCATCGCCCCCCGTACCACTTCTTGAAGATCCGTTTTATTATTATTTCCTATCTACATCTGGGTCGTCAAAGTGTCCTTTTCCTTCATATTTCCCCACCAAAACTCGGTATGCGCCTCCCCTCTCCCCTTTACGTGCTACATTCCCCACCCTGCTTATTCTTCTGGATTTGATTGCCCGAATAATATTTAGTGGGGGAGTACAGATCATGAAGCTCCTCGTTATGCAGTCTTCTCAATTCCCTTGTTACCTCGTCCATCTTAGGCTGGAATATTTCCCTCAGCACCATATTCTCAAACACCCTTAGCTTATCATTTTATTTACCAAAGTACCATATTAAAACCTTTAGTCTATATTTCTCCCTCAATCTGAGCGACCGTGTTTCATACCCATACAAAACATCAGGCAAAATTGTGTGTGTATATTATAATTTGTATATATATATATATAGATTGCAAAGTGAGAGGCAAAATATTCTGCACTGAATGAAAGCAAGCATTACCTGAATTCAGTCTGCTACTGTTAATTGAAATAGTGAGTGAACGAAGATACTTGAGTCAACCCTGTTTGTGTATGTCAGATTGACTGTGATAAGTACCTGCGGTTTCATTATCCGTTTCAAAACTGAATTTAACGTGAAATATATACGAAGGTTCAGTTCGTACCGCGCAGTAAATACTCTGAACCCCGATTATTAAAAAAACACGGCTATTTAAAGCTGTACAGGGAAATAATCGCTGTTCTGAGGACCGTACAAAACACGCAAGAACGTGGCATTTTTTTAATGTTGAACCTGGTGGTTTGTATGCCATTGTTTCTAAGACTGGCTTCTGCGGAACCCTGGGGTTTCGCAAAGGACTGTTAGAGGTTCCGAGAGACGAAAATGCGTTATGGCGTACAAGTTTTACTGGCGGTCGTAAATTTGTATGTAAGAATTAAAATTCCTGTGGCGACATTCGATACTAATCATTCCGTCACTGACAGCACGCAGGTCGCTGCTTCAATCCAGAAGCTGCCTGATTCTGTAGTCAAGTCAGTCATCGCAGCTCGCCATACACACAGTCTGTGGCAGGCAGGCGAAACGATTAGGTTATCGATCGATCAGTTTGAGGTTAGCCCTTGAATTTTTACGTGTAATATGCATCAAAGATAAATAAATGTTGGTATTTAATTTTATATTCGACTTACTGTAGACAGGTAGGAGTTCATCAGCAAGTCCTGTTGATTTTTTTAATGCCCCATGAACTATAATAGATTAACCTTTTGACGCCTAACTATAGTGGTCGTACCGCACCGCTAACCTCTGAAGTTGCATTTTATGTATTTATTCAACAAATATATGTACTGAATATTTTAAACATGGTATATACTGTCCGTTTTTTTCTCTTCAAAATGCAGTTTGTTTCATAATTCCAACGTATTTGGTTCCTGTATTATTCACATTTTATATACAGGGTGTGCTAGAATTAAAAAAAATAATTCCGGCGCCAAAAGGTTAAGAAGCACGGCCGTGTACCGATGTCTTTCATTTGCAGTATCTAAGTTCAACCCGAGAGATGCACAGTGACATACGGAGCCCATGGTACTGAATAAGCTGCTGTGATTTGCACACCCTTGAATGGGAATTGCGGTTAAAACGGCCTGGGCGTGAAATTACCTTAAGAATGAGTAGCGCTGTGCGTATGCCTTCATGGTAAGAGATGTCCCTTCGCACGCCATGAAGACAGCTGAGGAGTGGAGGCAAAACACCAGTCACTCATAACCTCGGCACTAAATGAGTTTGACTGGTACAAACAAGACAGCAAATGTATAACGTAACATTGAGGCGCTTTCGCGTTATTATTGTTGATGTGGGAAAGCAATAAATATTTCATATCCTGAGTGTGTTCGTAGTCTTGCCTTAGTTATGCGGCATGTAAAGCGCATGCGCCGTGTTATATTATCATCTGTGGCCTGTCCGGCTATACCATATTTTTCCGCGTATCTCATAAACGGCACGATTTTCAGGGGGAAAAAATATTGAATGTAAAATGTGTGTTTTTATTTTCCTTACATCGTTTGTCTGAAACATTTCTCATTCTAAGAAGAATTCAGCGAGAGTCTATCATAAATGTACATAGTAATAAATGTACAGTACATGTTACTTCTTTCACACTTTAATGGAACTTGAATTTTCTTAGATTTTCGAAAATTTTTGGAATATGAAATTTCATAAAAATACATGCAGTGGGAGCCGAGTTGTTCCATGCGAACGGACAGACATGACGAAGCTAATGATCGCTATTCGTAATTTTGTTTATGCGCCTAAAAATTCTTTCTTTATATGACCTTACATTGCTGACCGTGGCACACCAGGTTCTGAGGATGGTTTCCCGTCCGTTCCTGGAGGGGATGGGTGGGGGGTAAGATCAACGAAGGCGTCAACAGCTGCGCACGACGTCCAGTGTGTTTTCCTTCCTTCGTTCCTTGGTCGATCCTTAGGCCTAACATGTCCAAAAGTCAACGCACTTTTCTCCCATTCTAGCAACATCACTTTTCTTGGCGGCTGTTCATTAAATCGCCCACAGCATGCTGTCATGATTGGGTCTTTTTTTTTTGGCCCGTGTATGTCCTCTCTTGCACCACACACTTGCTCTTATCTCCTCATAAACAGCAGTTATTGAAGCGCTGGTATTGATCGAAGTCCAAATACATACTGTTCTCTCTAAGACGTTTTATTGGATTAGTGGCAAAAATTACAGTTTTTTTAAGGCTCAACAGAATGAACCGTTGCATATGTGGGGGACTGTAGAAGTGCATACAAGGTTTTGGTGGGGAGACCTGAGGGAAAGAACCACTTGGAACACCTAGGCGTTGATTGGATGATAATATTAAAATTGATTTTCAGGAAGTGAGATGGGGCAGCCTGGAATGGATTGATCCGGCTGAGGATAGAGACAGGTGGCGGGTGCTTGTGAATGTGGTAATGAACCTTCAGGTTCTATAAAATGCGGGGTATTCCTTGAGTAGCTGAGGGCCTGTTACCTTCTCCATGTAGTTAGTTCTTTAGTGTTACAAATAATGATTTGTAATGTGTGCAGAATAATCTAATAAAAGTACTAATAAAACTTTAAACTTTCACAAGGCATAAACGGTATAGCAGCTCACTACGGGCTGAATGTTCCTGGGATCGAATCCTGGTGGGGGCGAGATTTTCCACACCACTCCAGACCGGCCGTGGTTCCCACCCAGCCCCCTGTCCAATGGGTACCGGGTCTTTCCTGGGGTAAAGCGGCCGGGGCGTGGCGTTGACCACTCACCGCCTCTCGGCCCGAAGTTAAAGAAAGAGCACATCTATATATATATTCCCCCGCTGCGCCTTCACGCCCTGTTCTAGGATGAACTTTACTTACTTACTTACTCCATGGTGCAGAGTCCTTCTTGAGAAGCTAACTGGTTTGCAGCTAGTCAAGAAATTCCCCGCATTTCATGGAACCCGAAGGTTCATTACCGTACTCACAAGCG
>Ga0123352_10012651_pt1 | contig 13350 bp, 7 predicted proteins | sample TergutLab28metaG_FD_89700 | JGI IMG/M metagenome (GOLD analysis project Ga0123352, IMG submission 89700) | Labiotermes labralis P1 segment gut microbial communities from Petit-Saut dam, French Guiana - Lab288 P1 | ecosystem: Host-associated > Arthropoda: Insects > Digestive system > Gut ... | reverse complement strand
TCACTCTACATGTTTCGGGTGTCACAGCACCCATCATCAGGAGTACTAAAAACTGTAACCGCAGCCTCCGGTACAGGTCATAATATCGGTACAGCTACTTCCCTCCAACGTGGCCTGATCGGGGACATTTGGAGGGAAGTAGCTGTACCGATATTATGACCTGTACCGGAGGCCGCGGTTACAGTTTTTAGTACTCCTGATGATGGGTGCGGTGACACCCGAAACATGTAGAGTGACTTTGCAGTAAAATAAACCAGACTGCACACTGTTGCATCTAGTTGGATTTTTATTAAGTAGATCTTTAGTAATATGAAGTTCGAAGGTGAATGGAACTGTCTCGTGATTTTATTTATTGTGGGCTTTTAATAGTCATAGTGAAGAACCTTCGGATTCTACGATTATAGTTGTAGGAAGGCCTATGATATTTAGACTCCCCGAGGCTTCCTATGGTTAAATACAACACAACAGTTTTCTTCTTAGAACTGAACTCTACCTAACATCAAACATGATGCTGTACACTAAAAAAAGTCGTCGTCATGGCCTATGTCAAATGTTGGAAGGGACAGAGGGAACATGTCAGGAGAGATCTTATCTGCATATTGCACGTTCCTGTCACTGTTTAGGTTACATGGTTTTTTAAACAGGGTCTTCCACGAAAATCTCTTTTAAAGTGTGTTCATAAATCATAAGAAGATTATAAACTCATATTTATTTCGGAAGACGACAGAAACAGGCCCAGAGTCAGAAACTTCGTCGGAGGTATCGAAAATCACTGTAATCCTTTGTGCAAGACAAGAGATACACTGTGCATTCTCATCTAAATTAGAGTTTATAAGAAAACATAAGATTTTATTCCGACTGGTGTAAAGTTTGCCTTGACTTTTACGTCTGCGATACTTAGACCACGTACTACAGTTGGTTAACGAGATAGGCAGTTTTAGGTGCGGTGGAGATTCTTTATAACGTGTGTAGTCTTATGGAGGGGTACCAGCTCGTCGGGGGAACTTCCTGCCTACCCTGGGATGGAAGCATCAGTTGGCTTTCTTATTTTTACAGGTTCTACCCACGTAAATCATAAACGGTGTTGTAATCAGAATGCCCAAATCCACACCATCATTTCCATATACATGAAATAATGTCATAAATCTACACTCGATGAATGCATATTTATTAAACTCACAGTAAGGGGGATTGATGACTTCGGGGGTGTTGTAATTGTAGCTGTTGGTCTCATTCGTATTGGGAGAGACGAAAAGTGCCGAATTACTGAAGATGGTTCCCTGGACGGTATCCGTTTCGCTAGTCCATTCTAGAAGGTTGAATACGTCAATGGGGCCGGCATCCATTAATCGATGTTTAGAGATCCTGTGTTGAAACCGGTACGGTCGAGCAGAAAATATATGTTGTAGTAGTGGAAAACATGCATAAATAATGAAAAGTGACAACCATCGCCTATTGGATTAAGTAAAATCGACGGCTAATTGATGAAAATAAAGACGAACAGTTTTAAATATGGACAAGACTCGATTTTCACAGACGTAACCTTCCTGTACATTGTGTCAGTAATGTCTATTAATGTACAATTAAAATAATTGAATTCGTTGCCGAAACTTATGCACCAGGTGTCCGATTTAGCTTCTCAGCACAGGGAAGTGTACGGTGGGAGGGTCTGACAATCCTAAGTGCAGGGTGTAAGGTGGAATGAACTTGGTGGCGATAGGTTCAGTTGGGCAGGAGCTGACTGCTGCGTCTTCAAGCTGCACACGTAGGTGCAGTTTGTATTCACGACTCATTGTTTGTTAATTCATGACGCGATCTTGGGCTTCAGACTGGCATTAAACGTGCCCAGTTTCCTTCTCTCAGCGTACAGCATAAATAACCCATGAATTGTCTTTTAAACTACAACAAAAAAATAATATCTTCAGATATTTTGTTTGAACGTCTCTTTTCAGCTTCTTTCCTAGTGTAGGCACACACGTGAATTTGTAGCCAACCTTCGTAGGATGAGACAAAACTTTGTTTCTTCGTGATATTGCTATAGAATACATACGATATATTCGAGCGCTTCCAGGCAACAGAACACTTCATAACTTAATTAACGTTGTCAATACACATGAAACTGGAAAAATGTAACATACTAGAAAAAATCAATTTAAATTTTAAAGGAAAAATTTGATAACTCCCACCTCAGAACGTTGGATTGCTGCAATTAACCCTTTGGTTTGGCCACTCGAATAACCCATTTTATAGTCCTTAAAGAGTGCTATTAAATCACAAGTGCACTGACTTAGCAAGACTTTAACTTACAAGAGTTCTTGAAAGAAGGCCTTATGGAATTAGCGACGCTACTCGTACAGAAATACAGCAACTTCGTTTTGGTACCTTCTGCAAGACAGGCACCTCTCATTGCTACACAACAAGTTTGTCGCCCGGCATTCGTATATGTAACTAAACTACGGCTTGTTATATTGGGAAACAATAGCGACGGAGTTTTAAACAGTAGGCTTATGTTTATTTATTTATGAAAACTGGTTCTTGCAAATACCCCCGCAATTATTTCGTGCGGGCGTGGGCCGGGTATCTTAGTCGGTATAGCGACTAGCTACGGACTGGTGGGGTGGGGGGGTCCGGGGATCGAATTCCGGTGGGGACGAAATTTTCCGCCCCTGTCCAGACCGGCCTTGGGGCCCACCCAGCTTCCTGTACAATGGGTACCAGGTCTTTCCCGGAGGTAAACAGCAGGTGGGGCGTGACGCTGCCCTCTCACCCCCTTCTAGTGCCATGGTCAAGAAAGAGTAGAGCTATACCTCTACTCTCCCTATGGGCCGTACGGCCTGTACCGCGCCTCAGTGTCTGCACAAGGGTACACTTTACCTTACCTTCGCGCGAGCAATGCACTCACGCGTTCGAATTACCTCTGTGTCATGGATAAACAAATATTCTCTTCGTCGTTTGGGCTTCCTGTATATGAAGTATCTCTTAATCTTGGGGAATGATGCCTATGTCACATTTACAGAGAAACAGCGAAACTTAAGAAAAAAAAAATCGTTTACTTATATACATATATATATACAGTGTATAAGGGTATTAGGTATAAAACAAACCAGACTCCGTTACATCGAATGGCAGAATAGTAATGAAGATATCGATGGCAACAGTCGTGAGATACCTGGAGGGACTGAGGAAAACCATGAAAATACCCTTCAGGATCTGGGTATACCGACCTAGATTCGTGCCGGGAACCCCCTGAATACAAACTGGAAGCGCTATGGATTTAGACAAGCCGACAGTTAATAGACAGGAAAGTAAAGAATTTAAGAAGGCAAATGTGTTTAGCTGGTCTAGGTTGTTTTCATTTCTACTGCTTGTTGTATGAATGTACAGCTTACAACAGTCCGACATTTAAAACTACTGGGGTGACAGTCCCAATGAATTCCGAACAGTGGGCTCGTGAGGTAATCTATTTTATATTCTATCGAATGCTTGTCACCGAGCTGCCGAGCTGTGATCGGTAACATGGTGTGGGCAGTAAATAACATGCACGTAAGTGAACTCCCTTTTTAGCTACTGATTTGTTACATATTGTCAACACTAACAGCATTAAATTAGGTTTACCGAGGCAGACTCCTTTTTGCTATGAACCTTCTACGTTAGAAGTGATGAAAGATTTAGACTAATTGGAAGTTTTTTACAATAATATAAACAGCCAACTAGATGCAACAATAACAATTTTTATTGATAATTATTATTGTTGCATCTAGTTGGTTGTTTATATTATTGTATCAGTGATGCACGGTCACACAAACACACAAAAAAAGAAAAATTTTTGTTACATCTCCAAATGATTTCTTGCAGTACCAGCTGATGCAATTGAAAAGTTTCTGTATCACTTATTTTTCAGTGTGAAAATGAAATGTGTACAAAGAGTCAGATATTAGATTAGTTTCTTAAATGTAAACTTGGCTAATTTCATCATTGTAACTAACTACCATAACGGCTTTTGTATCAGTTCGCCAGTAAGCCTAGCTATTTTACCCTCCGATTTGTATGAGAAGTGGCTACTACTTGAAAGTGGGTTAGAACAGATATTATCGTTCAGTAAACGTAATATTATTTGAGCAATTTCACAATACTAAATTTGGGGGAACTGATTTACTTTGAGTCGAGCTTTATGTAAATGCAGACATTGTCGGCGAAACTACCTCGGCTGTTTTTAAGTACTGCATTCAACCCTGATATTTCAGCCCTGTTCACAAAAGTACAGTCTACTTTAAGAGCAAACATATATACTTCCATGGGCAATATGTGAGACGGATTTACTGAATTATGCCGCCCTGGCGATTTGTAATTAACAGACCTGCCATTTGAAATTAATATGGTGGCAGATATTAATTTCGGATTTGGAAATGGACCTTAAGTATTATGGGTGACATCCAGCTCTGATTACACTTTATGTATGCCCCAGTGTACTTGATAAGCAGTTGTCTTGTTTGCGGCTAATAATGAGGTCCTTGCGCACTTAAAACAACGTTCCTGCTCCCTCAGTCGAGGGCGGACATGTAACATATGTAGACACGCACCTGGTTGTTCTTCTGTTTCGAGCTTGTCAGCCATGTTTGGTCGGGACGTCGCTCTTCCTGTTTCACGCTATGAAATATTAATTGGGAGCTGGCTCTCAGTCGACACCTCTGCACAGTTAAACTTAATGAGACCGATCCGACTCACCAATCAAACTAGTCACCATCGCTCCTCTGATTTATGGCCCGTAATTGCATGCACTCGCCACAACTCATCATTCCGAATAACCTATCATTCATAATTGTAGCTCAAGGGAAACTGAAGAGAAGGCAGATACGGTTATGTATGAACTCGGGCGTACAAAAAAAAACTGAAGTGAACTTGAATGGTATTACTAATCGAAACAAAACCCACACGACTGGGTAGGTACTGTATAGAGGATACTCAAGAAGCCTTGATCCAATACTCCGGTTGAAGAAATAATGACAAATTGCTTCCTGGTGTATTACGTACGACTGGTACTAAAGTCTGCGTTACTCAATTAAAATAAGAGAGTTGGCTTTCATATAACTTCATATCACGACTCTTGAGTTAATTTACTTGCAAATTGTTTATCTGTCGTCGTGTTAGGCCATAATTCTATTTTAAAACCTCATCTTTAAAAATGTATCACTTTCACGCTAGAATTAAGAGCAGATCACTTTGGGGAAGTTTTTACTATTTTTCACAACAAATATTCTGCCCTCCCACTTGTTCTATAAAAACATAAGAATTACATTTTATAATTTTACCCTTTTTTTGGATGGGTAGGGAACGTGGCCTTTGACATGGAGAGAGACAATGGTGCCGTGTACCGTGATACATGACAAGTTCGTACTCCATAAATTACACTCTTATGTCAAGTACACAGGTTTTATAATGTATATTAAACAACAAACATATTTATTTACAAGTATTGGTGAAGAGTAAATATAGTTTCTTTACCGGAGATTCTCAAACAGAGTATTATGATTTTAAGAACCAAAATATGTGGGTTATACTGCGGTACTGCAATGTGCTAATGGAAATGTATGAATGCTCACTCACGTGTTATGTGTGTAAGGTGTCTCAGCAGAATCATATGAAAGATTAGACCCTACAGGTTCTACGAGATGGCTGAAACCAGAGAGATTTTAGGATTTATGCACTCCACTCTGTCATTATTATCTCACTTTAAATTTGTTACGCCTTGTGGGCTCTTGCACTTAAATTCCTGAAGTATTTTACCCTCTTCGACTGGTGTTTCTAGTTGCGTGTCAATGGACTTTGTCTTAGCAGTGCATTAGCTTCTTCCAAGAATGTCACATTATGAAGAACAGGACAGTCTGCGGTGTGTTCGGCATGTCTTCCTACCACGTTTTTCAAGAGTGTAGGAAAATTGTATTTATATTTGCCGTCTTCCTTAATTTCTTCTTAGCCCTCCAAGGGTTTTGTTTGTCTTAGAATTACGAGTGGGCTTTTCCAGCTTCGCGATGTGTGTGTACAATATTTTTGACCTTCCGGCCGCACTATGGCCCTGGGGTCGATGCAGTCTTTGACAGAAATGGGTACCAGGTATATTTCCTGGGGCGTAAAGGCGGCCGGTGCCTAGGGCTGACAAACCTACCACCTTCATGTGCCGATTGTCTTGAAATCTTGCAGCCTCAACCTCCCGGAACCCTCAGGGTCTGTACGGGCCTGTGCAGGGATTGCTTTATTTTTACTGTCTATTTGATAGTCGTGTTGGCTATATGTGTTTTATTTCTGTGTACAGCTGTAGAATGGCAGTCATCGTATTATTTATAAATAAATTATTTGTTCACAAGTTTGTAGTTCGCCTTCTCATGTTGAATCTCTCTCCCGCCTCTTAGTTCACAAGCACAATTAACGAATACGTTGGCTTCCAAGATTTCGAGTTGGCAACAAAAGACGGAAAATTTTTGTTGCAAAATCTGTACATACAGTGGCAAATTAAACACCATCTGGTCCATAGCTTTCGTTGTGAGGAGCAAGATCTACATTTGTGCTAATTGTAATACGGATGGGATTTACTTACTTACTTACTTGCTTACTCCATGGTGCACAGTCCTTCTTGAGAAGCTAACTGGTTTGCAGCTAGTCAAGAAATTCCCCGCATTTCACGGAGCCTAAAGGTTCATTACCGCACTCACAAACGTCCGCCACCTGTCTCTATCCTGGACCAGCCCAATCCAGTCCATATACCCACATCCCACCTGTTGGAGATCCATCCTAATATTATCCACCCATCTACGCCTAGGTCTCCCCAATGGTCTCTTTCCCTCCGGTTTCCCCACCAAGACCCTATACACAATATGGATGGGACTTATAATTTTTAATTCTGCTGATCTTCCAGCCTTACCGATGAATGTTAGCTACAAACTAAGGTAAGAAAATATTGCTTAGTTTAACCAGGAAGTTTATCGTTGGTTATATAAAATCCTATAATTGGGAGCTTTCTTATGCCAGTTAAATCAAATCACGTTCTCACAGTATATTTATTTTTTTTAACATATTTTATCGCAACTTTTTCTTCCTCCGCCCCCCCCCCCACTCCTTTCTAACTAAAAAGATGTCGCTTTACAATCTCAGCCAATGCAGCCCGGACACTACTCCAGCCTAACCGCACCTAACATCCAACCTACAGCAAACCAAGAACGAAACGACCAATGTGGTAATCAATATCATAGTCGCGAGCTCCTGATGATGGGCATAGTGTTGCCCGAAACATGTTAATCCTGTAAGAAGTACAATAAAATAATAAGTGGCATCTAGTTGGTTTTTTATTCTTTAGTTATTTTAATGTAACGTCTTACGGTTTTATATTCTCATGTTTTTAATTTTTATATCCTAAGATTTAACTACTGTATTTTATATTCATACCCATATATTTAAAAGTACAATTATTTTATACTTGGATATCTTATAAAAGCCTTTTATTGTAATTTTAGCATGTACAGCACAACACACCATACCGTACTGCATATACAACCGTCTTCCTGAAGATGAACCCTCGTGTTCGAATAATGTAGAAGACTTCAAAAATTAAAAATTAAAATATTTATTTAGAATATGTGCATGTTGTTGGTTTATATTGTGTAACTATAACTGATTTGTTTCTTTAACGTGAGATACGAACCTGAATCTTTCAAGTGGATAATCAAACTGAAATTTTGTCAGGTGGCCATCTGTTTTGGAAGTGGATATTTACAAGCAGAATAATTTCAGAGACTTTAACTACTCGTAAATTAAGCAGACCCTCTGAAGGGCACGACAACTATTGTAAAACAAAAGGGTGTGGTGTGGTGGAGTTTGTTACTTCACTGGCGAATGGTGATGCAGGTGCTTCTGTTTCCTGTACGGTTCCACCACCTCGTCTCTGCCGAACCCCACAGTGGTAATTACCATCCTGCCACTCTCTAACACACGTTAAAAATTATTGATTAATCCATTAAACACTCAGGATTCATTTATCAAAGTCAAACACCTTATTGCTTATAATAACACAGAACCCACCGTGAATTTCCTTTTTCATCGTAAAAATGAGTGAATAGAAAGTTTATATTGAAACTCGTCACTTACTTGTGTTATAAAACGAACATACGCTATTTTATTTTGTATGTTAAAGTCGATATTTGAAGAAGTTTTATGTCTACGAACTCTGAAGCTTCAGAGATCCAAAATTTAAACTCATTTGTATTTTCTGTTAGGAGATTTACGTTCCAAGCATATTATTACTTTCAGCATTTTATGCCAAATAGATTGCCATTGCGTTCTGGTACATCATTGTAATTGTATGTGGTATGTGTAAGATATACTAATTTGAGGGTGTAAAAGTATATATAATTTCTTTTATATTCAAAGTATAGGTTGTGGGTAATTCACGCTCCAACGAAAAAAGGAATGCGTGTGTTTAATGAATATTACTGTCCCATGAACAGACTTCTATCTATTCTTTTTACGTGTAACATATTAAGGAGTGTCAGATCCTATCATATAATCTTACAGTCTCTATATGCAGTGTATTCAATCTGACATACCTCTTATAATTTTAGTGGAGAAGTTTTAAATTATAAGTTGTAAAATAATGTTTCCGTTGTCTTACCCGTCACCATAATTCAAGGGTGCACCAAAGCTGTCATTACCGGTAATGATGGAATTGTACGTTGGCTAGAAATCACAACCTTTAATTTCGTGTACGAGGACTAACCTCCTCAAGCCATGCCTGCATCATATAGTCTGTCTCAGAAATAAGCAGGTTGTTAGGCCATGCGATATTTGCGGTTCTCGTAGCTTTGCTGTTGAAGACTCGGAGCTTCCGACGTGCGATACAGTGTCGTCGGGCGCTGGGTAAAACGACATAACGCATACGTATGAGACAACTTTTTGCTTGCCAGACGGAGGCCTTTCAAAATAAATCACTAATCGAAATAATAATATTTTTAAATTTTATGCCTTTTCTTTTCTTGATTGTTATATTTCAGAGTACTGTAACATGTTTTTAGAGTGTTGTTACGGCGAACAAAATGAGTGAGGCTTCATTTCGAAATAATCCTCCTACGAATACCCTTTTTCTTGTCTTCCTACTCCTTGATGGCAAACACTGTACTGTTTTGGTATGCTTTATCGTATTAGGCAGAGCGAGACGTTTCAAACGAGGTAGTTCTTGGTCGCCAAATCCGGTGGCCGCACAGTGTAAGGCGTAGGTCTGCGGCCGCTCGCTGGCTAGGACTGCGGATTCGAATCCCGCCGGGGGCATGGAAATATGTCTCTTGTGAGTGTTGAGTGTTGTCAAGTACATGTCTTTGAGACGGGCTGATCCCTTGTCCAGATGAGTCCTACCGAGCGTGTGTGTGTCATTGAGTGTCTTCAGGTGCACCAATAACCCTCTTCACCTATAATGAGTATGTAGAAGAAGTCAGACTAAGAAAGAAAGGAAGGAAAAAAGAAAGAAAGAAAGAAAAAAGTTAGTTGTTGACCTGTTTTGCTCAATTTAATTTTTAATCCATTATTCCATTAGATAGAAATACTATGGCCCAAACCCTTTCCCATGGACAGATTTTGATTCCATTTTTCATGGCACATCCAATAATTCTAAACCCACTGCCAAAATTCCAACAACCAGCTTTATTTTCCGATGAGTTAAGGTTGTGACAGACAGGCAGACAGATATTAACACGTCAACAGCTTTATTTATTACACAGATATATACACGTGTGTGTATGTATATATGTATGTACGCGTGTGTGTATATACACACACACACATATATTTAGGTTAGGTGAAGATGAGTACGTTGGGTGTTTGAATGAGTATATGGTCAGTCAGTTCAGCCGTATTTGTCGTATTCTGATTTATGGAGGAAGACATTGCATATAAGTTATTGCATATTTAAAATGGCGTACATCTCTTACGAAATGTGATGAAACTCGGTTGATTGTTTCAAAGGTTGAAATGGTTACTAATACATACATGTTTTCACACATACATTAAAATAACTTTGGGTATTTATTAGAATACGGACTGTAAATAACCTGATAACACAAAAGTCTGTTTTGGCGAGTAATGAGAGAAGGTAAAAATTCATCTTTTAAAGTTCAAAAGAAAATATTTTTCATTGTAATGAACCAACCGAATTGATTGAACCCTTTTATGCACGTGCTTGGGCATGTTCTACACATCTTTTATGAGTTCATTCGAATTCGTGACGCAAGTCAATATCACCGTTTTTTGCCTCACTCAGTGCATCTCCGCAGTGTAATATTTGTGCTGGTTTTTGCGTTTTGTGGACAAAATGTATTATATGCACAATGTCATTTTTGTGTTGCTGAACAGTTCATTATCATAATCAGTCACGAGTTAGGGCTTGATAGACCAGTTTAAGCCTTGTCTATTAGTCTGTTCAAAGGTCTTTCAGTTTGCAACGGTAAATGTGTACCTCCAAGAAATGAACTCCAAGAGCAGTTGTTTAGACGACAGAGAACTCATTTAATGCTTTGGTTTGGTTTTGACTAAAATTGCGAATAAACCTTACAAGTTAGTCGAGTTTGAATCCACTAGTAACGAACTTAAGTTTGTCAGTTTAAAAACGAGGCAATTGAATACTTATGCTCAAAAGAATTACAATGTTTCCACAAAATAAGAGCAGTTAATATTCCGAAAATTCTGTATTGTATTGTCTTTCAACTTTTAAAGTAAGCCGTCTATTTAATTTTTGTGCTTGGAAGGCAATTAACACAGCGGCAATTCAGGAACAAAGGAATAAATTACAACCTGCTCGTATGCGTGCAAGAAACCCATAATCAAACCTTACTGAAGACTCACAGACAGCATTGTGAGTGTCTTTACGAATTAAATTCAAGCTACTTTGCCCTTCCTGTTAGGTTCATGCAGGACTGTGTAACAATAACCGCTTCCCCTTCCGGTTTTCCATCCCTAGCATCCATCTCTAACAAGCCTTGCATCCAAGCTTGGAACTTGCGTCATATCTTTGTAAGACAATATTCCCAAATGCTGCGTGATTTTCATCATAATTGCTAACAAATACTGTTTCCCTTAAATTTTATTATGTGAAATGTCATTATAGACACCCTGTTGGGGCAGTACATGGCAATTACCAGTCTGTGGTTCACCTCGCCTTGTATTTTAGTGGCGGCTAATGCTCGTTATTGGAACTGGCGGACCGAGAAAAATCATAAACACACGCATCATTCTGAAGAAATACGCGTGTATTTTCTCCGGTGTAATAATAGAGCATGGAGGTGTATCGTTTGATAGAAACATGGCACCCTTGCGTACAGTCTATCGAGTTTTAATGATGGGCACAACGTTGCTACGTGCGTACCTCCTCGTCCTCGTATAACATCAATATGTACGCAGTGCTTGATAATAGGAAACAAGACGACGTAAAATTTAAGGTAATAAATTTTACATTGGCAATTTCAACTGCCATGTTGCGTGGCAGTTTATTTTAAGTCTGAACAAACTGTGAGTGTACACACACACACACACACACACACAAACATACACACACACACACACACAAACACACACACACACACACACACACACACATACACCACAGAGTTTCACGTTCTGTGCAAAGACATATGTTGAAGGAATTTCTACCTCCAGTCTGTGCCAAAAAGTGTCTTACTTAGAAAGAAATGTAGAGTGACGCTTTTCAAGTTACCCCTTATCATTCACCCATAGAAGATAGTCGAAATGCTGTCCCCCAAAATTCAGACATTGCTGGACAGATCTGAGGAATTTCATGTAGACAAACAGTAAAGAAAATAGCACGATGAAATTAATTCAACTTATGTAACCAACCCTTCATGCACTAAAATTAAGCAAATCAATACATGTTTTGGCACAGCCGGGATGCCACTGTCAGGGTTTCCGAATTGATCCAGTGTGAAAAGTACAGATGCACACCAGGATTTCAATTAAAACAGATATCACCTCCTGGAATGTTAAAATGTTAAAAACAGTAGATTCAGATTTTGACGTTTTGTTGACCGTGCAGCTCAGCATATTTATCTCAGTAATTAACCAACTTGATGCACAAAACTTTTGTTTTACAATATGTTTATTTCATGCCTCTACATGTTTCGAGCACATGTGCTCATCAGGAGGTCAACATTGCAGTACACAGCCTCTGGTATCATCAAGCTGAAACAAGTGAGTGGTCTAAAATTACTAAAATACAATTCTATATGCTCATATTTATAGAATTATATTTTAGTAATTTTAGACCACTCACTTGTTTCAGTATGATGATACCAGAGGCTGTGTAATGCAATTTTGACCTCCTGATGATGAGCACATGTGCTCGAAACATGTAGAGGCATGAAATAAACTTATTGTAAAACAAAAATTTTGTGCATCAAGTTGATTAATTACTGAGATAAATAGATTCAGAGTTGTGTTAACAAAAGAATGATGGCACCCCGGCGATGCCGAAACAAGTAGGACAGGAAAATGTATGTTGATTGTGTTTATTGTTAGTGGGGTTGAAATTTGTATCATGCATGATACATAGAGTATTAAGACGAGAAAATAAGTTTCTGACATGTGCATACAACTGAATATCGGAATGAGCGCCTGGAGGATATTTTAAAGGCGCCATCATGGTAGAGAGTTAAAAAAATACTTAATTCTTATTAACAATACTTATCAAAACACACTCAGTTACTGATCCACAAACGCTCAGGCAATTATGTATCCGAAATAAACCAAACTGGAGGGCCCGGAAAGGTAAAGGCCATGTATATGCGGAGATGTTGCGCGTAAATTGTGATCTCTTACGTGCTGTACACCAAAACAAAGAATCTTAACTCTTCTACTTGATGTATGTCTTGTAAGTGAGACGATCGATCACTTTACATCATCTGAATTTCTCTGCGAAAGTAACTGCATGAACTATAATGACCTTGAAGATATTTATAATGCTCGAAAAAATGCACGATGAAGAGGCGAATCAAATATCGAAAGGATATCAAAATAAAAAGGAAGAAGGGTATGAGCGAAAGAAAGACGAAAGTTCTTGTTGTTCTGTGAGTGTGAAGCTCACAAACTAGTCACGGATTACAGCTGGAGGTTTGGGTGATTAATAAAACTATGAAAGAAACAAAGTTAAGAATTCACAACATTACAGCTAAAGCAGTATTGAAATTTGGAAGTGAAGCTTGGGTGCTGAAGAAAAGAGAGGAACTACATTTAGAAGCAGCACAGATGAAATTTTTGAGACACTTACTTGGAATAACAAAACTAGATAAAGAAAAAAATCAATGT
>Ga0123352_10012650_pt1 | contig 13350 bp, 8 predicted proteins | sample TergutLab28metaG_FD_89700 | JGI IMG/M metagenome (GOLD analysis project Ga0123352, IMG submission 89700) | Labiotermes labralis P1 segment gut microbial communities from Petit-Saut dam, French Guiana - Lab288 P1 | ecosystem: Host-associated > Arthropoda: Insects > Digestive system > Gut ... | reverse complement strand
CTCCGTAACCGTTCAACTTTGGATATAGGTGTTTTGGGTTATATCGGTATACTTTAACATAAGGAACACCCTCCCGAAGTCTGGCACATTCCTCCTGGGACACCCTGTATATATATATATATAGCTGCGGAAAGCCAGTTGTTGATATAAGGCAGTCTGTATGGTACTGTGTTAACATTTGTACTTTGTAAATACTTTATTTTAATTATTTAAACACTGGCTGCGAAAAGGATTGTATATATATATAGGACCCTCAACCAAACAGAAAAGAACATTTGTTTAAAATGAGGTACGAGTTTGATTATGAAACGACAATTATTCTCATTTTTTAAAAAAAAAAACTAGGCACGTAAAGTCTTCCACTACATAAAACAAATGTTACCCTTTTGTGATGGACTGTAGAATATGCGGCTTCATATGTAGTCCAGAGACGACTATTTAAATTGAATATTTAATAAAAATAATCCCACACAATTTGTAACATGTTTAATATGAGTAAATAAGAAGGTATTTTGTCGGGAATGTGAAGAGAAAAAAAACGCTGGTTCAGGATGGTCTCTGATAAAACGATAGAGCAGGAAGAAACAGGTTTGGAATATTCGACTCCAATGCAAGTGTCGACGCTTTTAGAACTGTCTGTACATGAGTTTGTACGTGAGTTCATCGTTTATTTCCAGTCACACAACAATACCACTAAAACTGAAGCCCATAGAGTAGACCTATGTGCATAGGTGCTCTTGTTCCAAGTCCGTGATTTCTTATAAATATAATTTATCCCTGTTCCACACGTCTGTTAGGAAATTACTCACCCCTGTTTACACAGATCTAGAGGGACTAAGTTTATCACGTTATAAACCACAGGCATGTTATGTGACAAGGCTACTGGAAAATATATCTCTTTTAGACAAATTTTTATAATTACACTGCGAAAAAATCGCACGAGGTCGGTTTTCTTGACAATTTTAACGGATGATACTAACAGGAGATTAAACAGTACAAACAAGCGCAACAACCCTGATGATTAGGAAGCTGTCTTCCGCAGAACTGAAACCAGAGTATCATCACATTTCAAGAACAATGCGGTTGTTCAGTTTGTCACAGCGCACACTACTGTAAAAAGTGCGAGGTGTTGAAACGCTGTGGTTGTGGCTGTCTGAAATTGACGTATCGTGGGTGGAAAGGTCCGAGAGCGGCCTCGTTGGTTGAGGACGGGGCAGCTGCGGCGGCATTGCGGTGGAAGTGTGGTAGTCGGAACAGACGTAACTTCCCGGACAGCAGGCGGTGCTGGGAGCCGGTACAGCTGGGCAGCTGGAGCGACTGTCTGTTGAGCAGCCAGTAGAGCGCCGGGTTTATAGCGGAATGCGCGTGACCCAGCAGTAGACAGAACGGCAACACAGCACGTGCCATGGCAACGTCAGAGGATGGGCACAGTTCCACACACAGCGTGCACCCCATGTATGGAAGCCAGCAGCCGGCCAACACGGCCACCTGTGCAAAGAAACCTGTGTGATCGGAAGGAGGGGTCCATTTCGACAGACATCGGTAACGGTGTCATCATGGCGAATGGCGTAAAAGAAATGCCACTACCAAAAATAACATTCAGTTTAAACACCAATTTGAATTGTTTAAAACCAGCGCTAATGTAGCGACTTTACAGCATCTAAAGAGTTGAACTTGGTTCAACGAACGCTGCAATCCAGACCGAGTCATGGAATCTTAGCCACTCTCTGAAATGTTGGATCGGCAGTGGGACGTCCCTTTTCGAAGCCTTTGTGGCCCATACGTTATAACAATTGGCACGCCATCAATGGAATAAGACCGATTTCCAGTGACATATTTTACTCTTTTTTTTTTTGAGTAGGCTCACCATGTACTTCAGAGGTACGGAAACAATTCTAATGTATTAATTGTATAATTTTCCTTACTTTCACATTTATTAGGAGTCATCGAGCAACTGGCTAAATTTGTGACGTTTGTGACAAATAGTCGGGGCGTCCTCGGCTCGAAGTCTTGGCTGGGATACCGACGATCCTGAGGTTCTTTGTCGATTTCCTCAGTCCCGCTAGGCCAGTGTTTCTCAGCCTATGTTTCGCGATCCAAATTTGGGTCTCGAAGCTATTGTGAGCTGCACATAAATTCTGAGGCTGGGAACACTTGATAGGGACGTTACGATTTTACAGAATTTGTACGAAATGACCCAAAAAGCTAATACGATGGGCTTTATGAACTATGGAGTGTATAAGACGGGTGGGACAAACTTGACGAAATGCATAGTACATTAATAAAAGGAAGGCTAAGGAGCGTGCGTTGTGCACCGTACGGTAACAACAGCAGTAGGACTTAGAAGTGGATATTTTAAATATTGACAAAAAAATGTTACGTATCGAGAGTGCCACTTGACTTAAGAGTGTTATGATCGGCAGAACAGTAGTAGTATAAGTTTGACGGGTACAGCGAAAGAGTGAGACAGAAGGTTAAAACAATCTCCGAATAATAAGTACGGTAGGGGTACGGTTATTTGACAGGAGTAACTTGACGGAGACGGTAGGATATCTGCGTTCTTTTACCACGACATAAAGCATAAGGTGTAGGTAAAAATATGCTGGTTTTTGTAAAACGAGTAGGGAATGTGTTTTTGTGGTGACGGAAGTATTGAAAAGGAGAGGAAGTTGAAGAAAGTGGGATAATAAAAATGCCACGTACAAGAGGTTTTGGTGTTAGGCCCGTTTTAATGAAATATTTAGAAATGTTAAATTGGGATTTTAATTAAAGACATTTAACTATTAAAGAGAATGAGGATGATATTAAAAAGTAAAATTATTACACAAATAGGAATAAGCGAAAACAAGTTAAATGCGAACTGGAAGGACCGGAATGAAAGACTGAAACCAATGATCATGAAACTAAGTAAAGCAATCCCATTACAGGCCTGGACAGACCCTGAGGGTTCCAGGAGGTTGCGGATTCCAGATTTCAAGACAATCGGCACACGAAGGTGGTAAGGTTGTCAGCCCTACGCACCGGCAGACTTTACCGCCAGGAAATATTCCTCGTATTCATTTCTGTCCGAGGCTGAGTCAACCCCAGGGCCATAGTGCGGCCGGAAGGATTATGTAAATGAAAAATTCCAGTGAAACCATCGGGAATCGAACCTGCGACCTTCCAACTTGTAACGCAGTGCCTCAGCCAACTGCGCCACCGCATACCCTATGAAACTAAGTGCATTAGAATAAATAACGTAGAGCAAGAACAATCTATTCACCCTTTGCAACGAGCCTAGCGCAGATGTAACTTCCATCCTATGTGAGGATACCTACCAAACTAACCCAGTCTAAGCTGGGTACAAACTGCTGTAATTGGAGGACTAACTTCATAAATGTCTATTATTCGCTATTCAGTCTATTCACATGCTACTTGTTTATGTAGCTACAACTGTGCATTTGATATTCAAACTACCACCTTCAAACACCGACGGTGTTACATGTTGTTTCCACTGAAGCCCTTTGTAACGTTCTTCATCACAACGTAAATTTTAGGGAAATAACTTTACATTTAATGCAACCTTTTCCCCAGAAAAGGACTGAGCAGTCTTCAATCATATTAACATTCCACGTAAAGCTCATTTTCTTCATGTAACATGTCATTTTTAAGGTACTAACCCTCAAAAGTGCCCACCTGTAACAACTTCGTAACTTACATTCATTCAAGCCCAGAAAAAGTTAACGGTTCTCCCTGAAAGGTGAGGTTTGAGATGTCGTGCCAGTTATTTGCGTTCTATGATTTTGGGTGAATGATGGACACTTTTGCTCTAAACAAAGAGGTAAACTATTTTTCAGTCGTGGGATCAATGATCAGAGAATAGTATGTGTTCGGGCTGCTAGGAAGTATATTTGTAATAGCGGTCAACTCAAGTCTGAAGAATGTGGATATTTCAGCAATAATACAAAAGCTGTGGGCCCGTGGTTAGGGTTTTCTGGCGTACTAGTTCACGAGTACCGGCTTATTAAAAAAATTAATTTAATGTACGGGAAGACCATCTAACAATTTCCAGGGTTTTATTACGTATTAAACTACAAGGTGTTCAAATTAATAGTACTGTACAAAGCGGTCAGTAACCTACGTCAACCAAATCCATACGCTATACAAAACAACATATTTTCCTGCTCCATGAAAATCCCATCATGTAACCGCAAATATCGTTTACATTTAAACGTACACGTGTGTCCCAAATACCCACTTTCCTTGTTTATACCATAGGTTTAAGTTCTTACACTGTGATTTGATGTAGAACGCCTACAGACAATATTTCGACTGACCCGTGTAACAGATCTGTCGGAGAAGTTGCCGAAAGAGCAAGGCGCCAGAACGAATTACTCTCATGCGTCGTCTTCATGAGCGCTTCAACCTACTAATTGAGTTGCTGTTCCTGAACGTCATAAATAAGCTTAAAGTTACCCTGATAGTAGGTGCTTAGTCGCTTGGGTGGGTGGTGGGACTTCCTACACCATGCGTGTAACGAATACATTCGAGCGACCCTCTCCTAAGAACAAAGTTCACATTGTTAGGGCAAAGTTTATATTCCATTGGCAGAAAATACCATGCCTGATATGCCAGTTTATTTCAACCCCTTAAGACAGAGTGGTTACCTTGTGTACCGCCAGATTCAACGTCAAAATGTTTGTATTTTCCACCAATTGTATTTTTGTGTTTCGTATAATTCTCTCAGTAAACGGATATTATTTCTCCAAAGAGAATTCATCGACTGCTTGTTGTAATGTAGAGAGCCAGTTCTTTGAGATCTGGAGCTTGATTTTGTACAAATTTTAGACAAATTCTGGGCTTTAACAGTTAGAAAATCAGCATCCCTTTTTAGAGGAATTACTTGCTAATATGTCTTCCTCTAAGTCTAGAACTACAAAAATCCAGGTAAAAAAAAAGCAATCCCTATATGGGCCTGGAGAGGCCCTTAGGGCTCCAGGAGACTGAGGCTCCCAGAATTTCTAGACAATCGACACACGAAGGTGTCAAGGTTTTCAGCCCTACACACCAGCCGCCTTTACCCTCCAGAATATACACCTTGTACTCATTCTGTCACAGGATGAGTCAACCCCAGGGCCTTACTGCGGCCAGGAGGATTAAATCGATAAAAACTGCAGAGACAACATCGGAAGTCGACCACGCGACCTCCCGTCTTGTAGCGCATTGCCTCAACCAACTGCGGCACCGCGTACCCCTACAAAAATCCAGGTTAATTCTAAACACATTTTGCCAGTACTCTGGTGTAAACCTTTTGCGTGGTATGATAAAAATGGGGACGTATGAACTAAGAAAATTCAGTCAGGTATTTGCATTATGATTGATAGATGCATTGCGTGATTTTAAGGGAACTTCCCTGGACGTTTTGACTGTACCTGAAAAGCCAACATGTTAGCCAGGTGACGGCGACTGTGAAGGGATTGTCGGCTGGCCGTCTTGACGAGGGGAGGCCTGGGGCAGGGAGGTGGCGGTCGTCGAAGTTTGCGGTTGGCGCGAACAATGCTGCGCTCAGAGCGCGTAGCCCGTTGTAATTTGTTCAGCTTGATAGGCCCGCCTTCATGTCCCTGCGAATGAAGACGTTTTCTCTTCGACGAGAATCGAGGTTGTAAGTCATCCAAATCTGCACGGATCTGAAGTGCAAGATCTTCATTGTCTGAGGAATCGTCATCATCTGGCATGTCTCCCCCACGGTATGGGATGACCTGTAACACACACCTGAGGAAGTGATCATTTGTATCCGTCTGCGAACTTCACTGGCGCTGGAAGGTGATCCCATTCATGCTATTTTCTCAGCAGAAATTTTCGAAATTGTGTTAACGCACACGGTAAGACTTCTTAGACTGGGCACATGTGCGAGGTAGTAGTGACGAAAATAAATACAGGAGTAGTAGCCACGTATAAATCTTCGCTCAGAATACATAATTAAAGGTAAAAAAGGTAAAGTGATCCCGATACAGGCCCAGTGCGGCCCAGAGGGTGGGTAGAGGTATAGCTCTACTCTTCCATGACCGCGGCACTAGAAAGGGGTGAGTGTTCATCAGCACGCCCCGGCCACACTTTACTCCGGGAAAGATCCGGTACCCATTGTACTGGAGACTGAGTGGGCCCCAGGGCCGGTCTGGACGGGCAGAAAATCTCGTCCCCACCGGGATTCGATCCCGGACCGTCCAGCCCGTAGTTAGTCGCTATACCGACTGAGCTACCCGGCCCACAGAATACACAATTAGGAAACTTTAATTAAAAAAGAAGGAACAGGAATTTCATGACACACATCAGCTTCTCTGAGGTTTTTAAGTTCTCACAAAGTGTAGGCTTTGTCGACTGTGAAATATTTACGAGTAGCACTTGACTGTGCCTGTGAAGTTATTTATTACGTGAAAATAATTGCTGTGAATAGAGATACAAAAAACTCTAGTATAGGCTAATAAGATTATCTAGAATCGTATGGTGAAAAGAACTAAGTAAATTTTTATGTCTCATTACAATCATTATGCGTGACGTCATAACGAAACTTAAGTCATAAATGCCGTAAAATGTGGCGAATATAAAACATTTTGATCTACAGAAAGAAAACAGGTGAGAGTTTTCTGGGTTTTTGACGCCGTGTAGAATTTTGGGTTGATACAGATGTTTCAGACTTTTGCAGAAAATGGCTCCCTTAACCTTATTTTTTTACCATGGCGCAATAGCCCCAGAGGGCCAAGGCCTCCTCATTGTGCTAGGATTCATGATCACACAAAACGACACACCACAATCGGTAGGGCTCCTCTGGACGAGTGATCAGCCCGACGCAGATTCCTCTACCTGGCAACACAAAACACACAAGAGACAGACATCCATGTTCCCGGCAGGATTCGAACCCACAATCCCTGCAAGCGAGTATCTGCAGACCCACGCCTTAGACCGCGTGGCCACTGAAATCGACTCCTTTCATCTGTAGGGTGTCATAATATAACAAATGTCTTCTAACTAAATGCTACAAGTGAAGTAGAAAATATGAGTGTATATCTATATGCTTTTTTATGGACGTGGTGCTAATATAGTAAGTTAAAAATGCAGTTTGAGTGTGCAAGATAACAGAGTGAAGATGACAACATTCGAAAATAAGAAGGTGATGAAAACTGCATTGCAAGGGGTTTTCTAATTCTACTCTTCCCCAAAGATCACCAATGATTAAATCACGGAGAATTATATGGGAGCGACATACAGCATATAGGGCGGATATGGGGAATGCATACGAACTGTAGTCAGACAAGCTGAAGTGAAAAATTGTTTTTAAGACATGAAGAAGACTATAAAACTGTACTGCAAGGAATAGGGCACGAAAAGGTAATGCCTGATTCCAGACTCTCTTCATTTGGAGGCCCCTGTGAGCACAGTAATCCTCGTATACTTCCTGGTTCTATACATTCTGCAGAGTCTTTCTTATTGGGCAGGCTACTTGGCATTTCCATTCCTTTGAATTAATTGGTTGAAACTGTAATACTTAAGGTCAGAGTGAGGTGACACAGAGTTCCATAACACAGCGACAACAAATGGACCTAGTGTGTGATCTCTTTTGAGATAGCAAAGCATGAGTTAAATGCCAACTACGGCAGGAAAACGAAAGTATCCGGAAATAAAATTCTGCCCAAGTGCTACTTCTTTCATGAGAGGTTTAGCATTACGTGGAAAATAAATTGTGTTTCCGCGATGTAAAACCTGGGCAATACCACCTACGTTAGGTATGAACAATTCCTGGATGCCAGGACGGCCGAAAGACTATATTTGACACAGTGTCAACTAAACAATTTGGTTCCTCAGTCCTCATGTCAACCTCCACATCTTCGGATAATGTGTAGACCCAAACCTAAGTTATATACGGTCGTAAATCTAATTGTCGATCCACTTCTTTGCTTTACAACACTGTTTATACTTCACAGGTCATATAACAATGGATCTGGTGGGAATGTGGTAAAGTAAATTTGTTAGGAAATGAAATGAAAGGAGGAAATCGTCACGTATCTTAAGCAGCATCTCGGGAAAACAGCGTGTCTGGCTGAAGTAGAGTATACTACATCTAAACTTTATTTTGTTCATGTCCGTGCACTAATATCACTATTGCAAAACACGACTTCTATGCGCACACATGTACTACAAACACCTTTTTATTAACACTGGGTCACTCCGACATGTCTCGGCCCTCAGGGAGTACGACTGATACATTTCAACATAGCAAGGTCGACAAAATGGGTTATCGGATGTCAAATTCTGGAAGTAAAAACATATTTACAAGTAAGATTATACTAATAATCATTAGAATGTAAAATAATACAATTATAATATTTTATAATCATATAAATTTTTACATTATAATTTCATACAATTACTTTATACAATTTTATGTGATTCTTTAAAATTTTATGTTCTGGTATCCAACAAGGTGCCGTGCTGGCTACCTGTTCTATGTAAAACTTTGTCATAAGGGTTTCTAACAAGATTTCTAACACAGTAAAATAGACATGGTTTAAGTAAAACACAAAACTAAAATCGAATTGAGCTGTATGTGGGTCACAACGAACAAAGAAACCCCAGGTAAATTACAGTCTTTGAAGAGATAAGTGGGACCTGATTCATGCCACAAACAAAATAAGAAATCTTTGAACGATAACAAACCGAAATCTTTCTCAATGCCGTGACAAAAATACAACTGTATAACACCCACTGAAAGAGTTGGAAATAACTGTTTCAAATGCACCGCAAACGAGTACAGGTAAAAGGTGTTCCGAAAAGGAAACTGTTTCGATTTTGATTCGGAGAATTCTCATGGCAGTAGAAAGAGCTATAACCACGTGGACCTCTTGTACGAATATTTACCAAAGTGTAGTGTAGTGGCTTTCATAGCGTCTGTTAGGAGTAAGGATTTAGAGAGTAATATCACACACACTCAAATGATATGACTTTAACAGGGTGAGGACTGCTGAGGATTCCGCAATAAATTACGAACTTGCTAGCTATTATGCATGAACGTGGACTTCTCCAGAATGTGGTGTGGATATTATGACGATTTATCATACCCCTTTGTCTGTCCAGCCATCAATACTTCCAGCGCTCCATCTACCTCTCATTCTAACCATTCAGCAAACTACGCATTATATTAGTCATTTATCCATCCGTCTCTCCATCCTGTACCCACCCATACAACCGTCCAGTCGATTCAATTACTCATGAACCCGCTGAAACACCCAACACCACAGTCTCAAAAGTTATTAATTAGAGTCTAAACATCCAGTGATGTGGGGGAGGGGGGGGGATTCGCACAGTTCATGGCCTACAGAGGCCTGCCTTCAAATAACAGTCGATGTGTATACTTACTGCCTTTCCTCCGAATGTGTACGACATTCGCATCAGGCTACTTAATGCCTCCTTTCCTTACAGACTGACAAGCTGCCAAAAGCCGTTTGTCACTACCCAAAGCGGTATGTTATTGTAACCGAATTCATTTTAATGATCCACCACTGCGGGGATTCTCTTCCTTCAGTGCGTTATGAACAATATACTGTAGTTGTTCCGAATGTAAAATTACAGCAGGGATATCTCTTTTTAAAAATTACTTTTAACATTTTGAAGGAATAAAAGAGGTTATAATTCCTGTGCTTTGAATATTGCACTCATACAATTCTACTTTAGATTTGCGTGAAAAGGGATTCGAACCACAGTTAGCAGTAAAACAATCCCTATTCACGCCTGGACACACCATTAGGGCTCCAGGAAGTTGAAGCTCCCAGAATTTCCAGAGAGTCCGCACACGAAGGTGGCAAGGTTGTTAGCCCTACGCACCGGCCGCCTTTGCTGTCCAGGAGAAACTCTGGTACTCATTTCTAATAGAGGCCGAGTCGATCCGAGGCTCACAGTAAGGCCAGAATGACTAAGTTCATGACCCCATCGGGGTTCGAGCCGGCGACCTTTCGGCTTGCAGAACAGTGTCTCAACCAACTGCGCCACCGCGTACCCTATACTTGGGAATAAAATTAAACACGCCTAAGGGCTTTTAATGGCTGCTACAAATTTTGAACCTAATGTGTACACACAGATTATTCCACGTGAAGAAACATGTACTGTACGTTGTTAATGACTAGTAATAAGGAGAATGTAATTAATAATCATAGGTATTTATGGCAAATGTTTACTTATAGGCTGCATACTATAAAACCAAAATGTTGTGCTCGCTTGCTGCAACACACTACACCTACTATCTCGAACATATTAAAATATTCAAGCATACGCGGTCTAAGAAGATTTACTATGAGAAGGGATTAGACTTCGCTACATGCGCAGTCAGAATCACTGAACCTCCATAAAACATTTACACCTTCTCTTTACCTTGGACGGGGCATCGTTTGCAAGCGATGCTACAATAATGACGTGTTTTGGTCGACGTAAGATGGGCATCGGTAATGGGAGTTGACCTCGAGCAGCTGCTGCTGTGAGGGACACCTCACAGAGCTTGTGTCCAACAGCGAAATGGCAGACGGCAACAGTGAGGCAGGGCGCCAGGTACACGAGCCCGAGGTGACAGACGGTGAATGACGTGCGCCACACCGGAGAGGCCCACGTCCCCTCGCACTGTCGTCCGGTCCCCGCAAAGTTCATGACGACAACAGGCGACGAGGTGAGCGCCGCCCCACCCCACACAAAGATCATCGTGATGATCATCGCGTGTCTCCGGGGATGCAGTTGGGAGAAGGCACGCGGCTGCTTGACGGAGGCGTACCGGTCCAATGACAGAGCACTGAGGGATAACAGACTAGCAGTCACTGGCAGGATCTGCGGAACAGGCACAACATGGGGAAATGACAACTGTAAGATAACTGGTCCTATGGTTTGTTTAACGACACTGGTTATGTAGTGTCGATTAGGGAGGTAAATGTAACATTTGAGGGCTTCGTTCTTCTGAAATGTGACGTCCCGTCATCAGGTACTTGATCCCCACGTTTCGAAATGACATGTTTCTCATTTTGAAAGGCCAAAACGCCCCAGAAGAATGACGAGGTTGGAAATAAATGGAAGTGGTCATGGCCTACTAACATGTAAGGAGTACAAATGATAGAGTAAAACAACAAAAAGGTAATTATGTCGTCACAGATTATATGAAGCCACATTCAGTAAGGACGGAGAGAGATAAAACCTATTTGTGCTGTAGAAAGACGCGGCTGATAAGGTAAGAATATTTAATCACTTCTAGTCACCATGGAAGCTTCCAAGATTTATATGAAATAATGATCATTCAATTCATTTAATTTATTGAAGTGTTTGCAAACAGCAATAAAGTTGAGGCAAGTACTGTAACAAACTACAGTATAACAACGAAATGCAAATAAGCATTGAAGGAAAGAAGGTACTTATTAATAGAATACAGTCATAAATACAAGCAACAGTATGACATAAATAATATAAAACCTTAATAAGAAAAATCAGAAAAGTTCAGAAAGCGAAAATAACCTTGAAATTAGGAGTGTAAATTTCCAGTAAATGATAACAGCAGCAATAGAAAGCATCTTTAATAATACATAGTGTAATCTCTAATAACGCACAAGAATTTAAAACGTAAAAGAAACTACTTTTCTTTTTAAAAAACTTAATTAGGCACAATGTATCGAGACGCCACATTTTAGAATAAAATGTTGACAGATTCAGTCTAGCGGGTGTGCCTTCAAGTTACTCGCATAAACTTATAAAAATTCTGTTACGGCTTAAGGCTGCAAATTTTCTTTGAACTTTTTACAAGTTTAAAAGAACCAGTAAATATAATAAAACTCCAGGCGACAGTTCGCGTGGACTGTAGAATGGTGCACAACAAGCTAACAGTAGTGGATAAAGAAGAGGTAACACCATTTCTACACTTGAACTAACAAATGCACATAACGTCTTCATCTGATTCACAATAATATTTTTAAAACATTCAACTCCTCTATGATTTGGAACTTACTGGTTCAATATATTCAAAATATTATTGTAAATCAAGTGACACTTGTGTTCATTTTTAATTAAAATTGTAGAAACTGAATTATATTCAACAGAGTGGAATATATAAAATACTTAAACCCAAATAAAGATTGTAACCCAGTATCTTTGAGCTTTCAGTTTAAAAGTGTCGAAAATAAAGCTTAATTTGAATAGAAGTGCCAGACATTTAACACACTGCGATTGTAAAGTTAGGTTATTATATGCAAAATAATAATAATACCAGTAATAATACCGGTGATACCAGTAATAATGGGGGCTACTGGGACTATTTCAAAGCCATTCAGAAAATACATGAGCAACATACCAGGAAAACATGAAGTCAAGGAACTCCAGAAAACACCCATATTGGGCATTGCACACATACTTCGGGAAGTACTAATGTGAAAGTACAATAGATTCAACACTGAAACTAACGATATAAGCACCGTGAATAGTAACAACAGAATAGCTGCGACACTGTATTCCCGAGAGACATAGTTTGTGTCAGGAATATAAGTATAAATACCCTGCATAAAGGGGATGATGATGATGATGATAATAATGATAATAGTTATTTAATTGTACAAACTGTTTTACCTGTTAGTTAATAAATTACGGCATAACACACTAGTGATAAACGTCTTGATATGCAAAATGCATATCCAATAAAATTAGCACATAAAAAGTCTATTTTATATTCCGTCGATAGTTTTTCATTCGTCACTAAATTTCACACGAGCTTACTTCTGCTTCTGAAGTAATGGTTTCACCCCGTTGGGGTTCCAATAAGACAGATTATTATTATTATTATTTTACGACAGCGTATAAAGAGCTGACATTTTTAATACCGCAGCTGTCTCTTTCTTAATAAGCCACAAAATTCTCCGCTCCGTCCACGCGATGTCATAGGAGCGTCTTCCGAGCTTCTAGACAAATTAATGAAATTTGATATGGACAATTGGCTGTATTTTACGAGATATTATATTTTGAATAATATGCCTACATTACGGGCCATTTTTTATGACAGCCAAACTGATCCTATGCGTGCACTTTGTAGCCTCTTGGAAACAGCCGATAAAAGTTTAAGTACAGTAACTGCTCCTGAATCGACCTTAGTTTCATACACTAATGTCTTCATGTGGCCCCAGAGATAATAATCAAGAGGTGTAAGATCTGGCGACCTCGGTGGCCATGCAACGGGTCCACCATGACCTAGCCAGCGGTTATGGAAGGATTCGTTTAAGTACTCCCTCACGTGCCGAGTGTAATGTGGGGGAGCCCCATCATGTTGGAAGTACATTTGGCTCCTTATCATTAACGGGATATCTT
>Ga0123352_10012648_pt1 | contig 13351 bp, 6 predicted proteins | sample TergutLab28metaG_FD_89700 | JGI IMG/M metagenome (GOLD analysis project Ga0123352, IMG submission 89700) | Labiotermes labralis P1 segment gut microbial communities from Petit-Saut dam, French Guiana - Lab288 P1 | ecosystem: Host-associated > Arthropoda: Insects > Digestive system > Gut ... | reverse complement strand
TATATACCATGTTTAAAATATTCAGTACATATATTTGTTGAATAAATATATAAAATGCAACTTTAGAGGTTAGCGGTGCGGTACGACCACTATAGTTGACATTAGGCGTCTAAAGGTTAAAATAAAGGTCACAATTTGTTTCCTTCACTTCTCAGTAAATTTCTCGCCAGTTTTTGTCTGTTTAACAGCTTCAACTACAAACAACTGTGTTAATATAAAGACATTATTACACACAGCAGGAAGGGTAGGGCATTTATTATTTGCTACAGAAATGGAGACACGAGCTGCATTCGAGTAGTGACATGAGCAACTCTCACGTGACCATGAGCGGCTGGAGAATGCAGCAATTGAAGAGCGCCCCCCCTAGCTACGTGTAATTCAGTTACTGGAGCCGTCTGAGGGACCCCTTACAGTGACTGGCGTGATGACTTCAGCATAATTTGACATACTGAACAGAATTTATTCGATGAAACACATTGAAGTTTGTATCCAAGCTTGCGTAGACCCCGTAGGGCTAACGTCGCTCTCAAATAAGTGCCTCCCTTGTATGTAATCCGTCAGTTCAGGGTTCACAACATGACCGACTCCTGACTTAGAAATTTCGTAGTTTTCTCCAGACACACAGTCTCAAGAACTCAAAGTAGAACACAACTTGTGTAAAAAAAAAAACTTGATACACAACTTATTCTTGGCATATTTCGTCAACCTGTTCATATTTCGGGCGTATCTAGGTCCATCATCAGGAGGTGCAACCGTATGTATACAAAAATTGGAACTTATTATTCTTTTTAGATGACTGTCTACTGTCCTGGTTGGATTGGAGTTCCAATCCAAATTCCATTCCAACTTATTCTTAGTATATTTCGTCAACCTGTACGTGTTTCGGGCGTATCTAGGCCCGTCATCAGGAGGTAAAACCGTATGTATACAACAATTGGTACTTATTATTATTTTTAGATGACTGTCTGTTGTCCTGGTTGGATTGGATTTCAATCCAACCACGACAACAGATGTTGTCTGTTGTTGTATACATACGGTTGTACCTCATGATGACGGGACTAGATACGCCCGAAACATGTACAGGTTGAGGAAATATACAAAGAATAAGTTGCGCATCAAGTTGGTTTTTCTTTACACGATCATATTGAGATGCTGCACGGTCAACCAAACATAAAATTTAGAACAGAACTGTTACCTTTCACCTTACTTCCAATACATTCTGAAAAATTATTACAGCATCCAACACTGGAAAAGGTAAAGTTTTCCCGTTAGAGGCCTGGTGTGATCCAGAGGGTGGGTAGAGGTATAGCTCTACTCTTCCATAACCTCGGCACTAGAAGGGGGTGAGTGGTCAGCAGCACGCCCTGGCCGCACTTTACCCCCGGGAAAGGCCCGGTACCCATTGTACAGGAGACTGGGTGGGCCCCAGGGCCGGTCTGGACGGGCGGAATATCTCGTCCCCACCAGGATTTGATCCCGGTCCGTCCAGCCCGTAGTCAGTCGCTATACCGGCTGAGCTATCCGGCCCACAATTAGTGCATCTAGTTGGTTTTATTACAAGGATATGTCACGATGCACGGTCACCTGAAAGTCAAATACTTTTCCTGCATTTACCCAGGGATACTCAAGAAGACAACTGCAACATTCTCACGGAGGGCACCCTGTGTGTTGTTTGTTGTGCAGTGGTTAACTGATAGCACCCTGCAACATTTTTATACGGACGACGTTACGGTTAGTGAAATATCTGCCGCACCTACAAACCGCTGATGTAGATTACATGTGCCTCCCTGCATCTCCGGTGAACGGTGACTTCTAAATTTGTGCACAGGACCAGTTCCCAAGGATTGAGGAACAAAAAGTCGCTACAGTAGAACTAAATTTGGAATCTGGAGTACATTTTAAACTGCAGTTTCAAGCAAGTGCCTTCGGGAAGGTCGCGCCGTAAACATTTAGAAGTCTAAGACTTTGTGTGTAAGTAGCTATGTGTTAGTAACAAGGATTTGTTGGGTCTTCGGAGGGGGCGCAGGAACTAGAACTACCGTCTGTGCCGTGTCACCACGACGAATGGTGGATGAATGCCTGTGGCCGTAGTGTTTAAAATGTTCCATTTTCCTGTGACCCTAATACAGTCGACCCACGCTAAATCTGAAATATAAGTCATTTCTTAAAATAATACAAATAATTGGCAAAGTTAAAATCTGACTTCATGTGTCTCTTTTGCTATTTTCGGGGCGGCCCTATACTAGATGCCAGAGACTGGCACCATAGACGAAATATGCCCTTGGCGCCTTTCTCCTCTCCCTTACCTCGGGAAGATCATAACTGAGGTTTTTGGCAAAATAAGGATATATTTGTAACGTAGTTTATCTTTATTGTTTAATTTTATATTTCGTAATTAAGCACAGGTATTTACTCTGTCCATGTGCCCCAACACTGTTTGTAAGATAACGATAAACCAGCAGCAGTGTTTGCGGCATTATCTGAGGGCTCACCACTTGAACAACAATATTAAAATGACTTGCAGCTCTGCAAGTGTACCCGTTAGACACCTGGCGCTTCGAATTTGTTTGTGCAGCCTTTGTAATTTGAGATTTTTCATCAAATTTAGCGCCCCCACTTAACTTGGCGTCCCAGGGGCTGCCTATTTCGTCTGTGCACGGACGGTGCGTCCCCTGGATCCTTAAAATGGCATGCTGTCCGGTGCGATTACTTGAAAAGTAATGTACCTTTTATTTGAACCTGTTTTGCTCTCCAATTATTGTTTAAAACCCTTTGAGAACGCCAAATTTAATCAAAAAGTTTATTTGAGTCAGTAATTAATGTAAAAGTTTCTGTCTTGATGTAAAATTATTTCTGTTGGTGCACATTAGCATATGGCATTTAGTACGAACGCCTAATGCCGATGGACCTGTAGTGACAAGCGCAATGCGCGCATGTACAAGTTACTTTTCGAAAGCTGTTCAATTAATCTTGTTCAAATGAAGCCAACTAGGTGCACACTATTTCTTACTACTATATTTATTTCAACTTCTCTACATGTTTCGGGCAAAATGTGCCCATCATCAGGAGAAATTTTTGTATCTGTGCGACATTGGCTGTCTGGTCTGCTGCAGCAGACCAGACAGCCATCCATACACAGTGAAAAATACCAGTGTCGCACATACAATAATTTCTCCTGATGATGGGCACATAGTTGCCCGAAACATGTAGAGAAGTTGAAATAAATATACTGAGAATTAGTGTGCACCTAGTTGGCTTCATCTGAAAAAGATTATACAGGGATGTACGGTCAACAACATAAAATTCTGTTCAGTTCAGACAGCAATCTTATCACACTGGGCAGTTTATTAAAAATCAATAGTCGCGTCATATAAAGCTGAAATCTCCTATTTCCTCCAGTAAGCATGTTTTTACAATTACGCACTTTCTCATGTTAATGGAGCATTTTCGAGACCCCACGTCCCACCCAACCGACGGTAAGATCCGTTAGTGAGGCGCGTCCCACTGGTTGAGAAACACTAGTATATAATCTACTAACATTTGAGTTTATCTTATTAACATTCATAAAGGTAAATCAGTCCCGTTACAGGCCTGGAGTGGCCCAGAGGGTTACAGGAAGTTAAGGTTCCCATATTACATGACAACGGCACAGGATGGTGGTAAGGTCATCAGCCTTACGCACCGGCCGCCTTTACCCCCCAGGAAATACTCCTGGTACTCATTTCTGTTAGAGGCTGAGTCGACCCCAGGGCCATAGTGCGATCGAAAAGATTATGTCAATGAAAAATTCCAATGACACCATCTGGAATCGAACCAGTGACCTTCCGATTTTTAGCGCAGCACCTTAACCACTGTGCTACAGCGGTCCCCGTATTAACACTCAAATTCGTGCTAAAGTAAAGGTGACGGTGACTCGAGAACAGGCCATGAATCCTCCGAGGTTAAGTGACGTTATAGTTGTACACTTTCTTTAACCTCGCCGCTAGATGGGTGTGGTTGGACAACGCCACGCCCCGGCTGCTTTACCCCAGAGAAAGGTACCTGGTGTTCATTGTACAGGAGACTGGATGAGTCCCAGTACCGGTCTGAACGGGTGCTGAAAACCTCGCCCCCACCGGGATTCGATCCCCGGCCCTTCCCACCCAGCGAACCGCTGTACCCACTACGCTATCCCGCCCCATATGACAGTGTGGTCTGTAAACATTGATTTAGAATTGGGTATTCGTTTATAGTGGCCGGTATTATAGGCCTAATTTAAACGTCTCTCAATTGCCAATCGATGTTACTTTACAACTTATGAGCAGTAATTCTTATTCGTTGTACCCACGAGGCAGATTTATCAAAACTGCAGAATTTAACTTAGGTTCTGTGTGGTAGCAAGAGGAGACGTGGACGATAAAGTAAAATCAAACATGTTCATCTCATGTATATAAGATTTAAAGGCATTGACAGCTGGAATAACACTTACAATAATATTTCAATACATTTTCCGCAAATCTCTGCACACCAATTACAGAAGTCTTTGGCCGTTCTGCAAGAGAGTTGTGTGATATTTCCAGACACATCAAATGCATATCCAACTCCAAACTTTGTAACTTTTAATATCCTAGCGGTAGGAGCGTGGTGTCTAAAATAGACACCACACAATTAGAAGCTATACTGGGACAAGTATAGCTTCCCCAGATTTGTCTCGCGCGCTTCTGTTTTCCTATTAAGGCAAGCCCGAAGGGAAGGAAGCATCGGCAGTGTCACTGTTTGCCGTCTTCGTACAAGTCCAGGTGGGGAAATGTTAACTGCTTGGTGAAGGGACCGCGGAGTAACATCCCCGTTGGTTGTTGCGCCTGGTCCCCTTTTCATCCCATCGTGCACGTTACACAAATTGCCGTTGTTTCTAGACCGTAATTATGCGGCTACAGCAGTGGATAATTCGGTGTCACACGACAACAGGAAAATGATTCTGCCGCAACGTCGACATTCATATATTAATCTTTCGTACATCTCTTATACGAATCCCGGTGGGGATGAGATTTTCCGCCCGTCCACACCGGCCCTCGAACCCACCCAGCTTCCTCTAAAATGGGTACCGGGTCTTTCCCGGGGTTAAAGTGCGGCCGGGGGCGTGCTGCTGACCACTCACCCCTTTTTAGTGCCGCGGTCATGGAAGAGTAGAGCTATAACTTTTACATCTCTCGTATACAACAAATTTATTTCCAACGAACTGCACAATATGCTGGTCTCAATGGCCACGCGGTCTTAGGCGTGGGTCTGCGGTCGGTCGCTTGCTGGGATTGCGGGTTCGAATCTCGCCTGGTCCCTGGATGTTTGTCTGTTGTGAGTGTTATGTGCTGTCATGGAGAGCTCTTCGCAGCGACCTAATCACTCCTCCGGAGGAGTCCTATCGAATTTGATGCGTCGTTGTGTGTGAACTAGAAACCTCAAGAATGAGGAGGTCATGGCCAGCGTTGGGCCGCAGCGCCACAGGAAAAAAAAATGTGCACAGTACATAGTTTTGATACTCCTACATGTTTCGGCCACGAGTCGTAGACTTCTTCAGGAAGTTACAGTAACTGGGGACACATGCAGCATGTTATGCAACTTATCAGCGGTAAATGGTGAATTATACCCACACATGGCACATTGCAATTATTACAATTATATTACAATTACAATTCCAGTAATATACTGAACGTTATGTAGAATGGTGTATCCAGACATCTTGTATTACAGATTTTTCTTCGATTTGATCTATGGAGTACCCACCGAGCATCTTAAAAAGGAATATTTCAGGAACGTTCTTTGATTCAAATTATTTTTTCGTTTAATATATCAAATTGAACATTCGGTGTTCCTATCCGAATGTGCTAAATGTTTACAGATCTCGGCTCCATCACAAATCGGAAAGCAACAGTTGTTTGCCCATAAAACATTAACTGATTGGTTTTTGTAACCGAGACTGAGCGTGTTGTTTGTGTGACCGTGCGTCACTGATACCATTATATAAACAGCCCACTAGATGCAACGATAATAATTTTATTAATAATTTCAGTAAGCTCAACATGTTTCGGGCGATAATTTCGTCCATCTTCAGGAGCACTAGACTGTGTTTACAGTTTGTAGTATAATGTATTTTAATATTTACAATTAGACAAAACCACGTGCTAACTTTGAATTTGTTGTTTGTGTGACTGTACATCACTGATACAATAATATAAATAGCGAACTAGATGCAACAATAATAATTTTATTAATAATTTCAATCAGTTCAACATGTTTCGGGCGATAATTTTGTCCATCTTCAGGAACACTAGACTGTGTTTACAGCTTGTGGTATAAAGCACCGACGATGCTCCCTGCAGGCAGCATCGTCGGTGCTTTATACCACAAGCTGTAAACACAGTCTAGTGCTCCTGAAGATGGACGAAATTATCGCCCGAAACATGTTGAACTGATTGAAATTATTACTAAAATTATTATTGTTGCATCTAGTTGGCTATTTATATTATGGAGACTGATTCTGTTTACTGCGCGGTACGAGATGCATGTTTATGTATAAATCAGGCTAATTTTTTTCTTAAAATTGTTTACACCTTTTGGCAGAAAACTGTTTTGAAAAGCTGGTGTGTTATACCCGGTAACTAGCTTCCTGTCTGAAACTATGTTGGTTGTGCCATGAACCCTTGCAAATAATTAAACTAATAAGACAACTTTATGGTTTGTGCAGTCTTCATATACCTTCCCGTTTACAATGTACACGCCATGTGTATCCTACTAATAGAGTACGTAACTGTGGGTAACTCTGCAGGGGATACGCTGTGGGTATGTCTGTCGTGTCGTGGGATCGCTGCGTATTACTTTAGGATCTGCACGTCAGCCACAAGACTGCTTAATATCGCCGTATAATGTTTCCTGTCAGTCACTACGGCCTCAGTTTGCGACTCCTACTGCCATTTTGTGCGATTCTGTATAAATGAGAATAGTCTGTCTGTATAGCGGTTTTCATTTTTATTGACCCTAATTTAAATGTCTCTTTTGTGAAGGTTTTTATTAGCTGTATGCAACGTACAAATGAAATCTCGCTCAGAGTACTGACTTCACCAAAAAAAAAATCAGGCTTACACCTTACCACAAAAACATTTGTTTTTTTTTTTCCTGAGATACGGAAAAAAATTATTGTGATTTGTATATCGTAGAGTCTCATTAAATTTTTCAAGAAGTTTATCTTTTGCATTTGGAGTAGATGAAAGAATTCCATTTCTTGACAATATTTTTTTTTTCAAAAACTTGTGTTTATTGGACCGTGCATCATCTTGATAGTTGAATAAAGACAGACCAATTTGATGTCACTTGCTTTATTATTTCATTATTTAATGCTCAACATGTCTCGGATGTTAATACATCCATCCTCAGGAGCTTGCGACTTATTTGTTGAGTTATTTCATGGGTTGTATTGCTCTGAAGCACTGCTTCAGCCTGCGTACGGATACCACACCACCCCAGCCAAACCACAACGTAACACCAACACACATCGAACCAGACCAATACAACCCATGAAATAACTCATCAAATAAGTCGCAGGCTCCTGATGATGGGTGCATTAACATCCGAAACATGTTGAGCATTAAATAATGAAATAATAAAGCAAGTGACATCAAGTTGGTCTCTCTTTATTCAACTATTCTTCTGTAAAACGTTTCACTATATTTGCTAAAACACTGAAGACAAAGAAGCTACATAACGTGACTTTGTTTCAGAAACCATTGGAAGGTGAAATTAATTTTTTTATTTGCACAAATCTGTTGAAGATGCCAACATCAGGCCCTCGTAAAAACAAACTAACCTCTTGCCCTTCTCTCTTCTAAACGCTTTGCACATTCATGTAGATACAGTTGTCACATTTCTGTCTGAAAATGCACGAGTCTTTCTTCTGGTAGTTATTAATTACTATGACGTGATTCGTACAGCGACGCTTCTCCGACTGATGGTGCTTGAATTGTAGGGCTGTGTGTTTGAGGCTTCCTGTGCTGGAGACATGATTCTGCACATTGTACCAAATAAAGCAACATTCACAACATAACCTCAGATACACTCTCAAACAAGTCACTTAACACACCGCAACATGTTTCGGCCCACGATGTGGTCGTCTTCGGCAGGACGTACTTCCATCAACATCGGGTCTGTAGGTAATTAGTTAAACCCGTACTGTCCTCTTAAACGTGAAGTTACAATGTTATGTAAAGCAGCTTGCTTCTTGAACATGGAATTAGATGACGTGTGCTTTGTGTGGTCTGTTCCTTTTTGGTACTTAATTAATGGAATATAAATATGTAAAGGTCAATCAGTCCCATTACAGGCCCGAGGTGCCCAGATGTTTCCAGGAAGTTTAGATTCCCAGACAATGGCCCAGAATGGTGGTAAGGTTGTCAGCTTTAAGCAACGGCCGTTTTTTACCCCTAGGAAATACTCCTGGTACTCATTTCTTTTAGAGGCTGAGTAGACCCCAGGACTATAGTGCGATCGGAAGGATTATGTCAATGAGAAATTCCAATTACATCATCTGGAGTCGAACCAGCGACCTTCCGATTTGTAGCGCAGCACCTTAACCACTGTGCTACCGCGGTCCCCAACATATATATATGTGTTTGTGTGTGTGTGTGTGTGTGTGTGTGTGTGTGTGTGTAAAGGAGAACAGGCCACGAAGACCCAGAGGGGGAGTAGAGGTTTGGCTCTACTCGTTCTTTAACCTCGGCGCTAGATGGGATTGTAATTCAGCGGTACGCCCAGGCCGCTTTAACCCCGGGAAAGACCCCGTAACCATTGCATAGGAAGTTGGGTGGGCCCGAAAGCCGGTCTTGACGGGTGCGGAAAATCTCTCCCCCACCGGGATTCGATCCCCGGACCGTCCAGCCATTAGGAAGTTGCTATACCGACTGCGCTATCCCGGACCACACACACACACACACACACACTGGACGGTCCGGTGATCGAATCCCGGTGGGGGGAGATATTTTCCGCACCCGTCCAGACCGACCTTGCGGCCCACCCAGCTTCCTATACAATGGATATGTATATATATATATATATACATACATATATATATATATATATATATATACAGTATTGTATATCGAAACTATAGTTATTCGCTATTCTTATTGCAATATGTCTTATATATTACACCGTTTTTCATTAAGTGCTGTAAGTTAATGTACATTATCATTATGTTTATCATATACAATAACACTACCAACAAAATGTACACAAGTTTATTAAAAATAGTTGTGTAAGAGCGATCTGTTGCAGCCAATCGTGTGGCCATCCTCAGAGAGGCAAGAAAACGAAGGATAATTTCATAAAAGTTTAAACTACAATTTTTGTAGACATTTTATAGACATTAAGGGAACAAAGTTCAGAGAAATTCGATTTTGGAGAGGAACCTGCAGTTTGGCAATGTCAGTGTGTATTTTAATAACACGTTATCCCATAACTACACAACTGACACTCCAATTTTGTACTGGTTTTTCCGCGTTATTTAATGAACTTCCTTTATATGGCTGTTTACAACCAAAAATGTAGCAGATATATGGGATATACGATGTGTGTTGGGGACCGCGGTAGCACAGTGGTTAAGGTGCTGTGCTACAGATCGGAAGGTCGCTGGTTCGATTCCAGCTGGTGTCATTGGAATTTTTCATTGACATAATCCTTCCGATCTCACTATGGCCCTGGGATCGACTCAGCCTCTAACAGAAATGAGTACCAGGAGTATTTCCTGGGGGTAAAGGCGGCCGGTGCTTAAGGCTGACAACCTTACCACCATCCTGTGCCTTTGTCACGAAATCTAGGAACCTTAACTTCCTGGAACCCTGTGGGCCTGCCCAGGCCTGTAATGGGACCGCTTTGTCTTTTTACGATGTGTGTAGTTGAGCTGTCTGAACTGATGCTTATGTGCATGCTAGTCTGCAATCTTTGGAATTGGTTCCTGCATCCAAACAAAGATAAAATATGGTTCATTCAAATTCAAGCCAACTCGTTACTGCGGGAGTTCCTTGTCAAACGTACTTGGGACACCCCTGATTCTGTCTGTAAAACGTGGTTACAGTTATTCTTCAATTCGTTCCTCCTTTACTCCCAGTTTTCCCTAGGCTTTTCTTCTAAAATTGCCCCCTCAAATGCATCTCAAAGTTTCTGTTTTCTTTCCCCTTTGGCTTGAAAGTTTGTCTTTGAGGTAAGACTTGCATGTTCTTGATACAATCAAACGCTACATACGATCACCATTTTTGAAGTCGGTTAATGTACCGCTGACATAACTGTTTGAAAGACGACGACGACGGTTCAGTACGCTTTGCAAGGTTCAAGACATAAAATGACGTCTGTCTGTCGTAGTCAAGATTTTCTGTCATGATTATTGACTCTGTACAGGCAGTGTAACGCTTTAACCTTTTGGCGCCGGAATTATTTTTTTAATTTTAACACACCCTGTATATAAAATGTGAATAATACAGGAACCAAATACGTTAGAATTATGAAACAAACTGCATTTTGAGGAGAAAAAAAAACGGAGAGTATATACCATGTTTAAAATATTCGGTACCTATATTTGTTGAATAAATATATAAAATGCAACTTTAGGGGTTAGCGGTGCGGTACGGCCACTATAGTTGACGTTAGGCGTCAAAAGGTTAATTTTGCTACGTTTGAGTGTAATAAAATGAGGAAGTAATTAGCTGTAGAATGAATGAATGGATCAAGCTCAACTCCAGGTCCTTTTTTGACGTTTTGCTGACCGTGCTGCATCTCAATATATTTATCTTAGTATTTAACCAACTTGATGCACAAAATTTGTTTCACAATAATTTTTATTACATGCCTCTACATGTTTTGAGCACATGTGTTCATCATCAGGAGGTCAAAATTGTGTATCATCACACCTATATATGTCATGATACCAGAGGCTATGTAATGCAATTTTGACGTCCTGATGATGAGCACATGTGCTCGAAACATGTAGAGGCATGAAATAAAACTTATTGTAAAACAAATTCTGTGCATCAAGTTGGTTAAATACTGAGATAAATTCAGGTTCTTTGTTAACCCCTCAATGACGGTGGGGTTTAAAATTCTAATTCTGCCCACAACGGAAGGGGCTTTTAGGCGCGTTTGCAAAATTGCGAAAATAGACTTCGTCATGTCTGTCTGTCTGTCCACACGGAACAACTCTGCTCCCACTGGACGGATTTTCATGAAATTTGATATTTGTGTATTTGTAGAAAGTCCGTCGAGAAGATCCAAGTTTCATTACAATATGACAAGAATAACCGGCACTTTACATGAAGACCGACACACATTTTTAATCACATCTCGCTCAGGTCTTCTTAGCATGAGAAATATTTCCGATAAAAGTTGTATAGAAAATCAAAACACACATTTTATGGTGCCTGTTGTGAGTCACGTGGAGAAATACTGTGGAGCTGGGCAGACCACAGTTGAACAATGTGGCTCATTCGCATTGCATGCTGAATAACTAAGGCCACAAACACACACACAGAATATGTAATAATTATTGCTTTTCCACTCCAACAATGGTTACACGAACGCGCCTTAATGTCACGTTATACGTAAATTGCTTGTATTGCTAAATTTATAGCAATCTTATATTCATTCAAGACTGTACGGTACACAGTGGCCGGCTGCATGTGAAGAATTATAGGTCCGTACAATGCACTGATTCCGGCAATGAGGGGCTAAGAAGTCTGCTAACATATATTATAGAGAACTACCTAAGAGTGAACACGTAAAATAAAAGGTAACGGTAAAGTGATCCCGTTACAGGCCCGGTGTGGCCCAGAGGGTGGGTAGAGGTATAGCTCTACTCTTCCATGACCGCTGCACTAGAAGGGGGTGAGTGGTCAGCAGCACGCCCTGGCCGCACTTTACTCCCGGGAAATACCCGGTACCCATTGTACAGGAGGCTGGGTGGACCCCAGGGCCGGTGTGGACGGGCGGAAAATCTCGTCCCCACCAGGCTTAGATCCCGGACCATCCAGCCCGTAGTCAGTCTCTATACTGACTGAGCTACCGGGCCCACCAGAATGAACGGGTAGCTGCGTAAAAGTTCCAAATAACTTGTATCTTTTCAGGAAGAAAACTTAAGCTGCCTTGCAAATTACCCATCAGTTGAAGAGATGCACTAACTTCTGATATTCCTGTGTTGTACTTTATTCTCAATAAACCATTGTCGTTGTTTGTAAATCGATAGAAATAAGATAGGATCTATTTTTTTTTTAAATACGTATTTTGGCAGCTTGCCTAAGTTATTTACACACACGAATAACAGAAATGGATTTCCCATATTTGACCCTAGAGCTGGTGCTCTAGAATCCCTAGAATGCGGGTAGTGGCCCAACACCTTCATGGATTCTTCCTGTAATCAGCTCTTACATATGAACACGCCACGTCACACATGACGTAACACCTATTTCTGTATTTTCAAGCGCGCTCTACATCCACGCACGTGGACACAGCGCGTTCCTTTACATTGCTTCGGTGGATGTCTACTGTGCCCTGCTGCAAGGGCGGTAATGACTGTACGGCAGCAATACAAGTATAGCACAACGTGACCAAGGCATAGGGTGCCTGGCTGAAGGATAACATTCAGACATATCTCAAATGCTCCTAAATAACGCCGTAATGTACGAAACGCGATGTGCCGTCGGTTATTGTAACTTCACTATATATTGCCGTCAACACAACCATAATAGAATATAATACTAATGCAACATGTTTCGACTTACAATAGTCATACTCATGCTAAGCTAAGAACCGTTATTGCTTTACAGGGTGGCTGTACGCATTTGGGATCCCATATGGCTTACAGTGTATTTTATACACAATGTGACTTATATTTACTGTGCTACTGTAAGTAGGTTAAGTGTGTGGCGTGTGTAAAACTGCTGGTGTCCGTTGTTCTGCTGCTTTTGGAGCTCTCCGTTGGAGTTACCTGGCGCTTTAATTGTATGATTCTTGTCAAATTTATACACACTCCCCGACTTACCCGGTTTGAAGTTAAACAATTTCGGATGTACTCAATTCTAACCAGACAGGCTGTGTACACGTACGTATGACGTATCATTTAGACGCTCGCGTGCAGCCATTGTTGCTGTGGAAAAGCGATCAGTTGTACACAGCCAGTGTGTGCGTATCTGCAGCATTAGGTACCCAGCATGCAATGCGCTTGCGCCGAACTGCTATCTGTGGCCTGCACCGCTGTTCAAGACGATTTCCACATTATCTCATAAACGGCACGATTTTCGAAAAAAAAAAAAAAAAAAGAAAAAAAAAAAAAAAAGGGGGT
>Ga0123352_10012647_pt1 | contig 13352 bp, 8 predicted proteins | sample TergutLab28metaG_FD_89700 | JGI IMG/M metagenome (GOLD analysis project Ga0123352, IMG submission 89700) | Labiotermes labralis P1 segment gut microbial communities from Petit-Saut dam, French Guiana - Lab288 P1 | ecosystem: Host-associated > Arthropoda: Insects > Digestive system > Gut ... | reverse complement strand
GACAGAGTAAATTCCATAATAATGTACATGTGTGTTGGCCAGCAGATGGAGTAAATTCCTTAATAATATACGTGTGTGTTGGCCAGCAGACGGAGTAAATTCCATAATAATATACGTGTTCTTTGTTAGATACGAGCAGAGATTTGTCGTTAGTTTTGGCTGGCCGTATTGTGGCGCATCTCTCTACACAAATTCAACGTTTCTGTTCCTTATTCAAGCAACATGCCCCACCAATCACAGTGCGCTTGATGTGCAGTAAATTCAAGGCCATTATTATATCCGACAAATATCATTTGCCACTTCCCACCGTAATCCTGCCGTGCATGTGGACAGTCAGCTGAGTGGACTGTGTTACTGCGATAAGCGACCCGGCAGGAAGTAACCAGTTATATTTGTCAGATATAATAATGGTCCTATATACAGAGCCTCGTACGCTTTGACACATCTGAGACAATCGCTGCTATTTTTTCTTTCTTTTTACAGCTCATACGAAACGGCAGTTGGAAGATTACATGGCCATGTACCGCAAAGTGAAAATTGTCCGGGCCTCCAAACGAGAGGGCCTAATACGGGCGCGCCTTCTGGGTGCGAAGCACGCTACGGCACCAGTCCTCACCTACCTGGACTCACACTGCGAATGCACCACCGGTAAGTCACAAAAACGCATCCCTTTTGCTCGTAATCGATACCCAGTACAACACAAAGTTTCTTGAGGGTGAGAACTACATTCATGTGGGTTATTAAGAAGCGGGTAGTAGTAATTCCTTACAGATGGTTCGGGAAAACATATCAGTCCCATCTTCAGGGACCTAGGTTGTCCCGAAACGTCGGTAAGAAATTTCAAGTACTCGCCGCCTAATAACTCAGAAGAATGCAATTCTCATCTACTTTGCGGCGGAAGCCTGAAATCAAGTATAGTTTCTTCAGGGTGTTCGCGAAGTTACCATTGATTTGATGTTCATTGGACCGTGCATCAATGTGATAACTGAAGAATCAAAAAACCAACTAGATGTCACTTGTTATTTTATTGTAGTTCTTATAGACTTAACATATTTCGGGCATTACTATGCCCATCATCAGGAGCTCGCGACTATGATGTTGTTTACCACATTGGTCGTGTCGTTCTTGGTTTGCTGTAGGTTGGAGGTTAGGTGCGGTTTCGCTGGAGTAGTGTCCGGGTTGCAGGCTCAAGCACTCCTGATGATGGGCATAGCAATGCTTGAAACAAGTTGAGCTATAAGAAGTACAATAAAATATCAAGTGGCATCTAGTTGGTTTTTTATTCTTCAATTACCATGGATTTTTAAATGCGTTTCACCTGTCAGCCACTCAACGGCACGCGCACAATTGAATCACGGTAATTACTGCATGCACTATTGTGGGCTTTCTCCAGTTGCTTCTTACACAATCCTGTAAGGGATCTCTTGTATACATTGTTCAGTCTTAAATCTGTTGTTACCACGATAACAGCCGTGAAGTTACAGTCAGGAGAACTGGACCGCTATTTCTTCTGTTATACAGTACGCCTTGGTGGTCGGCAACTTCTCTGCCACATTTGGCTTGCGTGTAGTCGAATCGAACTTCCGCAGGTGCAAATGTTATTCTGCTGTGAATTTCTTGCACCTCAGAAATTCATTATATTCGTGTTTAGCCACAGCGCAGTTACTTGGGCTGGCTGGATGCGCTGCAACAGGAAATACCTTTTCAGATAAAGTTACCATGACTTAAAATACAACTGCATGACGCCGTGTCTTATTCCATACTTAACATAACGATTTTGAAAATCTCTTGGCTTTGAATTTGATATTTGTGCATTCGTAGGTATTAAAAATTCAACTGTTACTGAGATTACCTGTATATCTATTCAATATGTGTCTCTTCTTGTCTGGATGCCAGTTTAAACCTGCTTATTTCACTGTGTCTATATCTAGGCATACACACATCGTACTTAATGTAACGCAGTGTAACAACATACATTAAACAGTTTAGACCAGCGCTTCCCAAAGTGTGCTGCACGGATCCAAGGGGTTCCGCGGATACAGTTCTCTAATGGCTAATTTGTCAAGTTTACTTATTTTTATGGGCCGGGTAGCTCAGTCGGTATAGCGACTGACTACGGGCTGGACGGTCCGGTATCGAATCCCGGTGGGGATGAGATTTTCTGCCGGTCCAGACCGGCCCTGGGACCCACCCAGCCTCCTGTAAAATGGGTACCGGGTCTTTCCCGAGGGTAAAGTGCGGCCGGGGCGTGCTGCTGACCACTCACCCCCTTCTAGTGCCGCGGTCATGGAAGAGTAGACCTATACCTCTACCTACCCACTGGGCCACACCGGCTCTGTAACGGGGTCACTTTACCTTTACTTATTTTTGTAATTAAAGTAATATGTATTTGTTAAAAACAATCGCGGACCTTCTTTAATTGGCGATGCTTATATGGAATGACCGTTAGAATATCTATTTAACAAACTTCCTGTACCCACGAAGCAAGTGACAAGTCATTTTAATCAAAGCCAAACCATGCAATGCATTATTGTGTATGCTGCTGGTATATATTGAGGCACTGTGCTACAAGCCGGAAGGTCACGGGTTTGATTCCCGATGATGTCATTAGTATTTTTCATTGACATAACCCTTTAGGCCACACTATGGCCCTGGGGTCGACTCAGCTTCTAACACAAAAGAGTACCAGGAATATCTCCTGGGGGTAAAGGCGGCCGGTGCGTAAGGTTGACAAACCACCTTCATGTGCTGATTGTATTGAAATCTGGTAGCCTCAACCGCCTGGAACCCTCTGGGCCTGTCCAGGCCTTTAACCCTTGAAACGCCGAGTTAAATCTCATCTGCCATCTGGTAGCCTTATTCGGAGCTCACCATATTCTCCACGTTAGCAGGTAAAGGGTTAATGGGACTGTTTACATTTACCTTTACTGGTATATGTTATTATCTATCTAAAACCAGTTCTGAGATACATATTTTGAATTTTGGATACCTGTCAGCTGGACACTTTATTGACGTGAGCAAGGATGTGAAGATCCGTGTTTATTTTTCGGAGCCAAAAGTAGTTCGCGAACAAAAAGTTTCGGGGAACACTGTTTTAGAAGAAAACTCCAAACCCTCTGCGTTTATAAAATGCCTAGAGCATTTTAGTGAGATTATCATCTGTCGTTTCACGCCCAGACTGTTTAGCCCGAACATGCAGCTGGGTGGGTCGGTGTCACGAGGTTTATAGGCTGTCTTGTTGCGAAACGTGACATGACGATCGTTTTTTGTGCGTTCGCTTTTCTTAAAATATAAGCGCAAATTTATTCATTCGTTTGTAACAAATGTCCTTACTGGGCACAACGCGTACCTGCATGGTGACCAGCTTTCGATACTAGTGCTGCCCCTTTTTTATTGTCCTGCGAACGTTTCGTGTCCTCTTGCGGAGATGTCTGTTCATAGGGTTGCGGGATCGGGAAGGTTACGCCCCAAGGAGTAAACTGCTTTTGTGTTTGTGTTTTTGTTTTGCCGGTCACGAACACAATTAATTTCACAGGCAGTTCAAAGTTTTCGCAGGCGAATTGTGTCCGCTGGTGTGTTGCTCCAGCCTACGCCAACACATGACACCGGCTGTGTGCAATTTCCTTTATTCCTTCACTATCTTTCTTTATTTCTTGACTCAAGTCTTAACACCCTCATTTTACTTATTTCTTAATGCCGACCCTTCTTCCCTTCATCTTTTCTTAAGCATTCCATTCACGTATTGAAGTTTCCTATTTTCGTTCTTGCTCCTTTCTTCTGTATCTCGTGTGTTTATTATTTATTTATTAGTTTCGCGCTTCTTCCCTATATACCTATTCGTTCGCTTCAGATATTTACCTCCTTTTATTCCAGTTTCTCTACCTCTCGTTGTGTATTTATTTATTTGTGGTTTGCATTACGCCGCCAGCACATCAAATAGAATAGAGTCGAAAGGTAGGATGATGATTAGGATGATCAGTTCAGAATTATTTGGAAACGGCGAATACTGAAATATTCGTGAACAGCTTTGAGCTCTGTATGCTTTTACCTGAAGGGACTGATGAAAACCACGAAAGATCCGAGTCAGAAAGTCGGCTTTCAATCCGAGGCCTTCCGAAGCAAGAGTGTTGCCTTTTGTAATATCTTTATTCCTTCAAAAGATGGCAGTATTTCATTTTCTGTTCATTTGCTTGCGCCGTTTATTTCCTTTTGTCGTTTCGGTCCCCTCTCCCCCTTCTCTCCTATGCAGAACCACGGTCTTTAAAGAGCAATATTTGTCGCTAATACATAGTGCAGTATATGTCACTACGGCCTAATGGTTGTTGTTCTTTTCATGGATAAGCATTCGGCTCATATCAGTATATAAAGCAGAATATTGGATGTTGGCAGTGAAATGAGGCGGAGAAAACAAATACAGTAGGCGATTCATTTTCCTTGAAGACATGCAGACCTACTGAGCTCCAAGTTGTTGCAGCTACAGTGCGTGACTGCGTGAGCGCCCTCGCCCAACAATATTCTTCTTCCACTTCCGCTTCGCCGCTGTTACATTTCCTAATGCAAAAATACGGCGCGGTTCAAAAAGTTATTACTTCACCATCCTTCATTATTATTATTATTATTATTTTTAGAATTCCGTGAGTCTGAAATTGCGTAACTTGAAGTTGCCTGAAGTAGAGTTGTGTCTGCGTTTCATTGTCATAGCGAATGTGACCTGATGTGACAGAAAACTTAAATGCTAACGTTTATTGTCCGATATTTAATTTTTCTTCTGGAATGTGATACCTTGTACATTTCTACCAGACTGAACGGTGTCAAATCCCAGAAGACAGCGATCTTTACAGGATGTGTGTCTTAGAACACTGTACAATATCGAATGTCACTGGCTGTAATTCTGTATTCTCAGATTACAACCAACAAGATGCGACGTTTCTCAATTTATTTATTCCTGTAAGACGCACTACGTGTTTCAGACGGTTTTCCGTCCATCATCAGGAGCTCAAAACTGCACATACAGCGTCAGGTATTTGTCAGACCGTTACTGCTACCTGTTGCTAGCAGCAGCTAGCAGTAACGGTCTGACAAATACCTGACGCTGTATGTGCGGTTTTGAGCTCCTGATGATGGACGGAAAACCCGTCTGAAACATGTAGAGCGTCTTACAGAAATAAGTAAACTGAGAAAAGCTGCTTCTTGCTGGTTGCAATCTGAGAATGTATTGGAGATGCACGGACCTATGAAAGTTAAACTGTAATTCTGTATTTGAGACTTCTTAACTTACTGTGCCATACCCAAAGAAGTGTTTAAAATTTGTTTGGAAAGGACTTAAGCACACATAATCTATATTTGGTTGTCTTGATTCTTAAAAATGTTTTAAGGCAGCTATTATTTGTTTTCTAAATGAAAATTGTGGGAACTCCACAGTTTGTGGTTATGCATTCCCAATTACAAAAGTGTCTTTTTTTGCTATGTTGTGTGAAATGTTTGCTTTTCCATGTGTTTTCTGTGTTTGTGTACTTGTGTTCATAACTGTGCTTTTACAGACGCCAGTCATTCGTCGCAGAGATGTGATAAAATGGCCACTGTGTTCACATCATGAATGTCTTTACTTTTCACAGAACACTATTTTGCGACATTGCATTTGTTCAGGTTGTGCACATAAGCGAAATGAGAACACACATGAACTTCCAGCTTATTTTCCATTTCCTGCATGGGTAGTATACCGCACTTTAGCTATCTTAATGTACTGTAAGGCATTACATCCACAATCTTGGCAGTATTAGTCACAATATATAGCCGTTCCTTAAAATGCAGCTGCCGGGATAGCTTAGTCCATACACTGACTAGGCTAGGGGCTGAACAAACCGGGGTTCGAATCCCGACAGGAGCAATAAATTATTCTCTCCCCCAACATGTCCTTACGGGCTCTGGCTCCCACCCTTCCTCCTGTTCGTTGGGTTCAGGTTTCTTTCCCGAGAGTAAAGCATCCTGGCGTGAGGTTGACCACTGACCTCCGTATAATGCCGAGGTTAAGAATGAGTGGAACTATACCTCTGCTTCTGTCATACGCCTTAATGACTTGGACAGGGAAGACTTTACCTTGTATATAAAGGTAAAGTGATCCCGTTACAGGTACGGTGTGGCCCAGAGGGTGGGTAGAGGTGTAGCTGTACTCTTCCATGACCGCGGCACTAGAAGGGGTGAGTGGTCAGCAGCACGCCCCGCCCGCATTTAACCCCCGGGAAAGACCCGGTACCCATTTTTCAGGAGGTTGGGTGGGCCCCAGGGCCGGTCTGGACGGGCAGAAAATCTCGTCCCTACCGCGATTCGATCCCGGACCGTCCAGCCCGTAGTCAGTCGCTATACCGACTGAGCCACCCGGCCCACACTTTACCTTGTGTGTGTGTATATATATATATGGGAGTACTGCTACGCATTTAGTAGTTCGTTATTTATCTTTTAAGTACGATATCACTGATATTTGTTGTTGGAAAATATTCTTTACAGTGAGTTAAACGCGAAACTTATCCAAATTTAGAGCAGCCCCATTCGTAACAACTTTCTTGTGTATACGGGCAGAAATTGTTGCACTGAATTAAAAATGGCCATCTTACGACATTTCTACCCTGCAATTCCAAAGCATAGGTGACGTCACTGTCTGTTGCATTCCAGGGTGGCTTGAACCTTTGCTTGACCGCATAGCGCGTGACCAGACGACAGTCGTGTGTCCTGTGATTGACGTCGTTGACGACACGACGCTGGAGTATCACTGGAGGGACTCTGGTGGAGTGAATGTGGGCGGGTTCGACTGGAACCTGCAGGTACCATTTGCCTGAGGTTTCACCGTTTCTGAAGGCCTACAGTGTATTTGGTTTTGATGTTTCGCTGACGGTGCATCTCAGTATAATCTTGGTAATTAACCAACTTAATGCACAAATTATTGTTTTATAATACATTTTATTATATGCCTCTACATGTTCGAGCACTATGTGCTCATCATCAGGAGGTCAAAATTGTATTATACAGCATCTGGTATCGTCACACTCTGTAGCTGGTCGTCCGTTGCCTGCGCACCGGACTGCCACCTATAGGTGTGACGATACCAAATGCTGCATAATACAATTTTGACCTCCTGATGATGAACACATATTGCTCGAAACATGTAGAGGCATATAATAAAACTTATTATAAAACGGTAATTTGTGCATTAAGTTGGTTAAGTACTAAGAAGAATGTTTTTGGTGTTTGGTGGTTTTTTTTATCGTATGTCGGTAACCATCCGCCATGACCATTATGAATATTCTGCCACGTTACAACCGTGTGTTGTTTTACTTTAGCGCCTTAACGTTTTTTGGCATCTATTTTAAGTTCTTCGCGTGTGAGAACGGTAGCTGTGGAAGTATTTTCAGACATTGCCCTTTGCCAATTTCTATTAACTTTAATTTCCACACGAATTTATTTGTTGCTGCCGGGAGTGAGGTTAAAAATGAAAAGAAGTGGTTTGAGAAGGGTTAAAGTATTTTTTTTTTTTTTGTAAATACAAGACCCAGTTTGCATTTTTATAAATTCTGGTAAGGGTTTGGTATTAAGGGAATGACGCATATCAAATTGTTCGGAGCAGGGCCCTTAAAAGGGCCGTGCGTGCGTGTTAAAACTGAGGCTATGAAAATTTGCTTAAGGAGGAGTTCCGTTATTTATACTCCTCGTTATATTATTAATGGTTCGGGATAAAAACGTATGAGATGGATTGGGTATGTAGCACGAATTCGGGAGGTGATTAATAATGTGAATTTTTATTGTAAAACCTGAAGCAACGTTGCCGTTTTAAGTGCCTAGATTCAGATGTGAGGATAAAGAATAGTATGGACAATAAATAAAGAGGTGAGTAGATGAATGAATGATTGAATAAGACGTGAGGGCGTGTAGTGGATTGATCTGGCTCTGGGTATAGACCATAGGCAGGATATTTTGAGAACGATAACTAACTTTTTGGTTTTTACGGACCGTGGAGTCAGTAGTAGGCTACCGACTGGACGGTCCGGGAATCGAATCCGGTCAGCGGCACGATATTTTTGTCTTCTACAAAGCGTTTAGGCCGGCTCGTGGGCTGCCTTAGTCTGTTATTCAACTGGTCTTTTATTTCCGGGAGTAGAGCGGCCGGGCGTAGTTTTGACCCCTGACCCCCATCTTGTGCAGAGGTTAAGAATGAGTGGAAGTGTACGTCTTCTTCCTCTATATGGCTTCATGACGTAGACTGTGGCAACTTTACCTTTACCTCTAATCGGGTGCCTTAAAAGCCGATGGACTTCGTCGTTACCAGACTGGGTGTTAGCCTCTGAAGAATGGTTCTGACGCATTGAGTGGGTTGAGTTGGCCTCTTCTGTATACAGATTTATAGAGTACGGAGGTTGTGACGTTTCGGCCATCTGTGTAGGGGGAACTGGTGGTGCGCAGTTGTGGAATTCCTTACTTGTCTATCTTTTATCCATAATTAATGAATATAAACACGAAGATAAAACACGGATATGATAAAGTTGTTTGTTGACTTCGAAGCAAGTCTAGTGCCTTCAGATCGATTTTCGGCTTTCAGATGCGCTTGAATTCCGTCTTGTTTATCGTATCAAAGTCTTGGCCTTCAAATTTTCAGATTTAAGTTGAGTAGGGGTGCTGATAAGTCCTTAGCCCTACCAGGAAGGAAACAAGCTACATTCCCCGCATTTTATGGAACTTGGAGGTTCATTACCACATTCACAAGAGCCCACCACCTGTCCCTACCCCAGCCAAATCAGTCCATTTTTCTGCCCATCACACTTTTGACAGGCGCAGCTTGTTTCCGTCCTTGTCGGGCTAAGGACTTATCAGCACCCCGGTAATTTGTGATAGTGACAGAGTGACGATTTTATGACCTTCTATTAGGAACTGTCATGTGATACTAATGAAAGAAATGGCCATCAGAATCTTTCTGAAAGAAAATCCCAGCCTCCTAGGCAACAAGATGTTGAAATTCTTTACCAAATTGCTTTAACCTTTTGACCAAAGCTAGAATGTAGCAAATTGCCATAAAAAGTGAGACAAATGCCTGCTCCTCTGTTGTCGTGTGGGCTATGTCAGGGACATGTGTTTCAGTTAGTTATAAACAGGAATGTAGGAAGCAAGCTGTGGAAGGTATGATGTTGTTCTGAAGTTCTTTATGTTTATGAAAAAATAATTATGGGAAGATAGCTGCAGGGCTTATCAGGGTACTACCTACACAGTGTTGTGTATTGTGTTCTTTACGAATTTTATTTCCAGCACCGAACGTCAGGTTCTAGAAAAGTGTCAGAAGAAGGTGTTTGTCCCGTATTTCTTAATACCTGTGAAAAGTGCGAAGTCAAATGTGTTGAATTATTGGCTAGGCCTACAGTTGAAATCATAAAATAATAAGTGAATTGCTTTTGATCCCTGTGTGCTGAACATTATACTTTGTTTGTTAGCTCTGCTTCTGTGGTTCTGTCACATGGAATTAGTATTACCAAAGTAAATTTTAAAAATTTTGGGGGACCACACAGACTGCGTGTGAGTTTCAGTTGTTGTGTCCTTGATGTGCGTCACTTGTTCTGGCAAACATCTTACTGTTGTCATATCTTGCTCGTTGTCTTCGTGTCTTCTGTGAAGCCTGTGTCTGTTAAGTCAACAAATATATGGACTGTAAAATGCATGTGGCCAATCAACGCAATGTTATCACAGGATGGCTGGAGCCATTGTTGGATCGCATTGCAAGAGATGACAGATCAGTTGCCTGTCCTGTAATTGACGGGATTGCAGATAACACATTTGAGTACGTAGGAAGAGGGAATGATTTTATGGTTGGGGGATTCGCCTGGAACTTACAGGTATGGAACTTCTCTATTTCCATCGTGAATTTTATTTGATAAAAATGGTCCCTTTTTTTTGTAATGTATCTGTATCATGTTACATCCGCTTATTGCTGAAACGGCTGAAATGTTATGGCAAGAGATGATAATCATAATAAACGTTACAGTTTTTCAGAGCAAGTGATCAGTAATATTGAGAGATGTGTGTGTCTAGATTATGCCACTCAAAATTTTAACTACATAGTATGTGTGCTGCTTATGCTGTGTATTTTATAGTTATGTCATGTAACTAAGTATAAAGATTTAGGGTACTTGAGAATAAGTTCTGGGAAGAATGGTTAGGCCTAAGGTATAACTAACAGGAGAACTGAGGGAACTCTGTAATCAGGACTTTTCAAGGTTTTCAGTCCTTAATATTATTTGTGTTTATGAAATAAATATGTAAGTGGGTCTGAGTGTGTAGCATGCATAGGAAGATATAAATTGTCACAATATTTTAGACGTAAACCATTACAGGAATAGACCATCAGGTAGATCTAGACATCAGCAGAAGTGTAGTATTTAAATTGGTTGTTGGAGATTTTTTGGGATGTGAAATGAATTTTCTAATGTAACTTGACTGTGGGGTGACTTTTGTAGTGACTGTTAGTGTCATTGCTGAGTAGTGCTGATGCTGATATTATGGTAACCATTCCCATGTCATGTGACACAGTTCAACTGGCATTCAGTCCCAGAGAGAGAACGCAAGAAACACAAGAGCCCCGCAGAACCAGTCTGGAGTCCCACAATGGCTGGAGGACTGTTCAGCATTGACAAAACTTTCTTTGAGAAACTTGGCACTTACGACAGTGGGTTCGACATTTGGGGAGGGGAAAACTTGGAGCTCTCCTTCAAGGTATCATGACTCACGTAATAATGAAACTGTTCTGTTTTGTACAACATACATAACACAGAACATAGAAAAACTGTGAAATATACTAAATACTCCTTATAGTTTGGTGTTTGTTGGACCATGCATCATTGTGATAACAGAAGAATAAAAACCAACTAGATGTCACTTAGTACTTTATTGTACTTCTTATAGGCTCAAAATGTTTTGGGCACTACTATGCCCATCATCAGGAGCTCGCGACTATAATGTTGATTACCACATTGGTCGTTACCAATGTGGTAATCAAAATTATAGTCGCGAGCTCCTGATGATGGGCATAGTAGTGCCCGAAACACCTTGCGCCCTAAGAAGTACAATAAAGTAATAAGTGACATGTAGTTGGATTTTATTCTTGAGTTAATCCTTATAGTGTTAGTTTATTTGGTTGTCACAGTCATTAAGGCAATGTGAAAATGTGCAGTCGAGTTTTTGGGTACAATTCAAATCTTCATTTCTGATCTTTCTTTTTTAATTACCTCAGTAAACAATTAATTTGAGGGTTATTTTAAGTTTGGAGTTTAATCTACAGTTTGTGGTGTACAGCCCAAAACACTGACTGCATCATTTCGTGATAGTGGAGATGATGCAAGCTTCTGAAACACTAGAAATCCATTCCATGCTGAAATGGCTAAATGGCCAAGAAAGTCTCATTGCATTTACTCACAGTGAAATTTCAAATCTTGACATGGAGCATGTGAAATTAATTGTAAGAGCATTGCATTCACAGATCTCTTATTCCAATGGAATTACCTCAAAATTTTGTGTCTCATTACAACAGACATGGATGTGTGGTGGCACTTTGGAGATTGTTCCATGTTCTCATGTGGGGCACATCTTCAGGAAGAGGTCCCCCTACAAATGGCGTTCTGGGGTCAATGTCCTCAAGAAGAATTCTGTAAGGCTAGCAGAAGTCTGGCTAGATGATTATGCCAAGTACTACTACCAGCGTATTGGTAATGATTTGGTTAGTGGATCACTTACTTGTTACTGGGAAGATTTGTTGTTGGATACTATTGATGTCTCTTGCAACAGAGCCATATTTTAAATTAATTGTGTTTAAGGAGCATGTTGAGCTGTTTAAATTTATTGCTGAAATTATTATTATTATAACATTTGTGGGGAAATTATTATATTCAAAATACATTTTTACATCATTTACTAAACTTGTGTTTCCTGAAATTGTCTGCTTATGTCTTAGTTTGCAGGCGTTGTATTTCATGCATATTGCCTTATTTTGCCAGTGTGGTGGTAAGCACTTTGTATGTTTTAATATCTGCTTGCAGGGGGATTATGGTGATGTTTCGTCTCGCAAGGAACTGAGGAAGAAACTGGGATGTAAATCATTTAAGTGGTACCTTGATAATGTCTACCCAGAACTTTTTATTCCCGGAGAAGCTGTTGCATCAGGCGAGGTCAGTAGAGACATGGTGTATTATTTGTCACGAATTTATACCATAATTGATTACTTGTACTGCATTCTGTAATCATAATCTTGTTACATTGTATGATTCAAACTCCATTCCTTTGCTAGTTGCATGTGTCATCTGCTGCTGGAAATGACTGATATGCTGGATGTGTTTCAAAACATCTGCGTTGAGTTGGAGAAACGTTTCACGTGTGTGTTTTTTATGGTAACATGTGAATTCAGTTGTTAGAAACTGCAGATATTTATTGTAACATTTTAAGTGTTGGTAGTGAGTATGTTGCTGATGATATCATACACTGAAGATGATTGATAAATAATGGTTCAGTTTTAACACAGTATGTTTTGCTACTAACCCAGACACGATTATGTCTTGATAGAATACTCAGATGGGACAGTGGCAGGTGCTGGGTCTTCTTCCCCCACCCACCCCTAATGTCTCCAGTATCTCACTGAAATTTGGTGTCATAGTGATATTAAAAGTTGACAAAGTATGTAGATTATATCACAAGCAAATCATAAGTTTGGCTTTAAAATTTATTGTAGTTTCTATCGATGGTTTTGCACTGCTCGTAAAAATCTTCAAGTTTTTTGGTCTCTCAGAATATAAAAGGTAAAGAAAAATGGCAGTCAGAAGTATTAATATTTTGGCATTACATTCTGTTTGTTATTTCCTTGATCCACAATTTAGCTGTTGTATTTTGGTGACCCATATTTAATAGTTTTTAAAATGACTGCAGGAAAGTGCAATCAGACTTGAAATAAATATGAGCCTTACATGGATCATTATTTTCTTGTCATGCGGGGTATACCATATTTACCCAAATATAATAGATAAACCTCTTCCTAATTCATTATCTGAAAAATTTGGAGGTTGCATTGTAATCATTCACTAAGTTAAACACATTCTGCATAGGGGGGATTTTTTTTCCTGAAAACTGAATTGTGAGGAGGGGGAGTGGATTTCTTGCATGCAGGTCATGTATTAAGATTCCAAGTTGCTACTACATGCCTCTCATGTAGCCCTCCCGACTTAAATTTATTAGTAACCAATTTCATATTTTGTATACATGTAAAATAACCACTGCCACCAGGTGACAACCCAATTGCAGTTTATTATTATTATTATTATTATTATTATTATTAT
>Ga0123352_10012646_pt1 | contig 13352 bp, 5 predicted proteins | sample TergutLab28metaG_FD_89700 | JGI IMG/M metagenome (GOLD analysis project Ga0123352, IMG submission 89700) | Labiotermes labralis P1 segment gut microbial communities from Petit-Saut dam, French Guiana - Lab288 P1 | ecosystem: Host-associated > Arthropoda: Insects > Digestive system > Gut ... | reverse complement strand
TGTGCTTTTATTTTTTTCTCTCAATTTGTTGTGTGCCTTTTTGATTTTTTTGGTGAAAAAACCCGGCCCCCCCCCCCCCCCCCAGAAAAAATCAAGCAATATTACAGCTGGGGATTTAGACAACCATGACCCCTATGAAGTTAGCCAGTCTCCGAGAACCCTGAAAATTGGGGTTTGGAGTATAATAACACTATGTATGCTGTCTGCAAGAGGAACTCGACTCTTATTTGGAGAAAGACTGTCGAATACAAATGTTTGAAAACAAAACGTTCAGAAAAATATTTTGACCTAAAAATGTGCATGTTAGTATATTTAAAAACGAGTCACTTGGTCGGTTACACAGGCCTGCTAGTAATGTTATGATATAGAAATCCAAAAGACTACGATGATTAGCAACAAGTTATCGTTTCATTTAGAAAATCTTAATTATTATTACATTATACATACCATTACAAGAACGAACCTTACGGGCAACTGTAGATTGAGATATAAACAACAGAACACCCTAACTTGCCCCATGTAACTACGTCAACACGCCACCTTCCAAAAACTTAACTGTATTTATTGTAACCTAAATTTTAACTCATCACAGAAGCAGCATGTATAGAACATACAACAAAACATAACTGCGAACGCGCATTTTAGAAAATCCACATGTCTAGCTTTTTTGAAGTGTTTTATCGAAGAGGATGATGATGACCCTAACGGTCAAAACATGTTGCTGTAAAATTCACTAAAAATGAAGTTGCGTTGACGGTTTTTACTCATTAACTAAGACTACGATGGCTTGGTTAGATGGTTGAAACGGTGGAGGCAAATAATGCATACCAAGCCGTGCTGGGGAATTTTTTTTTGAAAAGTTCCTTTGGAGGACGGGAAGAAGGGGACAAGTACATATTATTAATTCATACCTCCGCAGTGTGATTTGTTGGGCCGGGAGGTGGACACGATGGGACTGCTACAAATCGTGTGCAATGGCCGACTATATGCTGGTTGTAAAAATACAGTGTAAGGAGCAATAAACTTCGACGGAAAACTCCAAGAATAGCTGAATTTGCTACGAGCAAAGACGCAAATTCCACTCTAAACATGTCAAACCCAAGCTCTTTACTTCGCGCTGTAGTAACAAAATTAGCTGGCGAGCTGTTAAGTATCACATGAAACGGTACTCACCTTCTTCTTGCGTGGCAATTCATCATAGTCATCGATGACAATGCCTTCATCGGTAGTGACCTGCGACCAGAAGGTGGATGTGGAGCCTCCTTCGCTGAGGGGAGGAGAGGGCGTCGAACTCCTCCACGAACAGGCATCGCTGCTGGGGCTGGGAGGCAAGTGCTCTCCCCATGACAAACCTGTACAGATGGTATCAACATTGTCAGAAACTTTAAAATGGGATTAAAGACCAGTAACAGAAACAAAACTGTACATGTATAACTTGCTATCCAGGTCAACAAAATTCTATTGGTTGATGTACATCCAATATAAGAAACACCCCTTGATATTTCTGGACGATTGGTCTCCCGGCTACACAAAAGCCGTTCTCTTTATTACAGAATGGTTGGCGTCAAGAAGCCAGATAGAAGCCCCCCCCCCCTGCCCAACGGGGAAAAAACATGATTAGTCTTCTGGATTACTATACTGTGTAGTCTGGTACGCAGTTTCCGACGGAGGAATATATTTCGTCCTATTTCAAGCACGCATAACGCTCCTCCGAAAACCTTGCACTCACCAGACTATATGTTGCCATAACCCAGAAACTCTAACTGTGATAAAGCTAGGGTTCGTAAGGACTTTCAGATTAAACAAGTGAAAATTCCAATGTCTGGGATGTCATGCTGTGTCGACTGGTACAACTGGTAAGCATTACTGACGTTCCGAAGAATAGTAGCGCCTTCATCTTCAGGGTCAAGCACTCCAAAAAGAACGTCCACCAGTCGACACAGCATAAGAACACAGAGTACCTGGATCGTCAGCAACACTGCTGTTAGAACCTCCACGTCGAACTGCATACTAACTAACGCAGACCGCCTTAACCTACACAATTTGAGAGACTTGCTTATAGTTGGGAAAAGACTCTTAAAGTGGACGTCACAGAACTAGTAGAGAGGGTACAAACGGATTCAACCAGCACAGAAGAGCGCCCAATGTCAAGATTTAAAACTACACCGTTGGGTTCCACAAAACAAGGAATTTCTTTACTAACTGAATAACTGTCTACTTTTCAATAGAGAGTGTACTGTAGAATTCGTTACTTCGCTAGGCACCGAATTCACGTGTAAATAATAAATCATCTCGAAAATATATAAATCACGATTGCACCAAACTGCCACACGCCTACATCTCGACTGCTCTCTTCGGGTACAAGAACTTGCTATTCCAAATAACAAATATATATAAATAATTTTTTCACTACATTCTTCATCACTTTCTGGGCAACTCTGTATTAAAAGGTCCCGCAACAGTTAAGAGTCATTTCCATATACATACTTCAGTGTCTCAGTGTGTAACAAATATTCTAAATAAAACATGTACATACATTGTTTCCTTATCGTATCAATTCAATGGAAATTATTCTGATATGACAAAATTAGTGATAAAATGCAAAACTCCCAGTTAACACAAAACCGTCCACCGACATTCAAGTCATCTGCGTACCCACCCAACACATTGTTTATTGTTTGCATTCAGCCGCATGAGATCACGAGTAAGTCTCTTCTTTTGTCAATGCTATGACACATCCTGTCGTTTCCCATTGTTTCGAAATTGCATCTATCATTCCGACTCCATTTTAAGCGCGTTCGCAAAGTTGAGCAAATCTGCTACTACATTCGTCATGTCTGTCCGTCCGACCGCACAGGAACAATTCGTCTATCATTGGACATATTTTTGTAAATATTTTAGACTGGGGGGAGGGGTACTGAAATCTGAACCGAAAAGTCGAGTTGGGTTATAAAGACTTACGAAAATAACAGGCACTTCACATGACTACCTATCAACTGTATAATTGCTTGGGTTATTAACGTTAGTATGGTTGTCGTCGAAGTAGTAATGGACGATAATCGATACTGATAGATAGGAATCAATATTTATCTGCCTCATTTCTTCGTGCGATTTACATGAGGCCTAATTAAGGAAAATAACCAACGTTATAATAACATTTCATATTTAATGTTTACGTCTAGAGATACGGAAATTTTTACGTTATAATAATAATAATAATAATAATAATATTTATTAACACTGCAATTGGGTGGCTACCCGGTGGCAGTGGTGTATACCATTAAACTCACGTTGATAGATTTTGATTACACCTAGAAATGGTGTAGGAAGTATTGTTTTTAAGTCAGAAAGTACAAAACATTTCGACGTACGTTTCAAGGTACGTATGGCCGATAAATTGAGCAAAATCAACTTATACATATTAATAATAAACGTAAAGTGATCCCGTTACAGGTCCGGTGTGGCCCAGAGGGTGTGCGGTACTAGAAAGGAGTGAGTGGTCAGCAGCACGGCCCGGCCGCACTTTACCCCCGGGAAAGACCCGGTACCCATTTTACAGGAGGTTGAGTGGGCCCCAGTGCCAGTCTGGACGCCGAAAAATCTCGTCCCCCACCGGGATTGGATCCCGGACCGTCCAGTCCGTAGCTCAGTCGCTATACCGACTGAGCTGCCCGCATACATATTAATAATACGTTCTGCAAAGAAATATAATAACTAACCCTAATAATAGTAATACCTTTCTACGATAAGTGTAAAACTGCAAGCAATAACAAAAGATTTAGCCGAAGTAGGTTACACGGTATGACCACCATAGAAGGGTCCAAGGTGCAAAGATCCAAACGCATGTCAGTGTTACGTTGTAAGCTAGTTTCGTGCCTTGCTCTTTCTCGGTCTAGTTTTCCTTCTGAAAGAACAGGATCTTTCACAGAAATCATGTTTTTTTTTGTGCTGTGTACCAGATATAACAAATTTGCACAAACGGTCACCTACAGATGTGGTAGTGTCACAGTTTACCACTAAATCCTCGCGGTCTCCAGCCTACGATGTTTAAAAACATACCATATGGATTCTATAAAGTATTCAGGTAAACTTCCACGTTACAGACTGTTAAAAAAAACATACACGACTGTAACTACATGACACTGAAGCACAAACGCTTGCTTGCTCATATGCAAATATGCAGATGGGTTTCAAATGATTTTTGTCCACCTTCTGTGCCATGAAAAACATATTCTCCCTCTTTTGCATTGCATGTTCCCCTGTCTTCAGTGATCGCATCCTTTTGTTAATTTAACAGTTAATTTCCGCGATTTAAATAATGTTATGTTAATTTCTTTTAAAATAACTTCTCATCTAGGTCCATCCTCTGAAACAAAATAAAGAAACAGGCAACCAATCACTTAAATTTATACTCCCTTAGAGCACAAAATAAAAATAAGCAAAACATGTTTCTCAGGGTGAGCTAGTAACATTCATTTCCAAAAACCCACCCATACAATTTCAAGGCCATCTGTCTTTTCCGTTATTACACTTCTACGCGTGTCATGGTAATTATGTATGGTAATGTGAGAAGGAGGGACGGCCGAGTTAACATACACTTCATGTAACATGACTTGGGCAATTAGATCAATAGGCATTTTGAAAACATGGGGGGGGGGGGACGTACATGCATCGCGAAGACAACATACACGTATACACTAACTTGAACACTTCGACAAATCAGACCACTAACCTTAATTTATTCTTCCATTTTGAAAAACAGCGCGAAAGTCAAAGGATAAAATTTAGATGAACTTAGCGGTTTAAAACAACAAGGAAGGAATTCCTTGCAGGACACGATAATTATCAATGTTATTTTATTTCATTCATAAGAAAAAAATTACTACTGATGTATAGATAATGTACGTGCAAATCTGTCATGCACAAACTAACAGTTCCCACCGTTTTTACACTTCTAACTGTGAACTTATAAACAATAAGTCATAGGTGTAATACAAATGTAAGATCACAATCCATCTGCACAACAAATTACACCGGTTTAGTTATATTAATTACCGCTATCGCACTGAAAAATAAGAGAAAATATTCAGATAGCCATGTTAATTTAAAATATTCATACGGCGACATATTACGCTACATTCGACAAAAAATGCCTTAATATTAACTGTATATATTTCTACGGCCAATTATCAAACTCGCACATTACTTCAGGACAAAGAATGAAGTGTCGGTAGTGTAGCTTCCACCTCACGAGGTAACAAGGTTTATAATCTTTCATTCTGTACTCTGTCTTACGACAGGTCCATAGACTCTTCCAAATCAAGCTTTCCACGGAGTGAGATCTAGCGCTTTATCTTTCAATTTCCAGTATCCTCTCTTTTCCTTAAGGTCTTCCAGTAGTTGTTTACGTCTTCTTCCTCGTTCTGCTGTCAATTCTACCCTTCCCTATATCTCGCCTCCAATAACGTGTTTTAGAAGGCAGTTCCTACGCAGGATGTGACCAATCTAGTTAGCGTTCCTGCTTTTTATTTTTTTGTAGGATTTCGTTACTACTTACTGAATAAATAATAGTATGACGTCAGTGTGGTCTCTAATGGAATCACGTTCATTCCAATTTCCGTGAAAATAAGTCAACTGGTCCAAAAGTTGAAATGGGACAAACAGGCAAACACACAGACATCGTGGTTTATCTCATAAAGTTACTCTTTTCCTTTAGGAAGGAGAATACGATAAAAAGAAACAGGGATAAAACTAAGCATCTCATTAAAAGAACGAATAAATAAATAAATAAAGGTAGATAACACATAATAAAATTAATTATGCTGCCACGCATTCAATGTTTACAGTAAGATGAATTCGCGTTCAAGCGTCTATAATTAGGACGAGTTTTCAGCGCCTACGAGGAACGTGTAGACTGCACGCGTTACACTTGTGTTAGAGAAGTTGCCGCAGAAGCAAGGTAGTCGAATGCGCGCATGACGTCAAACAAGCAACAGTGGCTCGGTCGAACTAATCGCAGTCAACCTGCATGACACGGCAAGTTTCGTATTTTCGTGTAGATCTGCACACAGCAATACGGAAAACAAGAAACCGATCACGTTTGGTAAAAGAGAGATCAGCACAGATTTTGATAGTAGTACACACTAGTAACGTTACTGAACAGGGGGGGGGGGAAACACAGTCATAATTTCTACGACCCTTACTGAATATCGTAAGAGTACGTCACCAAACTAATGCAGTCATCGGAGAATTATTAAGTGATCGAATATTTTAAAATCGAATATTAGCAATACAACTGGCCACGATACATACTGAATGAAGAAAAATACAGTCCAAGAACAAAGCAGGCACTGGAAGCCAAACCCCTATGGACAAGACATCGTTGTCTCCCAAGTAATTGTAGTAACAGTAATAATAATAATAATAATAATAATAACAATAATATTTAATAAGAAGCTTCAAAATTTGTGCAAGATCTTTGGCAACGCATTAGTTTCTGACAGCACTGTAGATACTACAGGTACCACTGTCACCTCTTACATACGCAACTGCTGCTTAACCTTTTGACGCCTAACGTCAACTCTAGTGGTCGTACCGCACCGCTAACCTCTAAAGCTTCATTTTATATATTTATTCAACAAATATAGGTACTGAATATTTTAAACATGGTGTATACTCTCCGGTTTTTTCTCTTCAAAATGCAGTTTGTTTCATTATTCTAACGTATTTGGTTCCTGCATTATTCATATATTATATACAGGATGTGCTAAAATTAAAAAAATAATTGCGGCGCCAAAAGTTTAATCCCTGCTAATTTTACATACTTTGCATTTTATTGTTACATGTCTTCTCAATATTCTCGGTAATAGTGGCAAGTGTATTAATTATGTAAGCAACTTTACTGTGTGTTGTCAGATGATGCAGTATCATGTATACAGTGCTATCAATGTTCGGTCCCAGTAAATTTTGCACCTTATATTCTGAAACATTTTCTGGAGGATACACTGAACAAGGGACTAAAATTTTTCTTAAGATATTTTTGAACAATACTTCGTGACAAATCGTTTAGAGACATCATCATTCCTAGTTTTTATTTCGTTGATACTAAGATCGTGCACCATCACATAACGTGTTGTATGATTTCAATAACACAGCCTCATTTTCCGCACAAGTCTGTTGTAACTCTTTTATCATTTTGTCAATCTAAGTTTGCTTAAATCAAAGCGCTACCGGCCAAGTAGTGATCTTTGTTTCCATACTAGTTTTATCTTCTTATCTTATTAGTTTAAGAATTAGCCATACTTTCAAAAAGATTTAATGGTTTTTAATTACAGATGGCAAAATAGACGGTCTAGTGGTACAATGAAATATTACTATTCAATAGTTATTATTATTATCTTCATCATCATCATAATTTAAGAACCAGTCATACAGTCATCATTATATAGGGTTGAAAGGTACGGTGACTAGTGAATAATAAATCCCAAAGGACGTGTAGGGAGGGGCTCGTGACGTACTTTAATGTATTGTCTGGAATCCTCCTGGAAGAACAAAGCCGGAGTTAGTATAGCAGGTCCCTGTACCGATGTTTGAACCTGAAACGTTCAAAATATACAGGGTAAGCATAAAGTCTTTCCCTTATTACAAACATTTATTACAAGAAAACTACTGTACGTGGAATTCAAACATCTATTTCTTTAAATGTTACTCAAGAAGTTTTTTTACAACACATTAGTACACTTCAACACGTAATCCTTTTGTTGCACGGAGAACGTCTAATCGATAACCGGTGATTTTGTTTCGTGATACCACAAAACACACTGGGCTTTCTCCTTCATTGACGCCATTTTGACACTAGCAGGTTATGCAACTGTAACATAACAATAAGCACATGACATAAAATTTTAGAATCTAACTTAAGGTATAAAAAAAAGTTTGTATTCCACGTCGTTTTCTTGTAATAAATGTTTGTAACCAGGAAAAGACTTTATGCTCACTCTGTAGAGCAGAAGCGCTAACGACTTAACCACGACTGTTCCACAAGCAGGGACAAAGCACAGCAACATGCAATTAAGCCTAATCAGGTACAGCTCATGATGATACGGGTATATGGTGTAAGTATGTGTTGAGATGCGGTTCCACGCACTCTTTTAACATTCAAGAGAAGGAGACGGGTGTTACACTTCGTTATTCGATCGATTTTACCAAGATTCTCCCTAACCATGCCAAAGGATGTACTAATGAAAGGAACACGTCAGTGCCAATAATCAAACAACGTCTTATATTCCTCAGCTCGCCGTTTTACTGAGTTACTCTGGCTCCATATCAGTACCGTTTAAATCTGTCGCCGTGCATAACATGAAGGCGTATGGAGGAGTGAAGGTACATATCCAATCATCATTAATTTCGGCACTAGATAATGTGAGCGGTCTCCTTCACGCCTCTGCTGTTTATCCCCTGATGCCCACCATTGTATAGGAGAGTGGATAAGCCCCACGGCCAGTTTAGACATTTTGGAGACGAGAAATGTCTCTTGCACCTATGGGACACGCGACCAAGGCACCTCGGTTGTCTAGCCTGTAGCCTAGTCACCCATATACGAGTACTTAGCTGTAGTAGTTGCGTAAGATACGTGTTGAAAGACACGTTTCGTATGGCCGTAGTTGTGTTCTCCTCCACCATTCCTTCGTATAGTTTTGTTGCTTGTTTATCCTTTCTGTTTTCCTTGGATATTAATTTTTAGTTAACAGGATATATGAGATTTTACCAGCCCTGATGCAGTGTAGTATTTCGACTTACGTATGAAATTTTACCAGCTATACGGCAGTTTGTTAGGGCAAGAAAGTGGCCTCCATATCTCTTCAAGTACAGGTAACACACTTTAAATCTTCCTTACGCACCCATCTGGACACCAACATACTGTACTGAATTATGGTGTTTGCTTAATGTATTTATTCTTCTCGACGTTACTAATATATTCGCCAGTAGCCGCAAGATGACACAAAGCAAACACCACAACTCCTTGATGTAAGTTTAATAGTTATTACATAATATAAGCATTTCTGTAGAATAAGAGTAGATGGAATACACCAAAACATCTGTTTAACCTACAAAAATGCTTTCCACATGCTACATAAGATCCACAACTGACTCCAATACGATAACGGTCCGATATCTTGCACAGATTGTCAAAAACTGTACTGAACTGTGTAATTAACTACACTACAAGTTAACATAATATTAATGCGTAAGACAGCCTAACGATTCAGCTTCCACTTTTAACGCAAAAGTTTGCGAACAACTATTCAATATATTATACTAAATCTCTTAATATATTAATAATTAGGCCTAATGCAGTCATAATATTACATAAAGACATAATATCTTAATATATTTAAGAATGGCTGTAGCAGTTTTCATGTCGCAGGCGCTTTACCAAAGAGGAAAGAACCTTGGGTAGTACACAATATAAAGGAGACAGCGTGGACCCTAGATTCGGGTCGGAAGCGGTGGCGAAAGATATTTGTGTCCTACCGAGAACACAATCCCTGTCGTCCGGTCCACACACTAATCTATACTGACTGAGCTATCCCGAATGAAAGTATAGTATATCGTCGAGGTGCCCGTCGCGTAGGTCACGACAGAGTGACAGTTCTGACACTTAAGTGAACAAGTACCAAACATATGACTAGACAGTAGAACTAGGCATTAGAACTAGACATACATTTAAGATTTCTTTCTCGCTGTCTTCGTTTGTTTATTCCCTCTTCCTTTCTTTCAGTCTTGCACAGTATTTGTTTTTCTTCCTTCTTCTCTTTGTGGTGTGCCAAGTCTGGCGACCGAATAAACATGGCGGCTTCACGAACCTCTGTTGAACTGATATGACGTAAGCTGCTGGCCTAACGAGACTGTCCATAGACTTCCCCATTGGCTCCTCATCTCTCGACATAAGAGCAAATGAAAACAAACAGCGTAATCCAAGGAACATGCACTCATTATGCAGATGGGTAATATATGTGGATTCTTTCAATGCCGAGACTTTTTTAATTTTTTTTTTTTTGAGTTCAACGGTGGAAAGCAACAGACATTTAATATGTAAATCCGATAGATGACATGTTCTGTATGGTAACTGACACAAATACTGAAATGTGGATGGAAATAATATTTCACAACGATATACTCCTGCCTCGACGTTATAATTCTAGGGGATTAAAGACGTGGTAACAAACAGCTTATATCGTTGGCTACAACGATAACCGCAGGTTTCACACAGGATGAGAGGCAGGGCTTGATCTAGCGCTCTGAACTACGCTGGAGTGACGTCACGCCACCACGATGACACGGTGAAGACATGCAGTACGAGGCGGGTCCCCCAGCGGTCATTCAACCCTTGCGGGTTTCGCGGCGTCATGCCGGGTACACCCGGTGCAGAGGAGTCCCGTTCGTTGCCACCTTCACTGTGCGCTCCAAACAGCGTTAGTTTAATGCTGAAACACATTTCCTTCTTCATCTGTCTTGAAAAAGAACCAATGCTGACAAATCAGCGCGTTTCACACACCACTTCTCTCTCCCAGTACCAACATTCTTGCTCCAATTCAGAAAGACTTCATGGCAGTACAATGTTAACAAACTCAACAAATTGAATATTATCACTGTTTACTCGAGTGGCAGCCATGTGTTCTCTGATACAGATGGCACTTTACCATGTGGCTTGATAACTGAAGAACATGCTTGTCTATCATGCCTGTGTCCCCCCGCCAGCTACAACGTTTTAACCAACCAACCAACCAACCAACCGACGAGGTTTAACGATTTTACACATAAACTTCTTTTTTAATCACCATTACTGCTAATGGCCTAGAAGGAACCGTCCGATACTTTATCTATTTAATATTTACTTCCTTTTTATAAAATTTTAAATCATACATATTTGCATCCATTTATGTAAAGATCGAGACGAATGCAGAGAATTACAAAACTACTATCTTGTAAAAATTGTACAGCCTGAAGACGACCGCATGTCGGTTGAAATATGTACCTGTTTAATGTAAAGACATACTTATCTAAGCATAGTTAAATAAGTTGTGTAAACGGAAATATTAATTACACCAAACAATTTGAACTCTAAACACAACAGGATGCACAATATCAAAATATCACGCTAACATGGCAGCACGTCATTACTGTACAAATCGTTACTTCACACGCAGTCATTTCGACATTTTGGTCACTGACCAGAGTAGGAGTTTTTGTTTTATCGATTTTTCTTCAGAATTACTTACGAACTGGCACTGAGACAGGGAGAAGGGCATATTACTGAAGTGGAGAGGTCATTGCTACTACGTCATGTAATTTTTTGTCCCCTTCTCCCACCACTATGTATTATGTATAGCAAGTAGGAAACGAGGCGGCTGCTCGGACAAGCACTGCTGTTTGTGCTATTGGCGTATCAGAATCATCCTCGATTCGCAACATTGCTTTGGATCATATCAGGGATGGCGTATGTGTATTTGGCAGAGTCATACTCCACGCCCCTGCTGCTACTGTACATTCAAAGTTTAATTTACTGTAAATGCAATTCATTTAAAAAGCTGTTTAACTGCATAGGTTGTATGACGTCGAATTAAACGTGAGGATAATAAATATTAGTAGGATACAAAGAATTATTATTATTATTATTATTATTAAGACTATTATAATATAAATTAAGATTATTCACCACAAATGAGTTATATGATAAAATGGAAGATGTGATGAGATGGGCAGTGCTTATAGTGGTATAAATGTGAAGACAAAATATATACACAGAATTTAGTATAACCCTTCAGATGTTAAAGAGAAACTATCACTGCAGAAGATATCTACTACTATACGGAAGGATAATTACAATGGATAATACAAAAACAGTTTGCTGCGATGGACTGGACTCATTTGCTTCAGCAGATCAAGTGATAGGCTCTTGTGACTACACTAATGAGAATCGTGCAGTTGTTGAATGTCACACTACACCTAGGAAGTGTGTCATCCCCGTTGTGTGTGTGGAACTAGGATGCGCGCATGCATATAGCTAGCCCTTAAAGTTCCATAGACAACCTGATGATGGCCAATACAGGCCGAAACATGTAGTTGCTTCCATCGCATATTCATTAAATATACCTCAGTGATTAAGTTGTGACTACATACCTTTTCCTAGTGTCACACTACACGATGCAGACAATAATTTGATCAGCCTTTGGGTTCCACAAGAAGCGGAGAATTGCTCTTCAACTGGGAGAACATGAACGTCTCTGGGATATGGGACTGACTGTCGTGATCTTCAGTTTTCAGTGGGCGAGGATTTGAAGAAAGCAGGGTCGATTTACTACATGTGGTCCACTTTCTGTTTCTTATGTCAAATGATAAATTTGTGCATGATTTTGATTGATTTCAGACAGATAAAGTAACTTCCAAAATATTAACGTAAAAATATCATAATGCAAACGACAATATATGATCTGATTTACACAAGCAGGAAGCCAGCGGACTTAATCAAGCTTCCCTGTTGTAAGCCACACTGGGGTAACAGGAAATCTGTCCTCATAACCAACAGGTAGTCATAATGAGTACTCCCACGGTTTCAGTTTTGAATTCGACTAGAAGCATGGAGGTGTGACACTGCGTTCCCCACATGTTTCAACACGTTCTGGTCACAAAGCACCTGCTTTGTATTCAGGAAATATATGGTTTGAATTAGGAAGGCAAATTCTGCTGAAGGAACTGCGGTTTACGGTTTTTTTTCTCACTCTTACCAGACTAGCTTAGGGCATACAATTTCCCCATGCACACGTGTCTAATTCATTAACTGACAATTTATGACCATTCTACCAATGGGGGCCGGGAGGCAAAAATCCCTGCATTCATGACCTCGAGGGGTAAGCGAATAGTGAGGTCTATACAGGGGCTGTCATTACATCCGCAGAAAAACTCCTCGCAGCCACTGCGCTGGACGAGACAACCTCTGTACCCTACTGAACGTGGCGGTCAAGAAATAAGTACCAGATCTCGATTTAAGGTTAACTTGTTTCCCGTACTGTCGTGATAGCGTAGTTGGTATGACTCGCTACGGGCTTCGAATCTTCGGTGGCGGGCAAGACTGGCTTACCAGTCAAAACGGCCCCAAGCCCACCCAGCCTCCTGCACAATAGGTACCAGTCCGCTCTCCAGACGAGTAAAGAGGTCGGGCTGTGGCACTGACTATCCACCCATTTCTAATGCGGAGTTCGACTATGCGTTGAGCTGTACGTCCCCTCAGTGCCTGCTTGGCATGTTACGGGACAACTTCACCACCACCACCCCCCCCCCCCCCCACATTC
>Ga0123352_10012645_pt1 | contig 13353 bp, 7 predicted proteins | sample TergutLab28metaG_FD_89700 | JGI IMG/M metagenome (GOLD analysis project Ga0123352, IMG submission 89700) | Labiotermes labralis P1 segment gut microbial communities from Petit-Saut dam, French Guiana - Lab288 P1 | ecosystem: Host-associated > Arthropoda: Insects > Digestive system > Gut ... | reverse complement strand
GTTTGTTGGTTGGTTGGTTTGTTGGTTTGTTGGTTGGTTGGTTAGTTAGTTAGTTAGTTAGTTAGTTAGTTAAACCAAATTCGCATAAAAGGAACATTATTACTTCGTATAATATAGATTAGTGGCTGCCCTATTAATAGTGGGTCAAGCGGTGGCCCAGTCGGTGGAGGCACTGCGCTACAAGCCGCAAGGTCACTGGAGTTTTTCATTAGAATAATCCTTCCTGCCGCACTATGGCCCTGGAGTCGACTCGGCCTCTAACAGAAATGAGTACCAGCAGTATTTCCTGGGGGTAAAGGCTGCCGGTGCGTAGGGCTGACAACCTCACCACTTTCATGCTGACAGTCTTGAAATCTGGGAGCCTCGACCAACCCTCGTGGTCTGTCCATGTCTGTAAAGGGATTGCTTTACCTTTACCTTTAACTGCTAATGACTCAACTTGACTGACAGTATGGATTACTGAGTAACGACGCTACTTACGACAACTTCAGATTATGTGTAGTTAAATGAACAGGAATTAACAATGCCTCTTGTGATATGTCAAAATTGCATCCCTCTAAAACGTGATGACGTGAATTTTGGTAGATGGGTGACAACATTTCGGAGGGACATGCTGCTTCTATCTGCAGTACATTTCCCCAAACCGTGGCACCATACTAAATGACATGACGTCACAATACTGAAGACCGTACTCTGATTATTTACCACTGCTAGAACTTCAAACTTAAGATTTTATGGGTTGCTTTTAATGTTTTATTTCGATATCTGCCTTAATAGACCTAAGAAAATACAGCAAAAATTTGGTAAATCTGTACCTAGTCCAAGGATGAAACAGGGTACTTTCAGGATGCAAGTCAGAAATGGCAGTAGTGATAGATCTTGTTTAGTGGATATTGCTGTTTAATTGCAGGACACAGATTTCACTTCAAATGACCTCTTTTTCCTCAGTCTGTAGTTGATTTTAAGAGCTCCATTGAAACTGTAATTGGTAGGTGGGATACACTTCCGAAAAAATTGCCGAATGCTTACTACTTCATTCATGTAGAAGTCTGTCCTACGACAGGTACAAAGCTTCTTCCAAAGTGAGCTCTCCATATAGTGCGATCTAGAGCTTCCTCCTTCAAACGAGATTATCCTCTCCTTTCCTTAAGGTCATCCAGTAGCTTCCTACGTCTTCTTCCTCGTCTTCCTGTCACTTCTATCCCCAAAGCGAGCTCTCCACATAGTGCGATCTAGAGCTTCCTCCTTCAAACGAGATTATCCTCTCCTTTCCTTAAGGTTATCCAGTAGCTTCCTACATCTTCTTCCTCGTCTTCCTTTCACTTCCATCCCTCCCTTTTATTTTTCTCTCAATAACCTGTTTTAGAAGGCAGTTTCTACGCAAAATGTGACCAATCCAGTTAGACTTCCGTTTACTTATTTCATATAGGATATTCCTCTGCTCCTTGACTCTAAGTAATACTTCCTCATTTCTCACATACTAACTACTTATTGCTTCACATATGGCAGGATACTGCACTCCAATAAATGATCAAAACCCCACAGATGCAATCGTTCAACTAATTTAATTTTCACTTGAAACTTATTAGCATATTTAATTATCATTAATAATTTCCAGCGTGTAATTAAGTGAAAAAAGAGACTGAGCAAATCTGCAGCACATTTAAATGCTTTTACAAGGAACTGGAAATTTCTCAATGACTTTGTAATGAGAACAGAAAATGTTCTATTTCGTGAATGTTCATGAATAAGATTCTGGCGTACAGCTTGAAAATATCTACGCGACTGTATTTAGGCTACGATTGTGTTGTTTTCCGTGACTGCATAGAATTTTTCTTTAAGGTGTCACACAATTTATAGCTATGTACAATACGGCCTATATGGTGTTGAAACTTGGACGCTTCGGGCAGTAGATCAGAAACACCTAAAAAGTTTTGAAATGTGGTGCTGGAGAAGGATGGAGAAGATCAGTTGGACCGATCGTGTGAGAAATGAAGAAGTATTAATTAGAGCCAAGGAGCAGAGGAATATCCTACATGAAATAAGTAAATGGAAGGCTAACTGGATTGGTCACATTTTGCGTAGAAACTACCTTCTACAGAGGGTCATTGAAGGAATGATAAAAGGGTGGATAGAAGTAACAGGAAGACGAAGAAAAGATGTATGAAGCTAGTGGATGACCCCAAGGAACGGAAAGGTTACTGTCATTGGAAGGTGGAAGCTCTAGATCGCACTATGTGGAGAGTTCGCTTTGGAAGAAGCTCTGGACCTGTCGTAAGACAGACTGCTGAATGAATGAACAATACGGCCAAGTTCATGCCGTGTCCAAGATTCGCAATGTGCTTTTGATGAAGCAAACAAAAATGCCCTTTCTTCGCCCAGGACACGGTCGCTTTCATTCTCAACGTCACAGTACATGTATAGTATCTCAGATTCTTGCCTGCCGTAGACTTACATATTATGAAGAAAAGGACGCAAATTTCATTAAATCTTTGGATATTTCTTGTCAGGTCCGCGGTAACAACTAGAAAAACTAGATTTAAAATAATTTTAGTTGTAGCCTGTATCGTCTTTATGGCAGGAAAAAGTGAAGATTCAATAGAGCGAAAATGGAAGTCCGTCATTGGACACATTTTTCTCCAGGATTATCCATCTCCCACTTCTTCACAGGCCCACGTCTTCTCTCTCTTCAAATTCGTCTTCTTTCAAGAGGTGTCTCTCTTATTAAAACTCTGTGTACATTTTGTCTATCCTAACTAGACTCCTGGCCTTTCGTCGGCTCAAAGATATTGGTACATTAACAATGCATTGTGACCCGAATAAACCGGTGGGTTTGTAGTTAGGAAGGAAAAAAATTATTTCCTGACTCATGCTTTACGTACGTTCACACAAACCCAAATTAAATGTGGTGTAGAAACGCAGGGAACTGTACAATTACATTTAGAATATATTCGAAAGAAGAGCCTGGGAACACTTCATTTTAGAACTTGTTCACGTGAAATATTCATTTGTCGCATTATCGTAATTTTTTTTTGTTAAGAATGGTCAAATTTCCTTCACTAACATCGCCAATCCACCGTCCTATCTTTAATTCCATGCACAGAATGTAGAAGGACAGGATCGTTCCACTGTATCAGAATTAAATTATACCTAAGCTTATTATTGGCATTTTGTCGGGACTTGACAAACACCCTGTGTTGTCTCATCTGCAGCTCATTAGCATTTGTTGTAGGAGAGTCAGGGATATAATAATTGACAATCTGAAGAGTAGCGAAACTCTATCCGCTACTGACATCTACCGGTGCTGAAATGAACGAAAACTTTGTTTTCTAGGGGAAAATATTTTCTCATCAGGAAGGTGAAAATGAAGTCCAGGCCAATTCACCTTTTTTATCCTGTTATTTTTAATTATTCTTGTTGTGTCTATTTCTGCCCTCAGCGTCACTTTTTAAGTAGGAAATGAAACCAGTTCTTGAACGTAGCTTCCAAAGAGGAATGGTGGATTACATTTTGTAACGAAGTATGTAATGAAGCTGTTCCGAAGTTCACGCGTAGACAGCAAAGCATCTGTGTCATGGGTTGTTGAATTCGCCTGCTGTCAAGGTACTAGTATTTATCCACATTTTTCCTTGTACATATATATATATGCTTCCTCCTCGTTTTGCGCCCATCCTCTCAGTTTCATTTTTTCTTTCAACTGTGATTTGCCAGTCCTTTAAATTTTATCACCTGAAATGTCTGGGTTGATTATGAATGACGTACTGGAGTGTGTGTGCATATGTGAAGAAGAATGCCTGACCTACTTCAAGGTACAGTAGTTGCAGTTGTGTGGAGTGACTGATTAAAACAACGAAATTATACAATCTGAATAGAGTGTCTTCAGACTCAGGCTTCATATTGCCAAGTGCCAGATATACAGCTTGAATACAAGGACTGCATAGTGAGCTTCACTCTCCTCATTTCCTTTTCATTCAGTGTTGCATTCGCGTAGACTCTACTGTTACTATGGTAAGCAGGTAAAGCAGTCCCATTACAGGCCTGGACAGGCCTAGATGGTTCCAGGAAGTTAAATTTCCCAGACTTCGTGACAATGGCAAAGGATGGTGGTAGGTTGTCGGCCTTACGCACCGACCGCCTTTATCCCCAGGAAATACTCCTGGTACTCATTTCTGTTAGAGGCTGAGTCGACCCCAGGACCATAGTGCGATCGGAAGGATTTTATGTCAATGAAAACTCCACTGACACAAGCTGGGATCGAACCAGCGACCTTCCGATTTGTAACACAGCACCTTATCCACTGTGCTACGGCACTGTTACTGTTACTGGCTAGAAAATAGTGAAAATGTGTTTCGATTCTAGTTAGAGGCACGACGTTTTGCTCATCTCAGAAAGGTCCAGAACCACGCTCAAGTTTATGTGAAATTGGTACTTTTGGCGCCTGTATTGGGAGTAAAGTGGTAGGGAAGTAAAGGTAAAGTGATCCCGTTACAGGCCCAATGTGGGTGGGTAGAGGTATAGCTTTACTCTTCCATGACCGCGGCACTAAAAGAGGGTGGGTGGTCAGAGCACGCCCCGGCCGCACTTTACCCCCGGGAAAGACCCCGTACCCACTTTACAGGAGGCTACGTGGGCCCCAGGGCCGGTCTAGACGGGTGTAAAATCTCGTCCCCACCGGGATTCGATCCTGGACCGTCCAGCCCATAGTCAGTCGCTATACCGACTGAGCTACCCGGCCCACGGCAGGGAAGTAGAGCTGACAATTCAGCACTAAAATTGCCGAGGTTCAGACAGAGTGGAACTATTTCTCCGCGTCCCCCCCGTCTGCCTTCATGTTATGCACAGGGAGAAAGATTATACAATTTAACTCCTGTTTCAACCACAAAACCCGCGTGTACCCTATACTTTGTCTTGTTTTTAATCCGTAGCTTCATAATTCTGTACTGTGTTCGGCCAGCTGTCTTCGCCCATTCTAGGTAACTAGTCTTTGCAATTCTCACACATCTGGCAATGTTTTAGGCCTTCGTAATGGTATTAACTTTCTCAGATACCCCACTTTCGAAACTTCAGCCGTTCGCACTGTTTTGAAGAAAACGTACGTCTCTGGAATATCAGACTAAGAATATTTCTGTAATACCCTGAACACTGAGACAGCGAGCTTCTACGAAGCGTCGGAGCTTATATGCCATTCTATGGGCATCATATACCAGAACGCTGAAACCTCAGACTGTTTATGCCTCTTTTGGTTTGTTCTTAACCAAAAATTCTCAAAGTTCATGATTTTCTTAACGGAAAAAAATGACCTGTACAGATGATGCGAACCAAGACCCGTTGTGTGTCATTACATTGTCCCACGTGTTGCACCTTGTGCTATTTCTCACGTGATCATCAACTTCAGAGGAAAGAAGAGCAAAGGGTCTCTGACAAAGGACCAATCCCTACCCCACGCTTCAGTACCCTCACTTTGCTACACGGACGAAAAAAATTGCCAATCCTGAGAGGCAGTTATTTGCCAACGAAAAAATATGGGTGGAGCTATGAGGAAAAAAACACCCGTGGGGTTAGCAGACAGCAGAGAGAGTTTTTCCCCCCTCAAACGAAATGTCTTACATCCAAAATGGAGGTGTGTTCAAATCCACATGGCTTCCATCCGAAGCACTATTATTATTATTATTATTATTATTATTATTATTATTATTCGTAGTAGTAGTAGTAGTAGTAGTGTTACTTATGAGTTGTTTTAATAATATGGTCTCCTTCTGTAAAATGTCTGCAACATTTCAATTCAACTACATTGCCACATCTTTTTACTTGGAAAATTGTATGTAGTCAAACACAACTGTGTCACATGAGGTGTATTTAATGACTATATAATGGGCAACTACATGTTTCGGCATGTACTGGCCATCTTCAGGTTGTGTGTGCATGCTTATAGTAAGATCTTAAGTTCCCCTAAGACAACCTGAAGATGGCCAGTACATGCCGAAACATGTAGTTGCCCATTATATAGTCATTAAATACACCTCATGTGACACAGTTGTGTTTGACTACATACAGTTTCCCAAGTTTCACACACACAACGGGGATGACACACTTTCTAGACATCTTTTTACATTCTCTTGACCTCACAAACTGGCCAGTGTAGTTGTAAATAGCCTGTGTTCTTGGGGTTTAGTATCCAAAATATATTTCTTATTTTTCCTTCCAACCTGACCAATCATAATATTCTTCATTGAATGACCGAGAGATTATTAGAGAACAGAAGAACATCCTTACGATGTATTGCATCCATTCTCACTTTAATGTGAGTGGTTTGTTTAACTACATAACTACAGAAATCTATGACATAGGACTATGTTATACAGAGTACTCCTATGTCATAAGCACCTTCTTAAAGTTTAACACTAACACGGCTTCTACGTTTTGGATCCCCCCCCCTCTTTCACCTCCCCCTCCCATCCTTCTTGGCACTTGCACAATATCCGACTGCTTTCATATTAATGACATAAACTGGTCCTTGGGAATCCAAGTAGTAGTTACTTGAACAAAATATAAAGTGCTATCATTTTCTGAGTTGTATTATAGATGAGATGCTGTCCGTGAAACACTACTTATTTCTGATTCTGTTTTAGACATTGCAAACTAATATGCTGAAGCACTCATTTCTTGCTTTAATATGCTGCAGTTAATACCGAACACAGTATATGGGCATACTCCTTAGGTTTATACTTTATTGGTCTTCTATTCATTTTCATTCCCTTTTTGTTATACCTTTCTGTTCCTTTTTTTTTTCATATAACAATTTTTCACCTCCTGTATTCTTCACATTACCAATCTTTTTTTTTCACGACTTTCTTTTACGTCCATTCTCACTTGTAGGCATACACACTCTCGTATTCAATGCCTCCTACCCGCATACCCATTGTTTAGAGCGCCACTATAAGTAACACCACATGAAAAATCATTCCTTTGCGAATTTTTAAGTAAGAGGAAATTCCAGGTGGTTCGAGTGGAAATTTTTTGCTCATGATAAATTAAAATAGTGTGAAAAATGTAACTCACCTTTGGGGGGTGACGGTGTCTTTTCTATTGAAAACTGAACATAATACAATCTGATAACAGAGAGAGAGAGAGAGAGAGAGAGAACCGTGCTAACATGAGCGGCAGAAAGAATTCATTAGGAGGTGGCCTCTTTGAGAGTAACAGTGACTCATGTCGCCCTATAGTTCAAGATAAGTGGTTACAACGCGGGATATATCGCTTTATGGATTCTTCTCTAACTCATTTGAAGAGAATCTTTCATAAGAATCTAATCAAAAAGATATTCAAGAAATTCTTCGCCTTTCATGGAACTCGAAACTGAATTACCGTATTTACAGCAATCCCCTAATTTTTCGTTCCGTAAATTGTACATTAACTGCTCACCCTCCTTCACTATTTATTTAAGATCCATATTAATATTATACACTATCTATGCTCAGGCGTTTCAACCGGTTTTTTTTTGTACAGGTTTCCCCGCAAAAACCCTCTATTCATTTCTCGTTTCCTCCTACGAGCTCCAAATTCCTTTCCATTTCATCCCTTTTGATTCAATGACCGCAATGGCAATTCATGGAGCTCCTCGTTTTGCAGTTTTCTCCATTCTGTTGTCACTTCCTCTTAGGTCAAAATATTTTCCTGAACGCACTTTTCTCGAAATTATTCAGCCTTTTTTATTACCTTAACTCTTATCCTGCTAACGTGGAGAATATGGTGAGCTCATAATAATGCCAGCAAATGGCAGATGGGATTTAATGCGGCCCTTAAAGTGTTAACGTGAGACACAAAGTAACGAAAATCCATCTATGCAGAAAAAGATTCCTTTGCATCAATTTCATAACATGTCTACAAATATATTTTCACAATCTTCTTTCTTTATGACTTATATTTCATTAAATATACAAATATATTTATGTTTACATGCAAATATGAAGTTGCCTGCGGTCTTGATTTCCAGAATGGTTTTTCTTGTGATGGAAGTACAAGTTCACACATTCCTAAACTCAGCTCTTGGTTGAAGGTTTCAGACAGCTTATTGTCACAGTCATTTTCTACTAACGAAAAGTCTCCCCGCCACCCATTGGACACGGTGGCGAGTGGACGCTGCGTCAAAGTCAGATATCCCAGGCCCTCTCAGTAATTAGAACCCCTATCATTCAACCCATAGAATATTGCATAGCAAGAAATATATTTTTGGACTATATGTATTCATGCTTTTATGCATCTTTTCACAGTAGCTTAAAATATAGGTCACTGTGTGAAAAAACAATCGCGAACAAAAATTGCCTAAGGTTCACTAAGAAGTTAAAGGCACCCACACAGACTACAATGACACATGTAACTACTGCCGGTTTTCAGAACGCGTGGAGTTCGACGACCACTACCTCGTGGTCTGGCGCCTCGTGTTTGTGCTAAGAGAACTTTTTTTTAGGCTCATTTAAGAGACTATTATTGTTTGCGTCGTTTTTCAGAAACTCAAAACCTTTTTATTATCGTTAGCCTTATGTCTTTTTCGTCGAATTCATTATTCTCAATCATTCCATTTTTCTAGACTCCCTTCTTTTCATACCTTGATTCTTTCTATGCTTTGTTAAAGCTGCTGCTTTGTCGGCCTTTCCTTTTTCATCTTGGTCTTTTATTCAAATGTTTCCTTCCTATTGAAGAGTCTTGTTGGTTTTCTTTGTAGCTACGCTCTTTGCACAACAAAATGTCACAATATTTCTCTTCGCTGCCGATCGAACACTTGAAAGTAAGGATGCATCACATGCAGTCCTAGCTACCTCGCATGAGCATTAAGCGAACTGAATTTCTCTTTGAAGATTCCATTATTCTGCGATATAACGCCGTGTCGACTGGTAAATCTCCTTACCAGTTGACGTGATGTAACATTGCAAATGAGCTAAATCATCAGCGACACAGATGGGGGTATGTTACGTCTTGAATTTCTGTTGGTGTTAACATTGAATTTGACGCTTGTCTTCCTCTGTTACTGAAATTTAGTGCTTATTAACTAGCGACAAAAGTCCACATTCTAGTAAATACTGCTAGATTGCTAGATGTCGATCCTACTGACCATGCGTTCTAAGGCGTAGTTGTGGGGTCGCTCGACCTCTGAGATGGGGTTTCGAATTCCAGGGAGTGCATGATCGTCTCTAGTGTTTGTTGTGTGTTTTGTAGGTAGCGGTTTCTACGACGATCTGATCACTCATTCAGAGGAGTCTTACCTCGCGTGTGTGTGTGTGTGTGTGCCTGTTGGCGTGAGTATCTAATTGTGTGTGATATAGATAACTCAATAACGACGCTGCCTGCGCCCTTGTTGACTTCATGCACCACAGAAGAAGATTAATAAATTCTTGTTGTATTTAACGACGTTACTTTATTGGCACTGGTTGTGAAGAAGAAACTTAGCGACGAGTATGTGAAGATCTGAAAGGAGTCTACCGTAGTTCATTCGAAACGTTTACATTGATTAAGGCTTAACCATTTAAAGTCGGATCTTATGTAGTGTCTAATTACAGAGAAGTGAGAATTGTTATGTAACGAGGCTGTCGTTTGCTAAGAATGTACTGCATAAGGAAGGTGGTAGATGAATGAAATGTGAGAATGGACGATTGTATAATAGAGACTGGAAAAACTGAATTACTCGTAGAAAACCCTGTTTTATTGTCACTCTTTCAATCAAAAATCCCCACGTGGGAAGTAACCGTTAATAAAGGATAATTATTTGAAATAAGCAAGAGATCCCTTGATTGAAAGAAATGTTTCGAAATTGAAATGGAAGTTCTCACCAAATCCTCCTTCATGTCAGCCAGTAACACGACTTGGATTCAAAAAGAATGTTTCTGGATTGTTGGATTATTTCAATATCAAAAAGACTGACATATATTCTAAGTAAGGCATTAGGCATTAAATGTGCATTGGCACTGACAAACTTTAGCATGCCTCACAAAAACTGGAAGCAAAACTAAAGCCCTCTCTATTATTATACAGGTTTGCTGACAGCTTGCAAGCAGGATCATGACGGAACGTCCTGATCCTGCTTGCAAGCTGTGAGCAAAACCTGTATGACATATAGCATTGCTGTGTGTACAGTGAAAAACTCCTGATGATGGACAGAGGAACTGTCCGAAACATGTAGAGTTTTATTCTAAAAATAAATTTGAGAAATTAGTGCGTCTAGTTGGCTTTATTATAAGAATTTATCACGATGCACGGTCACCTGAACGTCAAAATTTGTAGATACGTTTGGCATACATGGAGGACATGAGAAAAGGCTACATAATTGCAGTTGTAACTATTTAGGTCAGATTTCAAGCTCACTTATTTGAATTGAAAGGATAACAGTTTAAGGGTTATGATAAAATCTGGTTTTGAAGGTGGGGGTGGAACTGGACTGGTTCAAAATATAATTTGATAGTCAACTTTGACTAACACGGTGCTGGACCCAGAAGTTCCACAAACGCACAGAACTTGTTCGCTGTAGAAAAACCTATAACATTGAACATTTTCTTTGTACTATACTTCTGTCATGCTATGAATGTTTAAAAGAAAGTCTACACAATGTCGATAGAGTTTATATAAATTATTCGTGTTAAAATTAAGTAATGATAATCTCTCTCAAAAGCATCACCCAGTTGGCCTTTGTAATTTACACAGACTGTGCTTGTGGGTGGCAAAAATTGAAACTTTTACCTTTATTCTGATGAACTTCTGGATCCAGCAGATTAATGTAAATAGATTCTCCTCTCTCAGGAATAGTAACTGTAAGGTCAATCCAGATTGTTGGCCCAACTGCATTCACTGCATTTTCCATAGACGTTGTTCGATGCACACAGAGTTTACCTGTCATCACCACAATTATCAGAACAAAGGTGAAACACTTATTTCAATATGATATGTGTCAGGTAATACCTTATAATTTAGTGTGTTATAAGACCTTAATTATTGAATGAAGGAAACAACATATCCATTGAATGTTTACGCGGCTAAGTACTTTACATTAAACTGGAATGCGCTGAAGGAATTTTAGTGAAGCTAACTGAGATGAGAAGGATGAAGTATGAAGAAATACGTATATGTGGATAGTTGCTTTCATGTAACTTAGTCATATATTGTGCACGTAAATAAGTCAGAAACATGGAGAATCTACACTGTAATTGAGTACTAAAAAACAGCATCAATTTATTCTGACCATTTGGAAGAAAATGTCTGTTAAAAGGCAATATTTTATAACAAAGTGAAATAGTGGCGATGTTTCGGTACATAAACAACAAAGTTGTTTCAGTATTTAATAGCAGAACTGATAAATATTTTGTATCCTGGCAGGTATACTTCGTTAAACGGACATGACTCTGCTACACTCGCTGTTTTATACCTGTACAACAAATGTCATTTTTCTTTCTTAATTCTTTTTCCTTGTATTCCGCCTTTCGCTCCTCCCAGTCGTTCTTTTTCCCCATATTCACTCCATTCATTCAATCATTCACCCATTCACTCACCCACTCGTTCCATTATAGAAGTTTCTTGAGCAACAAGGTTCTGTAAGCATTTATTCGTTGCCTTTCGAACTACGCAGACCTCTCAGTATCTATAACACATAGAAAAATCCATACTTTATTTTGAATACATATAATGGTCTCACCCTCAATAATTTTATTGCATTCATAGACTCGTCACAGTGTTCACAAAATCTCAACATGTTACCGTTTCTCATCGGTTCAGTTTAGTTCACAAGCTCAAGTATTTTATGCCTCTTATCTTATGGCAGTTTTATCCTGTAGTCTATATCCAGGTCTATCAAGATCTTCTCTTCTTTGAATTAAAATGTACCCCTATTGTTTTTCAATTCATGCTACGTTTTCCAAATAAATTTAGTGTTATCTCCTTTTTAATGTTAATAATATCATCATCATCATCATTATCATCATCATTTGGGGAGTACAAATTATGAAAGTCTCCTCTGAGTAATTTTCTCCTGTCTTCCGTTATTTATGCTCACAAGCAAATATAGTAAATCCCAGTTAAAACGACATCGCTTTATGCAACATCTCGTTTATTTCGTCGGATATTCTGTGGTGCCAGTTGATTCCTTACTGCGAACCGTAACATTACACTAGGCGGTTATAAAAACACTCGTTTATAACGACACAAAATATTCAGTCCCTTTCATTACGTTATAACGGATTTCGAGTGTAGTCTCTCGATATTTTGTCCCACAATTTTGTAATTATTATTGTTATAACCTACAAACATGGCTTCTTTCAGGTATATGATTGTAAGTATGCAGAGTAAAGGTAATAACAAATAACAATAATAATAATAATAGTCTAGGCCCATTAACTTACGAGCTTCGATTTCTCTGTAATTAAATTATAGATTTCGTTTATCATTTACTGTTTATAGCAAGATGCAAACAAGTACAATTCACATGCCTGGTCTTGTAAGCAGCATGTAAGTTGAAGGACTCTAGAATTTTAAGTGGCTTACTACATAAAATGGAGTCTGTATTTTTCAAATTTCTCTTGCAGAGACGTAAAATATGAAAGGGGGCGCTGTAACAATGTATCAATTAAAACTCCCATTGACCCGTTCAAAAATTCAACGCTTTAATTACCTAATTGCTACGTAATTAGTGCTCCGAACTGAGAAAAGATGTCGCTAGTGTATCGCGCTTTAAATGCGAATAAAAAAGAGCACTGTGTTCCAAGGACATTAGCTTATTTTTCTTTTCCTTCCCCCCCCCCCCTTTTTCGCCTGTACTTTAAATGAGATACGCCTTTAGCTTTAGATTAATAATGCAGACAGTCAGAATGGTAGAAAAGACACGGAACAACGCTACACTCTTAAAAGGTGCTGAATTATAAACTAGAAAGATGCGGAGTATGGAATGATTCAATTTAAAAAACAGGAACGTTTCGTTGTTTTACTTATTGAAAATGGGGAGGTTGTCCCGAGCACGCCTCTGGACATTACAGACAGTGATCCAATTCAGTGAAACCTTTAGGAAACAAAAAGGCAAAGAAAATATTTTTGTTTCTGTTTTAGCCTTTCTTTTCACTCCCACTTTTAGCTAAATATATAACGCGTGTTACAAAACCTTTTATGATATTCTAATACGTACAATTCTGTCTTTCTGGACATCTAATTATGTTGGAGTTAGACCAAAATGTATATTTCAAAGCCTACTTATAGATGCTGACCGCCTCTGTGGTCTAGTGGTCAGAGTTTCTGGCTACAGATACAGAGGTCCCGGGTTCGATCCCCGGCGCTACCAGATTTTCTGAGCAGTAGTGGGTCTGGAACGGGGTCCACTCAGCC
>Ga0123352_10012643_pt1 | contig 13353 bp, 5 predicted proteins | sample TergutLab28metaG_FD_89700 | JGI IMG/M metagenome (GOLD analysis project Ga0123352, IMG submission 89700) | Labiotermes labralis P1 segment gut microbial communities from Petit-Saut dam, French Guiana - Lab288 P1 | ecosystem: Host-associated > Arthropoda: Insects > Digestive system > Gut ... | reverse complement strand
GTTCTCGTTACTTGCCCTACCGTTGACCTCCATGAAAACCTGCCGGTCCAGGTACCAATTCGAGCCCGATAGTCTTCCAGGTAGCAGCCCATGTCCCTTACTTAGTAGCACTGTAGAAACCCGCCCGTCCTCTACCAGACCACACTCGCGAATATGAGAGGAAATATTTGGTGTAAAATGGATTTTAAGAAAATAACACGTGAAGTTGCTTCATCTGGGGAGGGACCGGTGCCGGGAAGTTGTGAGCACGGTAATGAACATTCGGGTTCTACAAAGGGCAAGATTATTGCTTCCGAAGAATAATTGTGCTGCATGCCGCAGGTTTATCCTTTTCTCAGTTTTTTTCCCAATTCGTAGGCAAACACCACGCCTTGATGACGTATGTGGGTATGTAAGGGTAATTACACGCATTGTTAATCTCGGCTCAAGATGGCGGTGAATGGTCAACTTCACGCTCCAGTCACTCTACCCCAGGGGGTTACGACCATGAAATGAAAGAGTCCTTTAATTACGAAAATGGACTAAGTCTCAGAGAATTACAGCTCTTCTGTTTAGTAACACACATCTTTGAAAGGTACAGAATTCTTTACTTTAAGGTGTGACCGTGTTCTCGGGGCACTGTTGATAGCAACATTTTTACCACGCCACTCTGTTTGTAGATGTACTTACTTTTCTTATTCTACTTCGTGGCGTGTCAGTAAATGCCATTACCGGAGCAGTAGCGTCTTAAGCATGTAATGGGAACGGGTAGTCTGTTTGTGCCGTATGTCATTCTTATGTCAACTCATGGTAGGCGGTGTCACTTCCATTTCCCTGATTCTTTGACGTTAGACTGCTTTGCAGCAGTGACGACATGAGAGAAAAATGCTTACATGTGATTGTAGTCACATGGAGAACATGAAATGTGGACTCGTGCCCAGGTAACGAAATGTTTCAACAAGAATATTCTGTCCAAATCCCACAGTACGTTCCCGTAAGTTCCAATTCAAGAATATTCATTAACCATTTTTAAAAAAATCTACCCGGAATTAAGTTTAAAGATTCAATTCGTACCGTATAGTAAACACTGCGTAATCTTTTAACAATGGTTGAACACGTGAAACCAATAATATGTACCAGGACTTTTTCCATTATATCCGAACACTCACAGTGTTTCGAAAGCAATCTGCTTTTGTCTTCTGGTGAAAACACTAAACCAACCGATCAGGTGAAAGCACTAAGCCAAACAATCAGATGGTGGAAACACTAATCCAACCATCAGGTGAAAACACTAATCCAAAGAGTCAGATGGTGAAAACACTAATCCAACCAATCAGCTGAAGTCAGTAATCCAAACAATCAGATGATGAAAACACTAATCCAACTAATCAGGTGAATGCGCTAATCCGAACAATCAAATTGTGAAAAAACTAATCAAACCAATCAGGTGAAAGCACTTATCAAAACAGATGGTGAAAACACTAATCCAACCAGTCAGGTGAAAGCGTTAATCTAAACAATCAGATGGTGAAAACACTAATCCAAACTATCAGATGGTGAAAACACTAATCAAACCAATCAGGTGAAGGCACTTATCCAAACAGATGGTTAAAATACATGTTTTAACCTAAAGACGAAAGCAGAGTGCTTTCGAAACATTGTGAGTGCTTGTGTTGAGTGACAGTGGAAAAAATCCTGGTACATTATCAGTGGTGTTTCATACTGTGTATCAGTTTTAAGAACTACTCAGTTACTATTGTGTAGGGAAATGATCACTGTTTGTTGTGAGGTCTATACAGAACACACACATGCACTCCGTGGGAAGAATGTAGAACTTTTGAATGTTGAAACTAAGGGCACACAAAGTAACCTAGGCTGTTTAAGTGTCAGTTATAAATGTCACGTATTATTGTTAGGTAGTGAGCTCTGTGAAGCTGCAATATATTGAGTATAGGTTGGGAAGACGAGGAGTGCTTGCAAAATTTTGGCGGAAACACCTCTTAGAAAACATGTATTTTGAAGACCAAATAGGTGATGGACGTATAACATTAAGGTTGTTTTGAGGGCGATTCTTTGTAAGGTGGGTAGCATTTGTACGTCATTAACTCCAAATATTGGCTTTTGTTATTGGCGAAATGGAAAATTTGGAGTTCTGCTGCTTCTGTATTCGTTTTGAATTCGGGTACAAAGTTTCCTTTGTAGGAACAGAGTGGTGTTTTTGTAAGTTACTTGTAATTTCTCTCTTTTGTACTATTTTATACGACATATTTCACCCACCGTGTACCAACGATATTAACTGAACACAAAACATACTTCCTGGGATGTAGCATACAAAAGTGTATACGCAGAAGATGGCAACTTGCAATGTTTTTAAACAAACAGAACGCTTCATCGCTTCGTATGTTTACGCTCCCTGCTCTTAAGAGTAATAGTACACATTATACCAACAGCGTATCCATAAGGTATTTTAAAAATTGCACGTCATCTTTGCATAAAATTTCACGCCATATCGCAGAGGAAACTTCTTCGATAAAAGTGCCATATGTTAAGTTTTTACGGCAGAACTAGTAACGCATATATTGTATTCATAATTTTTTTATTAAACTTGGAGAGGGCAATAAATCCTTGGGTAAAGATATACTTTCCTTAATCGCTACAATCAGTACAAATTCCCTTCAAGCTCCAACCCTACCACTCTAACATCGAAGTTGTAGTCTTGGGGTACCGTAAGCGCCATAAAATAAACGAGAAACTAACGGAGGCGCACACACACACCCACACGCGCACACACACACACACACACACACGCACATATGCTTATTAGATTATGCCCACTGTTGTGGAATGTCTTTCTTATTGCAGATATACTACAAAGAGTAAGTTTATGGACCTCAGAATTTTATGTTATTAACTGTTTGGATCAAAGCAGGCAATTTTTTCTTTCCGACTTCTAAATAACAGATTCAATCTCAGAAATTAGGGTCAGGCACTAATGACTTAGCTGGATGCATTTCAGTCACATTAACGTCATTAATGCGTGTTTTTCGAGCATGTGGTGGATTCAGTTTGTCTGTCCTACAGTTCGATCCCAGGACAATCGGTGTGGGTTTTGTGGTGGACAAAGTGGCACTGGAAGAACCTCCCTTCCCCACCAAGAACTTCGAGTTTGCCCTGTAGTAATCTAGCAGTAATTTTTACTCGCATTTCATTCATCTGCCACCCACACTGTACAATTTTGGTAACTAACAGTGTCGTTAACTGAAACGCTACTTGTCTTTCTTTCAAAAGTCAGTTTCCTACTTGTCGCCTTCTTAAATTCACGTTTGCATTAGGAGTGTTTGTGATGTTGGTATTGTTACTGATAGTTTCGATTTAAATAATTTTGTTTTCGGACATTATGTTGTACTTAAACGTCCTGATAGTTTCAATCACAGCACGGTTGACATCATCTCCAGGTATTCATCTTTCTTCTGCTTCCTTTGTTCTAATAAGTTTATGCATGCCTCTTCAGACCGTGTTTCTTTTTTCTGCCTGACCTCGCAACATGCTAGACTGATAAAGATAAAAGGTTGAAAGCAATCCAATTATATGCCTGGACAAGCCCTGAGGGTTTCAGGAGGGTTAGGCTACTAGATATCAAGACAGTCGGCACATGAAGGTGGTAAGGTTGTCAGCCCTACGCACCGACCGCCTTTACCCTCCTTCCCCCTAAAAAAATACTCCTGATATTCATTTCTGTTAGAGGCTGAGTCAACCCCAGGTCTATATTGCGGCCGGAAGGATGTCAATGAAAAATTCCAATGACATCATCGGGCATCGATCCCGCGATCTTCCGGCTTGTAACGTAGTGCCTCAACAATCTGCGCCACCGCGTGGCCCAAAGCTAGACTGATATCCCCTGTAATTCCTTCGTGTACCCCGCTGATGTCCACATAGTCATTATAGCTCTCACAACACGTGAGAACGTGTTTCAGATTTTAATTTTTATTCTTTTCTTTAATGTACACGTTAATTTGCTCTTTTTTATACAAGCCTTTTGCTTTTCTCGTTTTCTTACTTACAGTCTCACCCTAAATATTTTCACGGCCAGAAAGTGTTCAGTGTCAGTCAGCTCGTATGCAAGTTGAACCAGGAATTACGGTTACCCTAAAGCCGCGTCTTATCTATAAAGGCCTCGTCATTCTGTTTCTTTCTTCTTTTCAGAACATTATTGCGATATTATCGCGATGTCGCGATTTTGTAGGGTACTGTTTGGCAAATGGGTATTTTGACGTGACAAATAATCATCACTTATTCCCCTTCAAACATTCTGTCCCAAATGTCGCTATCACAGTACATTTTTCTCCCAATTAAATCACTCAAATTCCCAAACGAAAATGTCCCTGTCCTTCATTTAATGTTATATTCTGTGTTCCTGTGTTCTTACATTTATGTTAGGTGTTGCATGTGTCTGTGCAGTCTAAGAAATAACACAGTTCATGTAAATTTACGTCAGCTAAGAAATTAAATTCGGTTTCTGTAATTACCGCGTTGCCTGAAATTCAGTGCTGAATGGAATGTTGCCGACACGGTGCTTTCAAGTTGCAAAATTAAATCGTGGTTGTAATGTACGTTGCTGGTGTCTGATTAATGCAAGTACTGCGAGTAATTGTACGGAACAAGAGATTAATATTCATGTTCGATTATTTGCCAGTTATACCACAGTTACGTTGCACTATTTTATCTTTACAGCTGCTGCTGGTTCTGTTGAGTAATAATTTTTTGCTTGAAAGATAAATATGCAGCAGGTACCGCTTGCAGAGAAGCGAGATGCAAATATTTCTGTATGATCAGTGTAACCATTCGAACCACGGTAGCTTTTGTATGTACCTACTTAGTTAGCGTTAGAAATTCCCCATTCTTCCCAGCATTAGAAATTCACCATCCTTCCCAGCATTAGAAATTTCCTATCCTTCCCAGCATTAGAATTCCCCATTCTTCCCAGCAGTAGAAATTCCCCATCCTTTCCAGCAGTAGAAATTCCCCATTCTTCCCAGCATTAGAAATTCCCCATTCTTCCCAGCAGTAGAAATTCCCATTCTTCCCAGCAGTAGAAATTCACCATTCTTCCGAGCAGTAGAAATTCCCCATTCTTCCCAGCACTAGAAATTCCCCATCCTTCCCAGCAGTAGAAATTCCCCATTCTTCCCAGCATTAGAAATTCCCCATCTTTTCCAGCATTAGAAATTTCCAATTCTTCCCAGCATTAGAAATTTCCCTTTCTTCACAGCATTAGAAATTCCCCATCCTTTCCAGCATTAGAAATTCCCCATCCTTCCCAGCAGTAGAAATTCCCCATTCTTCCCAGCATTATAAATTCCCCATCCTTTCCAGCATTAGAAATTCCCAATTCTTCCCAGAATTATAAATTTCCCATTCTTCCCAGCGGTAGAAATTCCCCATTCTTCCCACAGAGTGGAAGTGTGTGTTGCATAGGACTCCGTATAATAAACAGCGATTGTTTTCCTATGCGAGATTAACTGGACGGATCCTGTAATGAAGACAGTAGGTCGTTTACTGTGAGGTAGGAATTCAGTATGTAATGTGTGACATGAAGTCGGTGTTTAAAAGGGTTAAAAATAAATTGACAGACTGTGTATGGGTTAAATTTTCTGCGTTAATGCCTCACGAATTTGCCGTAAAAAAACTTCTTAAAAAATTCCATTGAAGAGGTTCAAGATAGAAGATTGACTGCCAGAATGAACTCATTAAACTTTCCAGAAACCTTTATGCATTTTAATATTAACTTACCCTGGAGCTTCGTGTATCTATACGCACTGAATATTACTTTTATAAGTGATGTCTTTACACATATGTAATCCTTGAACCTTAATAATTTGGTACCATTCGCTTTCAGATGTTGCGTGACACCACTCAGGAAGATAGAGTCTAATACAGGTCCACTCAGTATGTTTTACATTGTGTGACCAAATGCGGCAAAACTTGGTCTCTGTGTTGGAAACCTGAAATTTAATACATGGAATGAAAAATGATTGAGTATACAAATACACACTCGTAATATGTAATACTTATCGCATTTCCACTATAACAATGGTTGCACAAACTCTTCTCAATGTTTACGTGTTACGTTATACGTACATTGCCTGTCTTGTTACACGGTGAATTAGTAATATAACGCATGTGTCCAGAATTGCTTCAGCATTCCATCTCGTCTTTGGCGGGCAAATGCTTAGAATATGTTTTCTCAATTCAAATGTCTCGGTGGGAAACGTAACACTATGTCGCACTTAACATGTTGCCCGCGAGCTACATGTTGAGCGAGTCTGGTCCAACACATTGTTGACCGGAACCAAATCCAGCTCCATAACAAAGTCTCGAAATTTATATCCATATTTGATTGTCGTAACGTTTTTTTCGCGTGTTTATTATCGTATGTCGCACTGTATATTGTAGAACACCATTTGTTAACCAGCAGACCGCAAACACTTATGCATTCCGCCAGTTCTACTTGTTGGTAGCAGTCATAAAGTCAAAGTCCAACTGTCGTTATGCTTAGTGACGCGTCCTGACGCATTGTCATGTAGGGGAATTAGGGTATAATTCCATGCATTCATAACCTCGGCGCTGGATTGGTTGTAAGATGCAGACACAACCTTTCTTTCAACAGGAGACTGGGTAGAACGGGACCTGTAGGAAATCGAAAGCTGGTCCTTCCATACTGACTGAGATAGACCCAGATACCTACGCGTTCTGTCTACATGATATGATACTATGTTTCAATTAACGGCCTGTTTTTTTTTTTTCTTTTAGCGACTAAATAGTTTGTTGTGGCCATTGGTTCGCTTCTTCCCCTGTCCCAGTTTAGCGCAAAACAATTTTGTCAGCTGTGACGGAAGAGAACACTTGTAGAAACCTAAACGTTAATGGCAAAGTAATGTTAAGGTTAATGTTAAAGTGGCAGTACTGTTTGGATTGTGGATTGTGTTTGGCTCGGAGTAGTGTCTAGTTGCAAAATTGCGAATGCAGTAATGAACATTCGGATTAAATAGCCTGGGGGAGATTTCTTGACCAGCTGAGCAACTGTCAGATTCTCAGGAAGGACTGTGCTTCTTATAGTTCATCGGTTGTTTGGTTGGTTGGTTGGTTGGTTGGTTGGTTGTTGTCTGAAGAATTGGAATTTTCAGGCCATTTCTGCACAGTCGCTTCTCTGCTGATGCCCTGCTTTCACATTCAGATGGCCCTGCTATTCGCAGTTAACTTCTGTGTTTAACCTCCAGGAGGTGAACGTGTAACATCCATTTCCTCAAGCCGATGCCTTCTACTCTTTCGTTTTATTTCTGTCTGCTTTTACAAGACATATAGAGAGGGAGAGGCGGGGTGTTTCGTGTAACAATGTCATTCAATTGCTAAGATTTTATAGATCCGATGGTAGATGAATAAAATATGAGTATGGAGCATTGCTGGAGTTGTACTCACAGAGGAAAAACGAAGTACTTGGAGAAGAACCTGCCCTCCGTGTCACGTGTTCCACCACAAATCTTACATGTGCTGGCCTGAGATCGAACCCTTGTTGCCGCGCTGAGAGGCCGGTGGCTAGCCATCTGAGCCTAGTAGTAGTGTATTAGAAGCAGTAAGATGAGAGTACACCAGTCTAAGTAGATATATAAAGAGACATTATTTTATCTGACAGCTCGCGTCGCTAAGTTACTCGAACCCCTTCGCGTGATTTCAGGGAGCGCAACGCTCGCCCGTATTCGAATTTGCCGTAAGTAAGGGTCCTCACGTATCACTTCAATTTATTGCGATTAATATTAGTATACTGTACTCACCATATTTCAGGAAAGTGCCGGAAATGTTTTCTTTCGTATCGCAGATATGCGCTACGTCTTACATACACTTTGTCCATTGCATATGTTAAGGGATCCGATGGGCAGTTACCAGCAATAGTTGCCGGATAAAATGATACCACTATTTAATGTTTTGTTTACCGTGCAACGTGATATATCCGTACAATAATAACTAACAGGATGCACTATTTACTTTCAATTTATTTCATATAATTAACTTCAATTATTGAAGTAAATTTAAAGTAAATAGTGTCTCCTGTTGGTTCTTACTGTACTGATACCACTATGTTTAACGACTCTGTCTTCATCGAAAACGTGGTCTTACGCGGACACCGATCCACGAGAAGAACGAACCAAAACTTAATATATCATTTACTGTGCGAGATTTTATATTTTCTCGTGGTGTTGTTGATGTCTTTCGTCTGGAATGTTTCGCTGCGCCAATGAGTAGATTGTTACAGACGTTTCGGGACATCGTATTGGTACCTTATTGGACATCCTGATCATTGAAGAAGGGACTGATGCACTGTACCTAAACGTTTGTAATAAACTAGTTATTGACGCTAGGAAACGTCTATAAGACCGAAGATTTCACAAAATTTTCTCTTTTATTTCTTACGTCTTAAAGGCTTGATGCTTAATTAAGCCTAAAATCAGTCAATATATATTGAGTATTTAGCATATAGGCCCTACATAAGTGGGGCATGTTTGTCTTCGTTTAGATATAAATAAGCAACATCTTCTCCTTAGGTGACACATCCCCATTGTGCTCAGATTAATATATATATTTAGAGTAGTTCCGTCATGCACAACACAGCACTGTAGCCGAGTAACTCCTTGGTTGCTTGAGATTTCTCAGGCGCCTTGTAATTCAGCTGATTTATTGATATCACCTCGTTTATTAATTATAGCTGATTTATCGATAACTTTTTTGTTACCCTCACTCTCCAGGGCGATACCTGTAACACCCTTTCTTTTAGCGATTGGCAGGATGAAGAAAGTGTTTTCATTTCGTTGACTGATCAATTCAAAAATTCTCAAAATAAGCTTAAATTTCTGTGGCAGAAAAGTCTACAGCGTAACCGAAAGTCGCTAGTTTCTTCACCAAAATAAACAAAAAATTCTGTAAACACAATGTCAGATTTGCCAACCATCAAGTCCTCGCACACCTTTGAAGTGGTCACGTCCGGCAGGATAAGGCTAAAAGCGAGGGGGTTGAGAGAGGCAGGATTCCCTTCACACGGCAGGTGAACCAACAGGCTACTAACGTTTGGCTACAGCGTGCCTTTACGCCCTTAAATAATGTTGCGTAACAATTGTATTTAAAGTAATTTGACGTTCATAGGGCCATACATCGTAATATACGTAATATACGTATACTGCAGTATCTGTTTGACATATGCCTGTTGCTGTACGTACAGTCTTGAACTCCTGATGATGGACGGAAAGACCGTCCGAAACATGTAGAGTGTTACTCCAAATAAAATAAATATGAGACATTGGTGCATCTAGTTGGTTTTACTATAGAATTGTATTTACAGTAGTTCAGTCGTGCACAACACAGTTATAAGTAATGATAACTGCGTTGTGCATGACGGAACTCTATTACGCAACATTCTGTAAGGACGTAAAGGCACGCTGTTTTCTTCTTGCAACAATGTCTTTAAATATAAGTGGTGCCTATTTACATACTTCTTAGCTAAGTGAAATGAACGAGATGCCGTAACTTTGCTGTCGCGTATTTGTGATGATTTGGTCTGCTGTTTTTACAGGCCGCTGACAATGGGCGAGATAGGCTGCTTCCTGAGTCACTACAACATTTGGCGTCAGGTGAGTGATCTTATTCACGTGTAAAAATATGCAAGTGGGTAACGTTTAACCCTTTAAAGATCGCGTACAGTTTTTTTTCTATCCAATGCTCCCGATTTCTGAAATAGCATTGCTTTTTGGAAGTTTTTCAGTCTTCGCCGATTTGTCCTCCTTGTATGAACGACTTGTAGATGAATATGAGTATGGAGTACGGTGAAATTATATTGACAGGAGAGAACCGAAGTACTCGGAGAAAAACCTGCCCCAGTGACACTTTATCACCAATCTGACTGACCTGAGATAGAAACCGGGCCTCCACGGTGAGAGGCCGGCGACTGTCTCCCTGGGTCATGGCATGGTCATAAATAATCTGAATTGTTGTTTTTTACAGCCAAAAAATGCACAATTAGTATTACAACCTTGTATATCACAACAGTAGCTTTTTATATAATATATACTCCTACATTTTTCCACATTTATGTGTCATCATCATGGAGTTTTACATTTGTGCCTTGCCAAGTTACACAAATACTTAAAAATGAAGCTGTTAAAGTCACAGTTCAGTGTTAAATATTATATAATTATATAATTATTTGTGGGCCGGGTAGCTCAGTCGGTATAGCGGCTGACTGCGGACTGGACGGTCCGGGATCTAATCCCGGTTGGGACGAGATTTTCCGCCCGTCCAGACCGGCCCTGGGACCCCCTCAGCCTCCCGTACAATGGGTGCCGGGTCTTTCCCGGGGTAGAGGCGGCCGGGGCGTGGGGCTGACCCCCCCACCCCTATCTAGTGCCGAGGTCCTAGAAAGAGTAGAGCTATACCTCTACTCACCCTAAGGGCCTTCGTGGCCTATGAAAAGTGTGAAACCTACCTAAATATATAATTTAAAACTCTGTTCGACGTTATAATCTCTTGTCGAACAGATTTTTATCACTAACCCACGATTAAATAATATTTTAATATATTTTAATATGGAACTGTGATTTTAAGAGCTTCAATTTTAAGAATTTTTTGTGTTTGTGTGACCGTACATCACTGATACAATAACATAAACAGCCAACTAGATGTAGCAATAATAATTTTATTAATAATTTCAATCAGCTCAACATGTTTCGGGCGTTGATTTCGCCCGAAACATGTTGAGCTGATTGAAATTATTAATAAAATTATTATTGTTGCATCTAGTTGGCTGTTTATATTACATTATTATTGAGTTTTAAGAATTCATGTAACTTGGGAAGGCACAAATGTAAAACTTCCTGTTGGTGACATATAAATGTCGAAACATTTAGGTGTGTATAGTATATAAAGAGCTATTATTATGATGTGTAAGGTTGTAATATTAATTTTTCATTTGTTGTCTGTAATAAAAACAATAATAAAAGTGCACGGTACATGCATCAAAATAACCTGAATTGTGTTTCAAAATGATTGTCCTACCGCACAATAAGCAAGTCCATATCGCTGTCTACAAGCGTTCAACATAATGCTCTGTAGAAAAATAAGCGGCAGTCGTGTAGTTGGCATAGCGACTGGCTACGGACTGGACTCTTCTATGTTGATATCCACAACCATGCCGATCCGCTGTGCTCCACACAGCCTCCTCTTAAATGGTCACCGCGTTCTTTTCCATGAGCAAAGCGCCCGTTGTGTAAAGTTGACCATTCATCTCCATCTAGTGCCGAGGTTGAGAACGAATGAAGCTATACTTCTGCTCCTATAAGCTTGTGCGGCTTGGGCAGGGACCATCTTACCTTCTACATTTTTCCTTTTTTAGGCACATTAACTTTTTTTTTCTGAGATCCGTACGTAATGCAGGAATACACTGTGGGCAGAACGTAGGATTTTTAATGTTAAACCTAATGGTAAAGTAAAGGTAAAGTTCACCCTAGAGCAGGCCACGAAGGTCCAAAGGGGGAGTAGAGACATAGCTCTACTCTTTCCTTAACCTTGGCACTAGATGGAGTGGGTGGTCAACGCCACGTCCCGGCCGCTTTACGCCCGGGAAAGACCCGGTACTCATTGACGCTGGGTGGACCCCAGGGCCGATCTGAACGAGTGCGGAAAATCTCGCCCCCACCCGGGATTCGATCCCCGTACCGTCCAGCCCGTAGCGAGTCGCAATACCTGCTGAGCTATCCGGTGATACATGAAGTAATCACTGGGCTTTAGGGGGTTAATGAGTGTGTTGCAGGAGTAGGTGCACATTCCGTATTTGATATTTCCGCAAGGTGTGGCACAGCCGTGTGAATTTCGCTGGTTTAGTCTTACATTCAGCATATCAAGTGTTCGACTCCGGCAGGGCTGGAGCAGGTACAATCCAGACTAGTATACTGCAGCTTTTGATGTCGGTGTCCCTGCTGTGCTAGCAGTAGTAGAGCACTGAATATATGGCATACACAACTAACAGCTAGTGAACAACAGATAGCTTAGCGGGATTTAGACAGAATGGTACTAATGTTGGGACAATTGCCATGTCACAGTTGGGTATACGTAGGACACTTGTGAATGGAATTGAGACTGTACCCTGTCATTTGGTATATGTTTTATACAGCGTTCCTTCAGTGAAACCAGAATGTTTTAAGTCGCTAAGCAAGGTTTTAATTACGCTGTAGTATTGACTCTGCTCGTGAAGGAGGACTGTGTTTTTTGTGTATTCTTGATACATTCCACTGTGTTGTTGGTAGATATAAATTATTACCAATCTGTTTACCCAGATACGTTATTGGCACATACTCTATCAGGTTGTGTGAATTAACATATACAATGTGACTACATGTTTGGCTTGTTAATAGCCATTTTCATTACCATTTGCGTGGCAGTTCCAGCCACTTTGTCTCATTAAGATGGAAAGTGTCTGCGTGGGAAGTTGTTTGTCACCTCATCCCCCGCACCCAAATCCTTTCTGGGGCCTGTTTAGCCTCCTAACCAATGAGTAGGCGGCCTTCATTTTCCGGAGGCAGTGGGGCCGCAACGCATAGCTGACCTGCCACATCTGTTTAATGTCCGTATATCTTCATGGGGTGATGATTAAGTGCAGGGACAACTATATTTGTACTTACCCTGACTGATTGACAAGTATGCTTCAAGGCACGTTTATTTGTAGCAGGACATCTTATACAATTGGAAATGCTAGCGCGAGATTTGGGGTTCGAAGAGTGATGTTGCTGGGGAGACAGTTCTTCCGGGATGTGAAGCTGTGTGGTTGGATGAGTAGCTCCCGATGTTCCTATGAAAGGTCATCCCAAAGACGCCACGTTCGCTCACAGAATACCTGAATGAACAGATAATGTGGCATTCGCTGTTCTAGGTTGTTACGCGGCATAGGTTGGCAGTTACCGACGTTTCGGAATACCTTATTTGTTATATATTCAGGGACAAAGCAGTCTTGGATTGTCCCGAAACGTCGGTAGCCAACCTACACTGCTTAACATTGCAGAAAAGGAAAACCCTATCTACACCCCGGCGGAAGCTGACATTCTGCGACAAGCATTATTGTCAGATGGATGGATTCTTGTAATCATCCAGACAACAAACTTTATGTGGGCAGCCCGGATAGCTCAGCCGATAGAGTGGTTAGACTAAAGATGGACAACGGAGAAATCATGGTGTCATTCCCAGCAGAAGCAAAAGGTTTCTCTCCTTTTTTTTTTTACAAACCCCCACAACGGGTTCTTTTATTTTTAATTTCTGGGGGGGGGGGGAGAAAAGGCAGGG
>Ga0123352_10012641_pt1 | contig 13354 bp, 9 predicted proteins | sample TergutLab28metaG_FD_89700 | JGI IMG/M metagenome (GOLD analysis project Ga0123352, IMG submission 89700) | Labiotermes labralis P1 segment gut microbial communities from Petit-Saut dam, French Guiana - Lab288 P1 | ecosystem: Host-associated > Arthropoda: Insects > Digestive system > Gut ... | reverse complement strand
TTTCTGTAATGTTAATATCTGTACTTAACATCAAACTAACTTGTGAGTAACATAAAGCCATTAAATTGAACTACAAAAACACTCGCACTCATGTCATAGTTGTCCTTAGGGTTACAAGCACTATACATGAGAAAGCCCAGCGGTGACATAACATGGCTGACTGTGCAAAGCGTCACGCAGGCACAGTGAACACTGCATTCACTCTCAAGGATGCTAGCATTGTCACGTGACGTATTAGCTGTGCAGGTTGCAGTATTTGGAACCGCAAGAAGCCCACACTTTTCACTGGCCATTATCTCCGTAACCGTTCAACTTTGTATGTAGGTGTTTTGGGTTATATTGGTATACTTTAACATACGGAACACCCTCCCGAAGTCTTGCATATTCCTCCTGGGACACCCTGTGTAATGAAGGAAGTGGTAAACATATTCATTCATGGGTTTAAATAACATCACTTTGTCTTAAGTATGGGTCTTTTTCTGTCAGTATAAGTGCTGCTCTTATAGGCATTCACTTCCCATTTATCTGCCTATCATTGACAGTTAATACAAACTTGGTAGTTTTGTGGACCATTGTGTGTAGGTTCCTCTATACGTGCAGATGTATGACTTTTATTATGGTGATTTCCTAACCAAATGGAATATCAACAGTAACTTTATTATCTAGACCAACAAATGCACAATATATTAACACTAATGTCTATTTTGTGAAGTACTCCGACATGTTTTGATGTATTTACATCATCTTCAGGGAGTTTTGTCTGATGTATCGTAAAAGTTACAAAATCAATAAAATTAATAAAATTCAAATGTTTACATAAGTGATTGTTACAGATAATCAGTAGATTTGAATCGCTAGAAATATTGTAAATTTTATCATGTTGTTGTAAATGCAGTACATAGAATGTTGTTAAGTTGGTGGCTGTATATATAGTCGATAAAATCTGGAAGTGTCTATCTTGTGGGTGCAATCCTGTAATGATTTTTTAAGTGCCCTCTGTTCATCATTTTATTGACTTATTATACTTTAAATATTCATTACAGGATTGCACCCACAAGATAGACACTTCCAGATTTTATTGGTTGTGTATACAGCCATCAACTTAACAACATTATGTGTACCGCATTTGTAGCAACTTGATATATCTTACAATGATTTTAACAGTTATAATCTACTGATTATCTGTAACAATTACCCATGTAAACTTTTGAATTTTGTTAATTTTATTGATTTTGTAACGTTAGCATACAAATGAAAAGACTCCGTGAAGATGATGTAAATACATCAAAACATGTCGGGGTACTTTACAAAATAGATATTACTGTTAATATATTGTGCATTTGTTGGTCTAAATAATAAATTATACACAATGCATGGTACATACATCAAGATATCAGCAATAACTGTTTTGTGATGATAGTTGCTGGATTATAAGTACTTAACTTTTGAAATCTGTGTAGATACTTTGCACATTTTTGTATGAAATATTTCTTGCCCTCCTTGTACTAATGTGAATCAAAAAGTAACTAATCATGCAAAAATATGATAATTTCAAGTGTGCTCTGTCATCCCTTATATCCTTAATTCATGTCATAGACACAGAAGTGAATGGCCTAGAATGTAATGTGCTGCTGTCTGCTTGTCTTCTTGGTAGCGTTTTAAATGTCCATGTTAAGCTAGAAAAACTCAGGCTGTCAAGGCATGCAGTTGGTATTTCAACCTGTCTCCAAAAGTCTGTGTTTTTGACATTCAGTTTTAGTGAAGAATTATGGATAAAAGTGCACTTAAAGGTCTAATGCTCTGAATTGTAAAACCAGCTACACCACCAACAACGGCTTTTAATATTTGTGGTTAATGACTTTTACTCTGTTTCTCCCAAAAGTGAAAAAAGAAACAAGCAGTCCTTCTAAGAAGAAAAAAGCTAAAGGCAGTGATGGTGGTAAGACTGAGGCAGTGCCTGCTGAAGAAACTAAGACAATGGATAGCAATGAGAAGACCCCAGAAGAGAAGCCATCCAACAAGGAACAAAAAGCTGAGGTTGAAATGTATGCATTCAGATTTTTAGTACTAAATTTATTCAGAAAGTTGCAATTTGACTGTATTTTAAAGATAACAGTGTGGTTGTATTTTGAAGGTTATTTCACAAATTGAAGCAATGAAATTTATTGGAATTTGCATGTTTAGACAAATTATGGCTGGAATATTATAATTGAATTGAATAACATATCATATTTATTCACCTTCTATTAGGTCTTTACAGATATGGAAACGGTCACACTAATACATAATACTTACTTACTTACTCCATGGTGCAGAGTCCTTCTTGAGAAGCTAACTGGTTTGCAGCTAGTCAAGAAATTCCCCGCATTTGCACGGAACCCGAAGGTTCATTACCGCACTCACAAGCGTCTGCCACCTGTCTCTATCCTGGGCCAGCCCAATCTAGTCCATATACCCACATCCCACCTCCTGGAGATCCATCCTAATATTATCCACTCATCTACGCCTAGGTCTCCCCAGTGGTCTCCTTCCCTCTAGTTTCCCCAGCAAGACCCTACATAATACATAAAAGTGTACAGTGCTTTTGTCATAAAACAGTTAAAAGTAAAATACAAGTAAGACAGACAAGAAGGTAATGAATAGTAATAATGAGTTAAGTTACACATTAAATAAGATCTTAAAGCTATAAATAGTCAAGTTAAAAAACAAGTAAAAAACAACCATAATCATTAGGATGCTGATTGATAAAATTCATCTAGACTATAGAGCATGTGTTCAATAAGGTAACTCTTTAATGTGGATTTGAAAAGCTTAGTATCATTCAACAAAACTTTAATATTTGAAGGTAAGTGATTATGTCTTACTTCCAGAAAACAGTACTGCTTACTGAACTAATGTTAAGTTTGTGGAAGGTAAATGTAAGTTGTGGTTGAAACGTATATTCAAATCATGAATTTCAGAATTGGATTGAAATAGACCTCTATTCTTGGTAACAGAAACAAATAATGAGAAAATGTATTGAGATGGAAGTGAAAGTATTAGTAACTGTTTGAATAGTTGATGGCATGAATCACATATTGTTGAGAGAGCCAGGGCGTTATACTGGAAACAGATAGAGGTGAAAGAGAGGGAGGAACAGTGGGCGACACTTTGTAGGCACCATGTTTTCATGCCCTTGATGTTATGATTGACGTAGGTCGTTTGGTTTAATTGTCAATGTCCCCCTCCCCACTCCAAACTTTTACAAGTTACTTGTTCAGACAGAATATCCCCCTTTTGGCATTTATGATACAATTTCATGTTTACATTGTTTTTTTCTACATTATGTGAACTGTCTTTCTATGGCATACTGCATTTACCCCAATATAAGAAGATTTCTACTTGGTAATCTTCCAGAAATTCTCATCTTACGTTTGAATGAATCAGGGTATACAACCAGCTATGCATGTTGGTAAATTAACAGTTTTCATATAAGACAGGGATAGAAGGCTTTGCTAGATTACTGTTTTGTGTGTGGTAGGTAAATAGTTAAAAAGGTTATTTGCTAAAGAATCCCAGGTGGACCACACCTTGGGTTCAAGCAGCCTGCATATTGTTCACCCGCCAGATTGAAGTATTTCCTCTGAACTTGTATGAATAAGTTTATTGGCTTCTCATATAGAATTTTCAACCAGATTTTGATCAGAACGTATTTGTTTTCAATTTTATAAAAAGTCTAGAGAAGGAGGTAGTGCCAATTGTTGAAGTTACTGTAACCCCAGAGATAAAATCAGGCGAAGAATCTGGTATTGTCCCGGAAACTGCAGTCAAATCAAAGAAGAAAAGCAAGAAGAAGTCGGCCATCAAATCTGCAGAACCTGAAGTACCTGTGGCAACTGAGACAACGATAGAAACTCAGGAAGAAACTCAACCGGCTCTGGTTGTGGAGCTAAAAGTTGAACCCAGCAAACAAAGTGAAGTCAAGGAAGAAGGTAAGACCTCTATCATGAAGTGGTCTATAGTTGTATAGTGCGATAATAATTGGATTCTTATAATTGCTTCAGGACCAGGTAGTTACAGCATGTAAATCTACAGCAGAAGTAGTATGACCAGTATGGTGTAATACTGTACTGTACATTTGAAATGTGCCATCCCCGTTGTGTGTGGTAACCAATAGGTAGGGTAATTACAGTCAATAACACAACATTATATATCTAATTGTAGTTTTGTCATTTTCTAATAAAACCTCAATTAGATATACATTGCTGTGGTATTGACTGTAATTACCCTACCTACCATACTGTACACTTAAATTTTATTGTGCAGGGACATTATCTTATCTGAAGGCTATTGCTATTCTGTCTCACTGAACTTTTTTAACTTTGTTGTGCTCTGAGCAATGTGTTTCTTAGATGTTACATGTGTCTGTGATTTGCAGTAAAACATTTCCACTGCAGTCTGTAGATACTGAAAATAAACACTTTTTATTAACTACAGTACACTAAAATCAATTGTGTGGACACTGATTCAATGCAGATTGGAATGGGACCAAACACTGTACCGTGTGCCTTAACATGCAGTGGTCTGAGTGACGAGTAATGCGACGTGTTCGATGAAATAATGTTGCTGTATGGGCAGGTCTTGTTCTACACGATTTCTTTTTGTGCAGTTTCTCTTTAACATGACTTGAAAATTTCCACCACTTTTCAAATTTATGTGATAATTTTCGGTTTAACATGATTTGGCATAGATGATATGCGATATTTTTCAGTGTAACGTGATTTGCTGTAGCTGATCCCTCGCTGCACTTGTTTTGTTTTGTTTTGGAGGCTAGTAGAAAGTGATGTCACTGTCACTCCATCAGTCATGTGTGTGGATTAATTATGTTGGTGATATAATCACACAGCTGATGTAGTACCCCTGCCAACAGCATTGGCTTTTGTTACCGAAATGACTGAGAAATGCAAATCTACATCACCTAGTGCAATCCAAGTGAAAAATTGATGAAAGATGTCAATACTGAAGGGAAATTAGTTGTAATAAACCAACTTGGAAAAGGTGAACAAATTACTGACTTATGCCGTAATATTAGATTCGCCCAGATTAGTGTTTGTATAATTCATGATAATGCTGATAGAATTACAGAGAGTGCTTAGGAACTGAAGTGTTTGTGCAGCGGGACTACCACAGTCCTATCAGATTGAACAGTACCAAAAACTATTACATTTTTATTGCACTAGAAATTAGAAAATAAATAACTACATCGTATAGAAATGTATATGTACTGTGTATACAGTAGATATGTACTCTACAGGTCTGTATGTCTGCTGTGTATGATGAGGTTGTCAATCCCCTAACCCCCAGGAAATAGACAGTTTTAAGGGGGAAGTTTGTGTTCGATTTGCACAATATTTTTCAGGAACATAACTGTGGAGTAAAATGAGACCTGCCTGTATTTTTCTTTTGTCACTGTTCCTATTTTTACATGGATTGTTTGTTGTATGCTCCTTTCTTACATTCTTTTCCAGTACAGAGTAATTAGAGGAATTGTTAACAGTGTTTGTTAAGGCAGCAGTCAGAATAGTGTAACTAGTACTATGACTAGTTTATGGACTGGACCACAGAGGAATTTGGGTTCAACTCCTGGCAGGTGCGAGAGAGTTTTCTCTTTTTTCAAACCATGCAGATTGGCTCCAGGGACCACCCAGCCTTCTTCTCAGCGGGTTATTGGGGTTCTTTCCCCAGGGTTAAAGTGGCCAGGGTGTGAAGCTGACCACTCACCTCTCTAGTGCTGAGGTTAAGAACTAGTGGAGCTATATCTCCTTTGCCCCATATTGGTAGGACTTGTACAGGGACAACTTTATTTGTTAAGGCTGTGTTTCCGTACCTTTTTGCATGGAGAAACCCGTGAAATAATTTTTCATGGCCCGAAGAACACTGACGAATGCAGATGTGTCCAGGCCAGAGAAAGTTGGTGGTTGGGAGTTCAATTACAGCCAATGTAATTGTCAAGAAAATCTGTTCATAAAGAGCTGCTATATAAGTCAGCTGACACTGAACCACCTTCCTTAAGAATAGAAGGATATTAGGAATTTTTGCAGTATATCAAAATTTCATCATAAACATCGAGGATTGGACCCTTTGATCCATCCCGTCTCCAAAGTTACAACTGCTGTCTCCAATGTTTCTTCGGTTTTCCAATTTTCTCTTTCCTTGTGGTCTGTAGTAGTATGATTTCAAAGGGATTCAGTTTTGTGACATTCTTTGCAAGTGTTGAAACCAGCTCCATCTGTATTCATCTGTCTTGTCTAGTATGCCTGTAATCTGTAGTTCACAGCGTATGTAGTCGTTTGTCTTGTGGTCATAAAGGTTGTAGCCTGCCAGAGGCCTCAATAATTTCATTCCTGTCGCTTCAATTCTTTGTCTTTGTGAGGCTGTTAGAGTCCAATTTTCTGACCCATATAAACATTTAGGTGAAACTAAAGTGTTGTATATTTTCAAAATAGTTTCCATTCTCACTTTCCTAAAAATAGTTCTCTTAAAAATCAAAATTTTTCTTTATTTATTCCACAATTTCTGATGGATCACTGAACATTACTGTTTTGAACCCTGGTTGGGAAACACTCTGTTAGGGGATAAACTATACTTTTAGTTACCTTTAAAGTAGAAGGTTTCAGGCTGTCATGGTGGTTCAGTGCTAATGTGAATCCAGTTTCTGGGTGATGACACTGTGTAGAAATACAGATTAACTTTACACGTTACTGTCACTCAGATTTGCTGTAGCATTCACAGTGACACTGACTAATAATTGTGGAATATCTGCGAGTGTGTGCTGGTAACTTGAAATCATCTGATTACATGAGTACATTTCTTTTCCACTTAGTGAATTAGCAGTCACAGACAGTAGACAAAGCATGGACATTCAATTTGACTGACATCCTCATCAACATAAGAGCCTAGCATATTACAAAATTCCATACATGGCCTTAGACTCAGAGATTTGAATATGTGTATGAATAATTTATTTGTTGAATTGTACTGCATGTGTATAAAATACAACACATACGGTGCTGCACCTGCAAACACGAGGTTTTTTGAAGTGTCCGGCCCATTGAACATTGTTAAATGATACTTGTGTTCTATCAGACCTACCCTGAGGCCATTGTGGCCTCCTGTACACTGGGAACCTGGTCTTTCCCAGGGGTAAAGTGACTGGAGCGTGGTGCTGACCGCCCACCTCCTTCTAGTGCTGGGTTATGAGTAGGTTTGATGTATACTGCCACTTCCTGTCTGTGCCAGCATAGGCATGTCATCGTCTTTGTATTGTAATAGTCTTACTCTTGCTGTCACATTTCATAATAGGTTTTGTCTGAAATGTTTTCAGCACCTCTTCTCCTCTTCTCTTCATGTGAGACTCCCTCTTACATCCCATGCTATATGAAAACTTGTTCTAGATTTCTTAATTCTATAATTTTGGTGCACCTAACAATTTCCTTAATTGATGTTTCTTCATTTAAACTATTTAGAAGTATGTGGTGGATGTTGTTCTGAACTGAACATAATGGGCATTTGCCCCTTCCCCCTAAACCCTCAATTTCAAAATCCCAGTTGTAAACGAAGGTGTCCTGTTCCTCTAATTTTTTTACAGACTCAGTGATCCTCTGGAACTACTTAGGTGCAACAAATGGACATGACTGAAGATAGGGAGCAGTGGTGGTTTTCATGATTGTGGAAATTAACTTTTGTGTTTCATAAAGGGCAGAGTATTTCTTAGCCAGCTGAACAACCATCAGGTCCTCAGTGAGAACTCTTTGTTTGGAATTTGGTAGTTTTTCAGCATACTTGTTTGGTCTATCCAGACCCATGTCTTTTATATGAAAGGTAACATTCTCCATGAGAATAGGGTCATGCATAAGGATGTCCATATCTGTGTAGTGTTGGTGGTGACACTGCATTTAATTTCACAGAACACATAAGTTAAAGGAAATTAAATGGTATTAAAAGAACTCTGTAATAGTACTCTGATTTGTGTTCAATGAATTATTTTCAGTACAACATGATGCAGAAAGTGTACCTAAGACTGAACCAGGCAGCACTGTGGCTTTTGATGAACTTGGAGGTAATTTGTGTTCTAGTATATATTAGGCATTATATGTTGTTTTGGGGGGCATGTGGTAGTGCAGTTGGTTGAGGCACTGTGCTACAAGCTGGAAGGTCATGGGTTCATTTCCCAATGGTGCCACTGGAATATTTCTTTGACCTAATCCTTTTGGCTGCACTGTGGCTCTAGGGTCGACTCAGCCTCCAACAAAATGAGTACCAGGACTGTTTATGTTGGGGGGGGGGGTAAAGGTGACCGTACATAGGGCTGACAACCTTACCACCTTAATGTGCCAGTTGTCTTCAAATCTCGGAGCCTCAGCCTTCTGGAATCAGGCCTGTACAGGAATTGCTTTAACTTTTGTATGTTGGTATTCAGAGGGGCATACTCTTTCTCACGCTACTGTGGTTAAGTACTTTCAAGAGTACTGTGCTTGTATATGAAGTGTCTTCATGTTTGTGTGTGTCCACAGTGTGCATGCTTGTGCACACACGTGGTGGCACATCAAGTGAGGCATCTTGAATCTTCTTATCAGCTTAAGTTTTGTAAGGAATGTAACACTTGCGGCTGGCATGGATTGCTGTAGCTGCAGCTGCTGACAGAATGGCAAAACTAATCTGCATCTGAGGTTAAAGACTAACTCAGTTTGGTGGTTCAACCAAGCAGGTTTTATTTTTGTGTTTGTATATATATATATATTTATTTATTTATTTATTTATTTTTGTCTGAGGATGATGGAAGTAATGTCAGCTGAAACACTATTTTAACAAAGAATGAGATGGAGAAAAATTCATTACATGCCACAGTTTAATTTCACACTTTCATGACTAACCTTTCAACTTAAATTCCAAGTGCTTCATTTCACATGTTAGATATATGGGGTTTGCTGGTGTCCAAACAATTTGTAGCTTGTAGTCATCCTTTGTGGGCTTAGAAGTTTAATTATTCAACATGTTATTTTGTAGTGTACTTTGAAGATACTTATCCAATTTTTCCAGGTAGCAAGTGTATAGGAATCTGTACAGTAATTGAATTAGGCATCTGATATACATGCTTGGTATTTTGGTGCAGGTTTCAGTTATTACCTGGATATTAAGTAGGTTTATGTTTTTCTTAATAGTCATGGTCGGTAATTTGATGATTATTTGTGATCAGCACATTGTTATAACATTCCGTGATGATGAAGGCAGAATGGGCTGTGAAATGCTGGTATTTTGTTCTTAACTGACTCAGCTGATTGCCCTATAAGATTTTGTCAGCTTAGTTGTAGGGCCTCCAAGATGTTGTCTTCTCCTCATCCACCTCCTCCTCCTCATCCCCCTCCTTCTCTTCTCCCTCCTTCTTAGATGGCCCTGCAGTCCAATGTGGACCTTCGCCTCCTTGACCCTTTGACACCAGAATTAAATCCCCCCGAGCAATGCTGCATGCCGAAATTTCTTACTGGGGCTTTTAAATTTTAATGCTTACTGTTAGAAAAAAACATATCCCATAGACTTTTCCTTAAAATTTAATGAAATAGAATTTTGCACTGTGCTTATGGATTGGTTAATCTGGGAAAAAAGTTTACCTATTTTTATAATAAATTTAGGCCTCTGAATCGCATGTATTATATAAAATGTAGTGTAAATAGTTCATTACTCATATAATTCTGGCTGCTGCAGAAGGTCTGTGGCACTTTGGATCACTGTTTTATCACAACACGCAGTATTCACAGAGAGGGTGATATATTACAAATTTACTTTTGTGCGATATTCTGCGAAACAAGGCACCACGCGCAGGCCCACGTCACATCTGGCGCACTGTGCCGTTATCCTTTTATTTGCTTCTCTGAGGATTATTGTTAAATACTTGACTCTTCTTTTACTATCCATTCTTTTAAATTGACCAATCCAATTCAGCTGACTTAGTCTGACAAATGAAAGTATATCTAAATCTCCAAACAGTTGCGTTAATTCTTTATCATATTGCTTTCTCCAGTTTCAGTTTGCTTTAGTTGCTTCAAGTCTTATGTAATCTCATATCATTTATTGAAATTATGTACTAGTAAATTTCAGTTGTGTAATTGCTTAAATTTAGTAATATTTTTACATAACACACTCTTTGTCTTATTTAAGTGGACATATTTAAACTGCATTTTCTTTCAAATATTTTTGTGGTACATTGCGTGTTATCCCTTGGCCTCAGAAAGGCAGAAAAACAAATGCACATTACAAAAATGTAAAAACTTTGTAACCACCATTGTTTCCTTTATGAAACAATTCTTGTATGTTTTACTGAGTTGAGACTGGAATTTGAAAATATTTTGTTGTAGATGTTTGGAAAGAAGCAAAAACACAGAAGAAAAGCAAGAAGAAAGCCCGCAAAGATCAATGAAATGGAAGTATGAATGAAGAAATGAGACAACTTGATAGAAATGATTGAGGGGGAAAAAATTAATCCGTCTTCTTGGGGTATTGTGAGATTTATTTTTCTACAGTGACTGAAGTGGAAATAATAATGTATGATAAAGAAGGCGGTGACTACTGATTGTTGTAACCTGAATTCTATTTGAGATGGCCTATGTACAATTCCTAGTTGCTGTTCCTAATGGGCAGCTCAGTTTTGATTGATTCAGATGGAAGGCTTATGAAGAGAACTCCAGAAAACTATGGTGCCAGTACGTCTATCACTCTCTTCACCACTGCTTGTAGCAGCAGTCATTTTTTCAAATTGCCTTTATAATGAGCATGGATCTCAAGGATTTAAAAGACTAAACAGAAATTTGACACCTTTACTGAAACACAGTGATCTCTTAGTATGTTGTGGTACTGACAGTGCTGTCTCTTGTTACTCTTTTTTGTTGTTAAAGATGTCATATAATCCCAAACTCAAACAGTTTACATTCCTGCATACCAATTGTGGTGATGACTAGAGGCTGAGGGTCCAATAAACCTGCATGTTAAGATATAAATCTTTTATTTTAAAAATGTGTTACAGTTTTGAGACATTTAATCAGATACTTTTTACAATCAAGAAATGAATCGATTTAAAATTACTGTTCATGGTCAGAAACAGATTATGCATTGTTAAAATTGTTTACCCATCTGTGTTTCATACACGTCATGAATGCATTATCAGTCTCATCAGCATTATTTTGTAAGAGATATTTCTGACAAAAGAAATGTCACTGATTATGGATACTTTAATTGCCACTATTCTTGATATTTACTGGCTGTGAGCTTTGAGATTCTAGGTTGGCAGCAGTTATAAGCCATATATAAGCATCTGTCCACTATCTGGGTTTAAGTATGATAGCTGAAATGCCATATGGTTTAAAAATTCTGGCCAAAAGGAATGGAAGATTGTACACATAATATTGAGAATTTTGGGTGGTGGAAAGCTTGTAACACATGGCAATATCATGGTAATGGAATTATTACCAGGGGACATCCACTGATTTCCGTTGTTATTCTGCATATTTCACAGGTAAATTTTATTGTGGGGATGCATTATTGTAGCTTACAAGCACATGTTGCAATTCACATTGTAGTCTTTTAGGTTTTTACACCATTTAGTTTGGTAGGCTGACACCACCCTTTGTGATGAATGTCCTGTCTCTATCTTAAGGGATGTTGAACTAGATTTCAAGTTAAAGGTGTAGTGATTGTGGGAAGGATATGGGTGAGTCACGGTGCAAGTAGCAAGGAATGTGGCCAATCAGAATGTGGAGAAGGAGAGTGGGGATAGAGACTAGTCATTTCAGTGTCAGCTTTGGCCCTGTTCCTTCAACCTGCAATGCTACATGGTGTCACAACCTGGAACACTTCAATCTCTGCCTTGAAATCCTCAAAACATACAGGCTTCATAGTCTTTGTGTGATTGTAAACTTTAGTTTATACAGCCTGTTGTGAATTCATATGATTAAGTAAAATAATATTCTGACCGTTGTAAACATAACAAACAGGTGTGTGTTATGGTATAATCTGCAGCTGTCATTCTATTGGAAATAGAAACCATGGTATCAACAGTGTGTAAAATTGTTCACCTTTCAAGTATAGTTAGGAACACAAAATTTATATTGCAGTAGAACTCAAATAAAATGTAAAAATGCGGGATTTTTAATGCTTGTTTGGACTGAGCTCTGGGGGTGCTAGAATTTGTGGTTTAAGGTGACGGAAGCTTAAATATGTGTATGTAACTTACCATTAAGGTGTTTTTATTTTTGTAAAGATGAATAAATAATTATTGTTCATTATGGGAATATCACGTATATATACATATTTATATTATTCTGTGATGTTAAAGTTGTAATCAAGTGCTTTGTGCAAACGAGACACAATTTGAAATGTGTGGCAGTAATATCAATTGCAGATGTGGCCATATGCCATCAGTGAAGTTTGGTTGTCCTTTACGTATAACACGTAGGTTAAATATTTATGTACTGCTGGCAGGAAAATCTGTTAATCTATCAATCTGTGAGCTTTGCACTGGGACAGAATGCATACTGCTCTGTTCATATACTTATAGGCCACTGTGGTTCTTGAGGTGCTTCAGTTAGGATGTGCGTTTGTCTGTAAAGGAATATAATGTGTTTTGTTTTACATAAGTGTGTTTAAGTTTTTCTGTAGTGGTGCATTTTTCTTTTTTGTGTTCTGTTATTTGTACTGCTAATCCAAAAACAGATCCTGGAGGCAAGAGTTGCAGGATAATTTTTGTGTGAAACACAGGATAAGCATTGGAGATCCAGGTCTTCTGGGATGTTTCACCATGATGATCGGTAAATAGTTCCAGATGTTTTAAAGATACTGCAGTCTTTGAAATGGCTGGTAACTATTTACCAATAAACATAGTGTAATAAACCAAAAGCTTTGAATTGAATGAATGTCCAACAAGATGTGACTTATTCAGTTTATTACATTTCTGTAGGCAGCTCTACGTGTTTCGGGTGTTGACACCCATCATCATGAGCTCGTACAACTGTAATTACAGCTTCTGGTATTTATTAACCAGATCTACTACCATCAGCTCTTGTTGTTGAGTTGGAACTAGTAGTTCCAACTTGTTGAGTTCCAACTCAATAAGTTGGAACTACTAGTTCCAACTCAATAACCATCCGCTGTCATTGTTGAGTTGGAACTAGTAGTTCCAACTCAACAAGTTTGAACTACTAGTTCCAACTCAACAACGAGAGCGGATGGTAGTAGATCCGGTTAATCAATACCAGAAGCTGTAATTACAGCTGTACGAGCTCCTGATGATGGGTGTCAACACCCGAAACATGTAGAGCTGCCTACA